>SDBS01006544.1_pt1 | contig 11333 bp, 8 predicted proteins | sample 2277091 | NCBI WGS metagenome assembly SDBS01 (sample SAMN10404972, study PRJNA504765) | marine sediment metagenome | isolation source: marine sediment core GS10_PC15, 163 cmbsf | place: Arctic Ocean: Southern Knipovich Ridge | collected 2010 | reverse complement strand
ATAAACATAAATGCGAAATCCATTGTATTTTCTTCGGGTTTCACATATTTTGCCGTTTCATCAATACGAGCCTTAAGGTCCGCGACAAAAGCAGTTTCATATTTTCTTTTTTCCTCGGGATTGTGCGTTTCCAATAAACGGTTATAGTTTTCTAAACTAAATTTTGAATCAATTGGAATAATCTGTTTTTCAATAAATACTACGGCATCAACTATAGTTCCGTCCTTAAAAGAGTATTGCATTTTATAAGAACTTGGCGGCAAAACATTTTTTAAAACGGTTTCTAAATAATACTCCCCCAAAACTCCTCGCTGCTTGGGATTTTTTAAAATATCCTGGAGACTGCGGAGTTGGTCCGCAAAACTCACAACCTGCCGGTTAGTTTCATCTAATCTGGTTAATTTTTCGGTAACATTGCGAATAATTTTAGCACTCTGTCCAAACTGGGTTTGAATCGCCTTACTTGATTCAGATAAACCATTACTTAAGGCCTGTCTTAAATCACCTATTTGCTGCTGAATCATTAATAAAGAATCACTCTGTTTTCCCGTCCCTCTTTTCAATAATAAGAAAATCGCCACTGCTAATCCCACGATAACCAAAATCAAAAGATAAATTACAAGCTCCATAGTTTATACAAGAATACAATAATTTTAGGTAAAAATCAACCCCGTCAGACAGGATCAACCCTTTTAAAAAACTTAGTTCAAAAAGATTTCGGAGAGGACAAATAAAATGTAAACTCCGATTAAAACTAGGGCCTCTTTTTTTGTAATTCTTTGGCCTGTTCTAATAATAATAAAGAAAAATAGAGCTGAAATTACAAGAAATATTCTGGCTATAGCAAAAGGAGAAAAATCTGCGATTTCGATTGGATAAAGCAATGCAACTATCCCCAAGACCAAAGTTGCAGGGACAATGATTGAACCCATTAAATTTCCCAAAATCATCCAGGTTTGACGCTTCCTCGCTGAAATAATAGCAAAACAAGTTTCGGGAAGTGCGTTTCCTAAGCCCACAATTAATATAGCAATTATTGGAAGAGCAATGTTTAAATCTTCAGAAAGACTATGGGCGCTTCTTACTATTCCCTCGGCTGCTATTAAGAGCAAAATTAAAGCTAAAATTATTTTTCCTAAATCTTTTAAAAAGTTTCTAAATTTTCTAATTGGTTTTTCTTTGTCATTATCATAAATCTTTTTAAACCTTTCTTCTTTGGAAAAGAGCCAAAAGACATAAAGGGTAAAAGCAAAAAGTAAAATTAAACCATCCCCCCTTCCTAACCTCCCGTCCAAAATTAAAATTAAAGGTAAAATAGCGATTATAACAGTAAAGATAGCGCTGGTTTGAACCGTTTTGCTTTTAGCCGGCAAACTTGCGCCTCCGATTAAAACAGCTAAACCTATTGCTAAAGTTAAATCAACCATATTTCCTCCAACAATATCTCCAAAAGAAAGCTGAGGAATTTTATGAAGAACCGAATTGATTCCAACAAAAAGATTGGGAAGGGTTCCGGCAAAAGCTATAACAAAAAAGGCAACTACGAATTCCCTCCAACCCAGAAATTTAGCCATTCTCATCAACCCTTTAACTAACCAGCTGCTTGCGAAATAAAGCAAAACGCAAGAAATTATGAAAATTAAAATGTATAACCAAATCATATTAAATATTAGTTTGATGTTTTACAATAAAATAATATTTGGTGGCTTCAATTAAAATTATATTAAACAACCCCAAACCTAAAACCAACTGCCAGTCAAAAACATTTAAAGGAACAGTTTTTAATAATGTTTGTAAAAATGGAATATATAGAGAAGCAATTAGCGCAATCACTCCTGAAACCCAGGTTAAGATTAAAAATTTATTGGAGAAAGGATTAATATGCCAAAGATTTCTTCGCAAACTTTTACAAGAGAAAATATAAAAAATTGAATCAATAGTTAAACCAGCAAAGATGATTGATCTAATGTGAGAAATCTCATAACCAGAATATTTCATTAACCAAAAAAATAATCCTAAAAGTAAAAAAATATTAATCAATCCGATAATAAAAATTAGGGTCTTCATTTCCCGAGTCAAAAGAGGAACATTATGGCCCTGAGATTTTTGTTTCATTAAATCTTTTTCTTTAGGCTCAAAAGCTAAAGCTAAAGAAAGCGGACCGTCTTCAATAAGATTCACCCACAAAATTTGAGCAGCTGTGATTGGTAAAGGAAAACCGGCCAAAATACTAACCCCAACTAAAATTATTTCGCTAAAACCACCAGCGAGAAGATAGGTTATAACTTTACGAATATTGTCAATAATTGCTCTTCCTTCCTCTACTGCCGCAACAATAATATTAAAATTATCATTTAAAAGAATTAAATCAGAAGTTCCCTTTGCTACTTCTGTCCCAGACCCCAAAGCCACTCCAATATCTGCTTTTTTAAGAGCTGGGGCATCATTAATACCATCGCCGGTCATTGCTACCACCTCTCCTGCTTCCTGCCAGGCCTGAACAATTCTCATTTTGTGTTTTGGCTCAACTCGGGCATAAACCTGAATCTTTTTTACTTTTTCTCTAAATTCCTCGTCAGAAAGTTCGTCTAACTCCCTTCCCTCCATGATATTTTCTTCTTTTATTCTAAACCCTAATTCCTTTGCTATCGCCTTTGCGGTTAACTTATGGTCTCCGGTAACAATAATTGGTTTCATCCCTGCCTGCCGACAGATTTCCATCGCTCCTTTTACTTCTTTTCTTAATGGGTCTTTTAGGGCTATTAACCCAACAAAAACCAAGTCATCAAGTAACCCTTCTACGCTTCCAATTTTTTTATAGGCTACTGCAACCACCCTTAATCCTTTATTTGTTAAATCTTCTAATTTAGATTTTATCCCCGTCGTTATTTGAGGAGTTAAAGCCACTTTTCCATTACCCCCTTCCAAATATTTGGACATTTCCAATAATTTTTCCGGAGCGCCAGAAATATAAATAATATCTTCCTTTTTGTTTAATTCAAAAGCTTTGGCTAAATATTTATTGACGGAGTTAAAAGGAATTTCGGCGAGTAAGGGGAGTTGTTTCTCTAATTCTTTTTTATTAATCCCGGCCTCCGTTGCCGCCAAAAGCAGGGCTTTATCAGTTGGTCTGCCCCTGATAATCCATTTTTCCATTGTCTCTTCGGGATTCTCAATAAAAGCTTCGTTAGCCAAAGCGGCGATTTTTAGAGCCAATAAATGATCCCCCTTTTTACCACCCAAAAGTTCCTTCTCTGTTAATATCTCGGAAACCCTCATTTTCCCTTCGGTTAAAGTAAGAGTCTTATCTGTACAGATGACGCTTGTACTCCCTAAGGTTTCTGCGGCCAAAAGTTTTCTAACCAACCCTTTCCTCTTTAAAATTCTCTGCATTCCTAAAGCCAAAATAACGGTTAAGGCTACGGGAAGACCTTCCGGAATAGCAGCCACTGCTACTGCTACTGCTATAGTAAACATTTCTATAAAACTATTTCCGGTAACTATTCCTTCAATAAAGATAATTAAACAAAGCAATACAACAATTGCGCCGATAATTTTAGCAAAACGAGACAGCTTCTTTTGTAAGGGCGTTTTTTCTTCTTTGGCTTCCTTCACCATTTGGGCCACTTTACCGATTTCTGTTCCAGCTCCGCTTTCAATAACCACTACTTTTGCCTTTCCATCTTCTACAATTGTCCCCATATAAACCAAATTATCCCTGTCAGCCATTGGGGTTTTTTCTGGAAGAACGTCTGGATGTTTCTCGTCCGGCAGCCATTCCCCGGTTAAAGCCATTTGATTTATTCTTAAATTATGAGATTCAATAATTCTTCCATCGGCCGGCACCTTATCTCCGGAATTCAAAATAAAAATGTCCCCCGGAACCAACTCTCCGGAATCTACAATTTTAGCATCTCCTTCTCTCACCACCTCCGCCTTTATTTTAACCACCTTTTTTAATTTTCTAAGAGTTTCAATAGCTTTATTTTCTTGAAGATAACCAACGGCCGTATTTAAAATCACGGCTCCAAAAATAACAATACTATCCGTGTATTCTCCTAAAATTAAAGTGATAATTCCGGCAACTATTAAAATATAAATTAAAGGGCTCTGAAATTGCCCTAAAAGTATTTTCAGTTTCGGAAAGGGCTTTTCTTTGGGAAGTAAATTTTTACCAAACTTTTGTTGTCGGACTTTTACTTCCTTTTCAGATAGGCCTTTTTGGGCGTTCGAACTAAGTTTTCTAATTGTCTCTTTCCAAGAAAGAGTGTGCCAGATAATTTCCTTTGACATATAGAATTTATATTATTATTACATTTTACCCCACACCATTTTTAAAGGCAAACGGAAAGCCGTCCCGACCAAAATCTTGAGTTAAAAAAAAGGACCCCCGTATGAATAAATCCACACAGGGGTCTGGTTCCGAGGAACTTGAGTTCCTAAGAACTTGTGTTACTTGCGCACGGCCGCAAAGCGGATGCCCTCACTCCATGAAGGGTCGAACGACACGACAGTCAAGTAGCGCTCCCTACCGGCCCAAGTGAGGAAGGGCACGGAGCGTTCGGCGTCCGACTCCTGCCAGACAGAGCCAAGGGCCACGATTGAAAACCTCCTTTGAAGATATTGATGAGCAGCACCCAGGGCAAGAAGTTCTTCAATCCTGGCAGGACGCAGATTCTGTTTTTCCATTTCTGCCAGAATCTGTTCTGAGGTCATTCCTTTATCAAAAGACAGAAGAAAGACTTCGAATCCCTGATTGTCTTTGCCCTCGCTATCGACCGGGGGAAAGTGTTCTTGGGTAATATTGCTATTCACCCAACCGTAGCAGCCGTTGTTAATCATCCAGACCAAGGTTTTGGTGTAGTCAACGACTACCCGGAAAATATCCGGTTCCTGGCTGGAACGATCCTCAATAATCGCTTGCAGAGCATCCATCACCTGCCCGAAGGGAAGTGTCCCTTCTTCTGTCCGTCTCGCGACTTCTTTCAACCTGCGGCTCAACTGTCCATACTGTTCGTCTGTGACACTTTTGCGCGTCATGACAAATCTCCTTCTGCTATGGTTCGTCTTCAATCCCGCAACACACGGGACATTAGACAAACCTGTTTAAGTAGCTAATTTTCAAAGGACATCTCTATTTTCTACTGGTATTATATCATATTACTTTAGGTTTGTCAAAGGTTTAGGGGTTATTTTTTATTCAAATCGTTTAAAGACTAAACAAGTGTATGAGTTAAAACTTCTCAACGAAAAATAGTTCTATGTTTTTGTCTTTGAGGGTTGATTTTTTCCCATACCCAAATAATTCCTGCTCTGGAACCAAAGCCCCCCTAAGCTTAGCCAAAGAATGGACGACTACATCATAAGGAGTTCTGGCTATCTGCGACTTGTGTTGTCTTACCGACTTCATTTTCAATTTTAAGATTCTTTCTGGAAAAGGGACAATCAAATTAAACTTTCCCGAGTCAAATAAAGCCCATACTGTTTCATAATTCCACAATTCCTTCTTTTTTCTCATTCTTTTCAGACATTCTAAAACAATGTTTCTTGATAATCTATGGGTAGGGTGTTTATCGTTTTTTTGAGGAATAAATATTATATCAGGGTTTACCTTTTTTAGTTTCTGAATCACTTCTTTTATATCGTCGTCTTCAAACCCCTTTTTGTAATTATCATAAAAATTCAACCTTAGGAAATAAGGGGTAAAACCCGACGCTTTTGATTCCTTAATTGTTTCCTTCTCTCTAATTTTTATAATCTCTTTTTTTGTTCTATTTGGCACATATGACCTATGGCCTGTGGTCATAATAAAGGCGCTTATTTTGTTATATTTACTTAATAAAGCCATTACCCCGCCACAATTAATTGAAACATCATCAGGATGAGGACTAATAACAAGTATTTTCTTTGCCTTGGGCATGTTTTCTTTTGTCAGTATTCTATAATCAGTTTTTTCTATGCCAAAAAGTATTTTGTCTTCTTTGAGCAAAGAGGCGGCTTTTTTATCTAATATGACAGTCGCATTATGATGTTTTCTCAATACAGAAGCAGGACAACTTTCGTCTATCGATCCTTCAATCATCCTTTTAATCACCTTGGCTTTGTTAGAGCCGGAAGCAAGCAACACTATTTTCTTAGCATTTGTTATATCGGCAATTCCCATTGTTAATGCCTTTTTTGGTACATTTTCTTTTCCGGCAAAAAATCTGGAATTATCTTTTATTGTTTTTTCTGTCAAATTGACTAATCTTGTTTTGCTCTTGAAAGAAGAGCCAGGTTCGTTAAATCCTATATGACCATTAGTTCCTATACCTAAAATCTGAATATCAATTTTATTCTTTCGCAGTTTATTCTGATATAATTTACATTCTTTTTTTGGGTTTTTTGTTTCGCCATTTAAAATGTTTATTTTGCTTTTTTTAATTCTTACCTTATTGAATAAATTTTTAAACTTAAAATAATAGAAGCTTTGTTTGTCTGTTCTCTTAATTGGATAATACTCATCCAGATTAAAAGTTGTCACTTTTGAAAAACTTATTTTCCCTTGTTTTTCTGCTTTTACCAGCTTGCGGTATAGACCCAAGGGCGTGGAGCCGGTAGCCAGGCCCATTACTAAATCCGGCTTCTTTTGCATTTCACCAATAACAACTTCCGCTGCTTTTTCACTCAACTCCAGATAATTTTTTGTTATTATGATTTTCATAGTTAATAGATAGCTTGCTATATCTATTCTAATTTTTCTAAAATTTTAAAATCTTTTTTAAGAATTTCTTTCATATTAGGGTTATAAGTTGCTACGGCCGGATGATAAAAAGGGATAATTTTAATGCTCTGATGAATATTTTTAAGATTAAAAATCTTACCGCGAATTTTACTAATTCCTTGAATTTCCTTTTCTAGTCCGTACTTCTCCATAATGTAAGCGGTAGAATAGTTACCCAAGGTACAAATGACCTTTGGTTTAATAATCTTTATTTGTCTTTCTAAATAAGGAACGCAGGCCTCAATTTCTTCTTTTTGAGGATTGCGGTTTTTCGGTGGACGACATTTTATTAAATTACTAATATAAACATCTTCTCTTTTTATACCAACCGATTCTAAAAGTTCATCTAAAATTTTTCCAGCTGCTCCACAAAAAGGACGTCCCGTCTTCGCCTCGTTCAAGCCCGGGGCCTCTCCGCAAAAAATAATTTTTGCCTGGTGATTCCCTTCTCCAATAACCGGATAAAATCCATCTTTAATTCTTTCTTTACAAAGAGGACACTTTTTACAATTTAAAACTTCATCTTTGATTTTTTTAAGCTCTTTTTCTATTTTTTTAGACATCTATCCGAACATTAAAATTTCCGGTTTAAATATCAGTAGAATTCCCAAAATAAATATCAACAGCCCTCCAATCAGAGTGGCCCAATAATTATATTTTTCAGTAAAGCCAATTTTACTTAAAGTAATAAGAGCAATTAAAAAGATAATTAAATCATCCAACATAAACACAAAAGTATAAAGTAAAAGATAAAAATAATAACTTATAGTGCTTAGTTGATTCAGGGCTAAAACTCGGGTAAAGGTAGCTGGTAGACCGGCTGAGCAGAAAAATTCAACTAAATTTATCCCTAAGGCCAAAATGATAACTCCTCCCAGTATCGCAAAAGTAAAGGGAGAAAAGGCTAATTTTTCTGTATAATTTTTAAAACCGTTCTTTATTCTGTCTTTTAAGCGGGATTTACCATTTGTTACCCGACAAACCCCGGGTTTGAAAGTAATAAAACTTTTGATTTGCCAAGTCCCCATCCCCAGAGCAAAAATTCCTATAAGAATTCTGGTTATATTTACATAGCTTATGAATAAAAATAAATTTAACCAGGCGGCTAGAAGCACAAAATAAACAATACCAGAAGCGACAAGAAAGGTTCCTCCAATTAACCATATCCTTTTTCTTGAACGAATATTTATAAGAAGGGCAATCAAAAACAGTAATATCCACATTGCACAGGGATTAAACCCATCTAAAGCTCCCAGGACAACGGTCAAAACCGGTAGAGACAATTTAGATAAATCAATTCTACCAACAAAGGGGAGATGAATAATCTGTTTCTTTTTTTCTTCTTTAGTTTCACATTCGCATATCTCACAACCACATTTCTCATCATTTTTTTCACCCTGGCAATCACAAAGCTCACACTCCTCTATCCTTTCTAAAGGATTCGGACACAGCTTTTCTAAACACTGATTTATTGCGGTTTCAATCTGAAACCCTGTGGTTTCATCGCTTAAATAACCAATTATTACCTCTCCACCTATAAATATAGCCGGGACTCGAACTCGCTTCTCCTCTCCACAGGCCTCAAAAAGTTTTAATAAAAGTTTGGCATTTTCTTTATTTCCAAAAACTTCGTATGATTTTATCCGAAGTTCGGGATATTTTTCTCCTAGACCTTCTAAAAATTTCTCGGCTTTATCACAATAAGGACAAGTAGAACCGTAGAAAAAATAAAGATTGACCGGGTTTTTCTGAGCAGAAACAAAATTAAAAAGGCCAAATGTCAGACCTAAAAACAAAATTATAAAAATCCACTTTTTCATAATTTTTTTCTCCTGAGTTATTTTAATGTTATTATTGTAGCCCCGCCAGATAAATCGGGCGGGGCGAACTTTCTTTAAAATGAAAGTGCCGCTAACCGGATTTGAACCGGTGTTACGTGGTTGAGAACCACGCGTCCTAAACCACTAGACGATAGCGGCATCATTTTTAATTTATCACGAAAGTTGAGTTTTGTCTATAAAACCCTTATTTGTTCTTGACAAAGTATTTAAAATATGCTATATTTACGGCAGTTAAATTGACTCTTTGTCAACAGAATAAGGAAAGGAAAGAACAATGAAAACAGTAAGTAAAATGGTGGGTCTGAACGTAGTGATGGCGATTGTGATCGTACCGTCTGTAGCCATATTCCTGGGCTGTCTGTTCCCGGAGATAAGGGGTAACTTGGGCATACAAATAATAATGGCAGTTCCTACTGCTGTTTGCCTTGCTGTTCTTACCGCCGGGATCTTCACCGACATTATTGGTTGTGGAGGAAGGGCCGCTGCTATAGTTGAAGCTATCGTCATTATTGGCGTGGCTCTTGTTGTTGCATATGGCGGCACTGTCAGGGCCAGGGCTATTTTCGGTGCTACTGTCAAAGAAACTATCGCCATCGTTGGTCTTACAGGTCTCGCTATCTCCACCGGTGTTGTTATGTCTTTCATCATAACAGCGTCTGACCGGACCCCAGAGACTAATAAGTGCCTTGATCCTTCTTAGGAAGGAAAAAGACCGAAAAACAACCCCCGTGAGATAAAGCTCTCAAAGCTCGCTATCTCACGGGGCTTTTTTATTATTTATAATTTTTTAAGGCTTTGGATATCTCAATGAAATTCAAGCCAAATATTATGCCTACGCTATTGGCGGCTAAAGCGCCATATATTTGTTCCTCTCCAGAGGGTTTTTTGAACCAAACCGGAATAATATTTCCTTTGTAATTTATTTTGAAATTTACCCCGGTATTTGTATGAATATCGCTTGCTCTAAAATCAGCCCTTTCCTGAAAACCAAAGGTTAAGGTTTTTAAACTTTTTATATTATTTATCTCTTGAATCCTCTCGTCATCAAAATTTAAGATTAAAAACCCATAAACCGGTATCATTTTAGCTAATTTTCGGGTCTCACCCGTCTCATCATCAACCTGAGTTGCAACCAAAATTGGTAATTGAGATAACTTTATCCAATAGTTTAATTTCTTAGAAAAGCCAGAAGATTTTAGACCGGTTTCAATAAGGAAAACGTCTTTTTTAAAAACACTTAAAATATTTGGAGTTTTTTCAACTAACTTTTCAATTCTAAAATGTGGCTTTAATACCTGATAAATAGCTCTGGTAGTAAAGGTCCTTCCTTTACCGACAACAATAATAACCTTGGGTTTGCGGAGAAGAAAGATAAATTTTGTTAAAAAGTTAAACATAAAAAACTATATATTTATTCTTGGTAATCCGGTGGTATTTGCCAGTAATCAATAATATGTTTCGCTAGTTTTCTAAAAATAGGAAGGGCTGAATATTCGGCTGTTCTGGTTTTTGGATTATCTAATTTCACTAATATTAAAAATTGAGGATTCAAAGCAGGACCAAATCCAATAAAACTTTGGATGGTTTTGTCCGGATGATATCCTCCCTTTCCCTCATAAGCGACCTGGGCGGTACCGGTTTTGCCGGCAATGTAATATCCGGGGATTTTGGCTTCTTTGGCAAATCCATTTTCCACTACGCTAATTAACATTGCCGTCAATTGAAAAGCGGCTTGTTGGTTAATAACTTCTCCAAGAACCTGAGATTGAATTTCGTTTGCTGAGGTGTTAACAATCTTTTCTACTAAATATGGCTTAACTAATTTTCCTCCATTAGCAATAACACAAAAAGCCCTGCTAAGTTGAATGGGAGTCATTTCAATCCCTTGACCAAAACTAGCCGTAGCGAAATTAATTTCCTGTCCTTTCTTTAGATTTTCATTTTGAGAATAAGCTTCTCCCTGTAAATCAATATCGGTTTTTTTATTAAGTCCGAACTTATCAATATATTCTAAAAAGACCTCTCGGGGAATCAGTTTTGAAACAAAAACCGCTCCAGTGTTAATTGAATTCTCTAAAACCTCGGTCATTGATTTTTCTCCATAAACTCTCCTCCCATAATTATAAATTGTTTCTACCCCAACTTTTACGTAACCCTCGTCTTGATAGGTTGTATTGGGAGTTATCTTCCCTTCATTTAAAGCAATAGCCATCGTGATTGGTTTTAAAACTGAACCCGGTTCAAAAATTTTTTGGACGGCTCCGTTTTGAAAAATACTTAAATCTTTTTCTTTTGAATATTGATTAGGATTAAAATTAGGAAAATCAGCTAAGGCCAGAACCTCCCCTGAATCCGGCTCCAAAACTATAATCTGTCCTGCCTCAATATCAAAAAGTTCTTTCGCTTCCTCTAACAACGATTCCGCTTTAAATTGAATATTATAATCTATGGTTAAATAAAGGTCTGACCCATCCTCAACTGGCTCAAGGCCCTCTGAACCAAATAATGAATCAAGTAAAATAAATCCTTTTCTTTCTTCTTTAAATCCTTCCTTGCCTCTCAAAATTTCGTCGTAATAACCCTCTATTCCATATTGTCCTTTTTCGTCCCCTCCTAAAAATCCAATCACATGAGAAGCTAAAGTTTCTTGAGGATAATATCTTCCGGGAAATTCTTCCCAATATACTCCTTCTAAATTTAGGTTCTTTATTTTCTCAACTTCTTCTTCT
>SDBS01006543.1_pt1 | contig 11334 bp, 9 predicted proteins | sample 2277091 | NCBI WGS metagenome assembly SDBS01 (sample SAMN10404972, study PRJNA504765) | marine sediment metagenome | isolation source: marine sediment core GS10_PC15, 163 cmbsf | place: Arctic Ocean: Southern Knipovich Ridge | collected 2010 | reverse complement strand
CGATGGTAGCTCTGCCGCACCTGCCGAGCGGCGGTGTGCCTATCGGTGAATGTGCCGGTAAGGAAATGGACCAGGCGTATATTGGCAGTTGTACTAACGGGCGAATCGAGGACCTGCGAATCGCAGCGAAAATCCTCAAAGGAAAACAGGTTGCAATTCGCACGCTGATTGTTCCGGCAACGCCGGTTATCTGGAAACAGGCAAAAGACGAAGGGCTGTTCGATATATTTTACGAGGCCGGCTGTGTAATCGCCTCACCGACTTGCGGGGCGTGCTTGGGCGGTTTCATGGGTGTGCTGGCAGCGGGCGAGAAGTGTGTCAGCACAACCAATAGAAACTTCGTCGGGAGAATGGGACATCCAGAGAGTAAAGTCTATTTAGCCAGCCCGGCCACGGCGGCGGCAAGCGCGGTAGAAGGAAAGTTAACCGACTGCAGGAAATACATGCAGTCGAAATCCTAAATCCTAAGCTCTAAATTCTAAACAAATTCAAATGACCAAAATTCAAAATTCAAAACGTTATGACCTTGAGGATAGAACGCTGCGGTTCGCTCGGAGGGTAAGGGTATTTGTGAAGAAGCTACCAAGAACTTTAGCCAATATTGAGGATTCGAGGCAATTGGTCAATTCATCCGGTTCTGTGGGAGCAAATTATATTGAGGCCAATGAAGCTTTTAGTAAGAAAGACTTTGTGATGCGCATCAAGATTTGCCGAAAGGAAGCAAAGGAGAGTCGATATTGGCTGCGTTTGATAGATACCGGCGCCAAGAGCGAACTTGAACAGGAAAGGAAAGAACTGGAAGATGAAGCCAGTGAGCTTACACACATCTTCGGTTCGATTGTAACCAAGAGTAAGTAATACTTTGATGGTTTTGAAGTTTTTCAAGGAAGAAGGAATATGCAGTCGAAATCCTAAATCCTAAGCTTTAAATTCAGACAAATACAAATGACAATAATTCAAAACAATATGATTTGGAAGACTGGATTCCTGCCTTCGCAGGAATGAAATATTAGTGACTTTGGGGGCATAAATATTACAGTTGAGAGATTAAATATTTAGGTGAGGTTATAATAATGAGTGTAGCACATGTTTACAGACGAGACCATATTAATACGGATGAGATAATTCCGGCGAGGTATTTGAATACCGATGATAAAATGGAACTTGCGAGTCATTGTCTGGAGGATTTGGACAAAGATTTCGTCAACAAGGTCAGAGAAGGTGATGTGATTGTGGCTGGTGAGGATTTTGGATGCGGTTCATCCAGAGAGCATGCAGTCTGGGCCATTCGCGGAGCTAAGGTCCAAACGGTTATTGCAAAAACTTTCGCCCGAATCTTCTATCGCAATGCCATCAACAATGGCTTTTATATTATTGAATCGCCGGGCGCGCTGGAAAAAATCAACGACGGCGACGAAGTGGAAATTGATTACAAAAATGGCTTGATTAAAAATAAAACAGCCGATATTGATATCAGCTTTAAGCCGCTGCCGGACTTTGCTCTTGAGATAATCAACGATGGCGGGTTGTTGGAGCATATAATAAAAAACCACGGATTAACACGGAAAAAATAAACAATATACTCTGCCACAGAGGACGCAGAGATTTTATCTTTTTTTATTAACCACGGATACCCGCTTTCGCGGGCACAAGTTTCACGGATTAACGCAGATTTTTCTCAATTGAAAACTTGTAATCGGAGATTGTAAATCCTAAATTCTAATATCTAAATCCTAAACAAATTCAAATTACCAAGGTTCAAATGACCAAAAACAATGTGGAAGGCCGTATTTGGCGGGATTTTTTTCTTGCCTTAGGTAACAATCACGTTCATAATAGAATCAGTAGAGGCGGAAATTGTTTCATTGATTTACACACATGCATTGAGCCGGTGAAGCGAACGCGTTGAGAATTACGAATGGAGAATTTAGAATTAAGAATTAGTGAATCAGCTCTTCGACCCATTCGACTAAACTCAGGACAGACAAGGATATACAATGTTATATGGAAAATTACAGATAGATATAGTCCAATGAGGGAATGAAATGTTGAACAGATTGCTCAAATCATTGTTTGTAGTATTAGTCTTTTCATCTCTGTGTCCAGCCACAACACAAATCTGTGATAGAATCATTTATGACAGCAATGAGTATTCCGGAGATTATGACGAATTCCCTCTCGAAGACTATTGGTCTGACGAACATCCAAAACCTAAATTGCTGTCTATGGGAAGCACTGCATGTTGGCGTGGTTACATCGCTACATGGGAGGTGCGAAACGAGTCACTATTTCTAAAATCGCTCAGCAAAGAAGCCTTGCCAAATGATGATGAAACACCCATTCCTCTACAAAGTGTATTTCCTTATGGGGATGGCCCTATCCTGGCAGACTGGTTTTCAGGTGTGCTTGAATGCGACAGAGGTGTAAAGTACAAAGGGATATTGTTTATTTCAATTCATAAAGGGAAAGTCCTTGGGACAAGGAAAGCGACCTGGGAGCAACTGAAGAATCCATCTGATAACGACTTTTCGTGGAGTTCATTGTTACCAGCAAATGAAAAATCCGGAGCGATTCGCGCCAGGAAGTGGCGGTTACAAAGCACTCGATGGATAGACGGCGATAGCATGCTTAGCTTGGATGGTCCAGCGCAATCAGGGAAGTCATTCAAGCTTAGAGGTATCTACTTTCCAGGTGGAAAACTATGGACTGCTCCGTTCAGTTTCCATTTTCTTCTCGAAGTGCCTGATTCAGTAAAATCGCCTACGACGGTTACGCCTGTTGAGGTTACTGCCAAATCAAAGAAATCACGTTATTTCATCCCTAGACAATACCCAGAACAATTGCCTACGACAGATACATCTATTCAGGTCATCACTGAATCAAAGGATCTTCATTGTTTGGTTGTCAGCCACATTAAAGTATTACCAGTTGGAACTGCTATCCAACGCGCTAAAGATAACATAATCATGACAATAGAGTATATTATTATTGTAATACTAATTGTTTCGGTTTTAGGAATGTTTGGGATTGGTATCTTTGGTCGTAAAGAAGGTGTGTCTTTTTGGAAATTTTGGTTTACGGGCTCATATATATCGGAAGATGCATGGATATATAAGGGCAGAATTAGTGAAGCCATTTCTGATTGTCAATTGGTTATCCGTGATATCTTTCCTTGCATTTATAGTCTATTTATACTTTTTTGGTTAGGTAGTTGTGCGAAATGCTACTCTGCGAAGTTAGCTTCGCTACGAAGCACGAGCATCGCACCCTGCTTTCCCGCCACGTTTTTGTTGATATTAGCATAAGGAAAACATAAAATCAGCCCCGATAGACGGCATCAGGATTTCGTCCGCCAAATGAGTCCTCCTACGGCGGAGAAGCGGCGGATAAATCCGCCAAATGAGCGGCGGATAAATGTTGAATATTATCATGCTGGGAGAATTTCGTGGTGCGAAAGATATGGATTTTATTAGTCATCATAACCTGCATAGTTCACAAAGCTAAGGCGGGGCTTGAGTTAATCCGTGTTAGTGAGGGTGGCAGGCGCTTTGTCGGCGCAGAAACCGGTGAGAGGTTCGTTGGCTGGGGCTTTAACTATGATCACGATGATACCGGCCGGCTTCTCGAAGATTACTGGTACGAAGAATGGGCGACTGTCGTGGAAGATTTCAACGAGATGAAGGCGCTCGGGGCCAATGTTGTCAGAATTCACCCTCAACTTGCGAAATTCATGAAGACGGCGAAAGAACCCAACGAGGCCGCTTTGAAACAGCTTGTGCATCTGGTGAGACTAGCAGAGAAAACGGGGCTTTACCTCGATATTACAGGACTGGGCTGTTATCACAAGAAGGACGTGCCCAAATGGTATGATGCAATGGATGAAGCCGGGCGATGGGAAATTCAGGCTTTGTTCTGGGAGGCGATTGCGAAGAATTGCGCTGAAAGTCCCGCTGTTTTTTGTTACGACCTTATGAACGAGCCTATCCTGCCGGGCGAGAAGAAGGAGACCGAGTGGTTATTGGGTGAGTTCGGAGGCAAGTATTTTGTGCAGCGAATCAGCCTCGACCTTGCAGGACGCACGAGAAAGCAAGTCGCTAAAATCTGGGTCGATAAGCTTGTTGCGGCAATTCGAAAGCATGACAAGCGTCACATGATAACGGTAGGGGTGATACCCTGGGCCCACACTTTTCCAAAGGCCAGGCCGCTTTTCTATTCGAAGGAAGTTGGTGAAAATCTTGATTTTGTCAGTGTTCATTTCTATCCTAAAAAAGGTGAAGTCAATAAGGCACTGACAGCACTTGCGGTTTACGACGTTGGTAAACCGTTAGTGATAGAGGAGGTATTTCCACTGTACTGTGGTGAGGAGGAGTTTGATGTTTTCATCGACGCCTCACGAGATATGGTCGATGGTTATGTCGGCTTCTATTGGGGCAAAACCATCGAAGAGTACTCGCAACCCAATGTCGGTATAGCCGGAGCGATTATGAGAAACTGGCTGGAATACTTTCGCGTGAAAGGGCCGGAGATTCTCGGGTCTCGCAGCTCACAAGGCTTGAAGAAAAGGCAAAAGTAAAAACCAGCCGGGCAATCAAGCCACAAGAAAGGTACTGAAATGAGCAAACGTATCAGAAAGCTACCACAACCGGCAGAAAAGACTATTGAAGCAGTGCTTGACGAGTTCCTTAAAGAACAACAAGAACGTCTGAAGCCTTCCACTGTGCGCAAGTATGAAAGTATCATCGATTTGTTCCAGTCGTTTCTGGATGGGTATGGTCATCAGGGCCTTAATAAGCAAGAGGCTGCGTTATTCGACCGGCTTTGTAATACCGAGGGCGATGAGCATCGGGAGTTTTGCCAGGTGTTCGGCCCGGGAAAAATAGCCGGCAGTGTGCATGAGTTCCTGAATTACTTTATGATTCGCAAAGTTATGTGCGGGAAGGAGTTGATGCAGGCGGCGGGTACGGTGATCAAGAAGCTGGGCAAATGGCTCAAGGAAAAGGGATACATCCAGTCGGAAAGTGCCGCTGAGGTTGTGAGTAGTGGCGCTACAGCCGCCAAGGAATTGCCCGCCACGGAAGAATTAGCCTGTATGCTTGCTGATTATGCTGACTGCACCGCTGTTGATTGTGACGAAGTGATCGAAGACCATTTTACCATCGAAGCTGTAGAGCCAGGCAAGCTGCGCCTATCCCCTTTTTTAGGAAATGACGAGATCATAGTTCCTGTCTCCCGGAATATCAGCAACGCCTGCCGGGTGGGTTGGTCCATTTCCGGAGCGATGGGCAAGACAGGTAAGGGTTGGTGTATTCTCGAGGCTTGGAACGTATATCCTTAGGACGACCGTTTACAAGTCAAAGAAGTGCGAAACATCGCACCCTATTCATGAAAGGCTGCCACGATTTTCTTGATAAACAGGTGGCGGGAGAGTATAGTATTGGCGATTAGAAGGAACGAACCCCGCGTAAAACGCGGGGCTAAATATCTGGATTCCTGCTCCCTGCTTTCGCGAATGGACAGGTTTCGCGGGAATGACGAATAGAATTAAGAATTTAGAATTGGTGGGGCAAGCCCCAGCCTACGGCTCTTTCAAAACAACCCTAAGTATGAGATAGTATTTGCTTGGCTTACAACTGCAATGTGTTATGATGTAGTCTGAGATTAAAAATTTGGTATTTGGTGTTAGAATGCGAAGTTGAACTCAGAGGCCAATTGTGTTTGACGAGATCTCGAACTCGAGGGATGGCACGTCTGCCGACTCGTTGGTCGGACGGCATCGCCCGGCCTTCACGTTGGTCGAGCTGCTGGTGGTCATCGCGATTATCGCCCTTCTCCTTGCGATCTTGCTGCCGGCGCTTTCCCGGGCCAAGGCGAAGGCTGAAGAAGTAACCTGCCTGAACCACCTGAAGCAGCTTCAGATATGTGCAAAACTCTATTCTCAGGACAACGACTTCTTTCTGCCGCCGAACCGATACGTTTATTACATAAACACCTTAGGTCCTTCAGCCGGTTTCGATCCCAACCTGACATGGTGTGCCGGGCTGGCGCCCTTCGATACGACCACTGAGAATATCGAACGGGGCCTGCTCTTTCGTTACAATAAATCAACCGACATCTATCGGTGTCCTTCGGACAAGTCGCGTGTGCGAACGGAGGAAGGTGAATTCCTGCATCTTCGGCGGACGCGCAGCTACAACATGAGCCAATCCATCAACGGCCTGCCGCATCCGGCCGATTCGGCCGTGCTGCCGAGCTTCGCCAAGGAAACCGAGATCGACAAACCATCGCCTTCGGAGCTGCTCTTTTTTGTCGATGTCCACGAGGACAGCATTCTCGATTCCCACTTCGGTATCCCGCCCCGGGGTTCGATCTTCGCCGAGGAGCCGCAGCGGTGGTGGGATATTCCGGCCGGCCGGCATTCGCAGGGCGGCAACTTCTCTTTCGCCGATGGCCACGTCGAGCACTGGCGATGGGCTAGGCCAAAGATCTTCACTGAACTTGGCCAGCTCGTCAGGCAAGACGGCGAACTCCAGGACTTCCTAAGGGTTCAGCGAGGCGTAAAACCCAAGACAGGTTTCTGAAACCGGGGTGGGGGGCAACAGAAATAGATGTTTGTCTATTGATTCCCGAGCAGCTAATAATGGTGTGCGATGTACGCCCTGCCAGGGGTGTAGATTTTCTTGATAAGCCGGTGCCTGGAGAGTATAGTATTGGCAATTAGAAAAAACGAACCCCGCGTAAAACGCGGGGCTAAATATCTGGATTCCCGCTCCCCCGCTTTCGCGAAGGGACAAGTTTCGCGGGAATGACAAGTGAATGTTTATCTGTGAAATCTGTGGTTTGAGGAATGATTTTATGAATAGACGTGATTTTATAAAGACAATCGGTTTAGGTGCAGTGGCATTAGCTGTTCCGGGGTGGGCGAGCGGTAATTCGCTAACGGCAAATAAAACGAATAAGAAATTGAATTTCGTTTTCTTGCTTATCGATGATTTAGGCTGGACGGACGTGGGCTGCTACGGGAGCAGTTTCTATGAGACGCCGAACATCGATAAACTGGCGAGTGAAGGTATGCGGTTTACCGAGGCTTACGCGGCCTGTCCAGTCTGCTCGCCGACGCGGGCAAGTATCTTAGCCGGCAAGTATCCGGCAAGGTTAGGTATAACGCAATGGATAGGTGGAAGTAATGAGCCGACCGAGTACCAGCACTATATGGCATTGGAGGAGGTGACGGTGGCCGAAGTGCTGAAGGGCCAGGGATATGCGACGGGGTTTGTGGGCAAGTGGCATTTAGGCAATAAACCTTATTATCCGGAACATCAGGGTTTCGATGTCAATATCGGCGGTGACTATTCGGGTGCTCCGCCGACGTATTTCTGGCCGTACAAGAAGCGGAACCGGGCGTTGGAGGAGATGCCGCCGGGGGGCGAGGAAGGTGAGTATCTGACGGACAGGCTGACCGATGAGTCGCTGAAGTTTCTGGAGGTGAACAAGGGCAGGCCGTTTTTGCTGTACCTTTCGCACTATGCGGTTCACACGCCCATAGAATCGAAGCCGGCACTGACGAACAAATATAAGACCAAGGCGGAGAGACTGCCGGCGAGCGAAGGGCCCCGGTTTGTACCGGTGTATGGTCGTTACAAAACACGACAGGTTCAGGACAATCCGGCTTTTGCGGGGATGGTTCAAAGTGTGGATGAAAGCGTCGGGCGGGTGATGAAAAAGTTAGAGGAATTGGGCGTGGCGGACAATACGGTGGTGATATTCATGTCCGACAACGGGGGGCTATCCACCGTTCCGAGAGAGGCGCCGACGAGCAATCTGCCTCTGCGCGCGGGCAAGGGCTGGCTGTATGAAGGGGGCATTCGCGAGCCGATGATTATCAAGTGGCCGGGCGTAGTCAGGAGAGGCAGCGTATGCAGAGAACCGGTGACCAGTACGGACTTTTATCCTACTATGTTAGAGATGGCGGGACTGCCGCTGATGCCCAAACAGCATATTGACGGCGTGAGTTTGATGCCGCTGTTGAAAAACGAGGGTAAGCTGAACCGCAAGGCGATATACTGGCATTACCCGCATTATCACGGCAGCGGTAATCGGCCGAGCGGTGCAGTAAGGGCCGGGGATTATAAGCTTATAGAATGGTATGAAGATAACAGCGTTGAGTTGTATAATCTGCGAGACGATATGGGCGAAAAGCATGACCTGGCGAAGGAAATACCGGAAAAAGCGGCGGAGCTTCGCAGAATGTTGCACCAATGGCGAAGGCAAATGAAGGCGAAGATGCCGGCTTCGGGACCGCGGGCCGATTTCAAGGTATGGAAGGATTCGAAGAGATAACAACAAACGGATAACGAATAGTTTTTTTAGACAAGGAGATTTTAAAGTGTACAAGATTGCTGTGATACCTGGTGATGGGACCGGGCCGGAAGTAACTGTTGAAGCGGTAAAGGTATTAAAAGCTGCTGCGGACAAGTTCGGTTTCAAAGTTGATTTGACTGAGTTCGATTTCGGCGGCGAAAGATATATGAGAACCGGCGAGACTCTGCCCGACAGCGCAATCGAAGAGCTTCGCAAATTCGATATAATTCTGTTGGGTGCCATCGGGCATCCGGACGTGGCGCCGGGGATATTAGAGAAAGGCATTTTGCTCAAGGCCCGTTTTGCACTGGACCAATATATCAATTTGCGTCCGGTCAAGCTCTATCCGGGCGTAGAGACGCCGTTAAAAAACAAAGGGCCTGATGATATCGATTTTGTTGTCGTTCGCGAAAACACCGGCGACCTCTATACGGGTACGGGCGGTTTTTCAATGAAGGGAACGCCGCAGGAAGTGGCGGTGCAGTCGGCTGTCTATAATCGTTTTCAGGTTGACCGCTGTTTGAAATACGCATTCGAATACGCACGCAAATACGGCAAGAAGGCACGGGGCAAAGGCGATAAGAACACCCTTGCCCTCTGCGGCAAGACCAACGTGCTGACCTATATCTATGACCTGTGGGAACGGGCCTTCCACGAGATGGGCAAGGCCGAGTATCCGGATATAGAAAGGGAATATTATCACGTTGACGCTACCTGTATGTGGATGGTCAAGAACCCTGAATGGTTCGACGTTATCGTGACCGGTAATATGTTCGGTGACATTATCACCGACCTTGGGGCAATGGTCCAGGGCGGTATGGGTATCGCGGCCGGCGGAAATATCAATCCCGAAGGCGTTAGTATGTTCGAGCCAATCGGCGGAAGCGCACCGAAATATACGGGTAAAGGAGTTATCAATCCGTTAGCGGCTATTTGCGCTGCGCAAATGATGCTTGAGACGTTAGGCGAAGAAAAGGCCGCTGAAAAGCTCGAAGATGCGGTCAAGTTTGTAACCGCCAACAAGCTAAAAAGCCTGCAGGCCGGGAGAATGGGATATTCAACAAGCGAAGTAGGAGATTTAGTCGCAGAGAAAGTCTGCGACTAAAAATACAAAATATCAAAATGCAAATACCAGAAATCCACATAACATGATATGTAGATGTCATTGCGAGCCCAAACAAAGTGAGGGCGTGGCAATCTCTACTTTGCGAATGTTTGAGATTGCTTCGTCGCTCTGCTCCTCGCAATGACATTTCGTGTGTCTTTTTGAATTTTGCTTTGTAGTTTTGCACTTTTACTTTTGGTTTTTGATTTGAGAAGATGCCAGCTAATCTTACACCTGAATATTTGAAGGCTGAGAAGTGGTTTCGTGAGGCAACAACCACAGATGAAAAAGTCTTGGCACTTGAGCGGATGTTAGCGGTGATGCCCAAACACAAGGGTACGGACCATCTCAAGGCCGATTTGCGCAAGAAGCTGAGCAAGCTCAAAGAGGTGGCGACTCAAAAGAAGGGCGGTAAGCACGTTGACATTTTCCACGTTCCCCGCAGCGGGGCCGGCCAGATAGTTCTTCTTGGTACGCCGAACTGCGGCAAAAGCTCCATCGTTGCGGCCCTGACCAATGCGAAGGTGAACGTAGCCAATTTTCCGTTTGCAACGACCGGTCCGGTTCCGGGAATGGTGACATTCGAGGATGTGCAGATTCAATTAATCGATATGCCGCCGATTACGGCCGACTATATGGCGCCGGGCCAGGTGGGAACGTACCGAAACTGTGATTTGATTGCTGTGGTCATTGACCTTTCCGCCGAGGTGCAGGAACAATTAGAGACCTGCCTTGATTTTCTCGAATCGAAAAGCCTGCTCATCGATGTCGATACCCCGGCCCTGGATGAACACGGCAACGTCCTGGCTAAAAGTGCGTTCTGCATTTGTACTAAATCCGATGTCGCCGCGCCGGACGCTCTCCAGAGGCTGAAGCAATCTTGTAAATATCCTTTTGAATTTATCGAAATCTCCGCCCAAACCGGTACAGGTCTTGAGACACTCTCCGGCGTGCTCTTTAGCTTATTGGATATCATTCGCATTTATTCCAAGCCGCCGGGCAAGCCCGCCGATATGACAGACCCGTTCACACTGCCGGTTGGCTCGACGGTTATGGATATGGCCACCGCCATTCACCGCCAGTTAGCTGAGAAACTCAGGTTTGCAAGAATCTGGGGCACCGGTGTCTATGACGGCCAAAACACCCAGCGAAACCACGTCCTCAACGATAAAGATATTATTGAGCTGCATTTCAATTGATTATTTACTATTGACTATTTATTATTGGATTTAGTCGTTTTCTATTTCTATGAACTACAAACAATGAACCATTAACGAGGCTACTTATGGAATGTCAGAAAGAACAAAATCTAAAAAATTGCAATTGCTCATATCCCGGCTGTGAGAGGAAGGGGACGTGCTGTGAGTGTATAAGCTATCATTTGTCGAGCAAGCAATTGCCCGGCTGCTGTTTCCCTGACAACGTGGAGAAGACCTACGACCGCAGCTTCACCGCCTTCGCCAAGGCCTGGGGATTATAGAAGTCTCAACCCCACGTGAAACGTGGGGCTAAATAAAATGATAAAAAGGCCGAGCCAAATAAGCCCGGCCTTTGTGTTCGTACTGTCGCACCAGTTATTTCGGAGACAGCTCTTCAAGTTCAGCTAAATCTTCGGCGGTAACGTTTCTGGTGGTTAAATCTCCGAAAATAACCCGGTATTGGTTATCTGAAATCTTCCACCGCATGAGTACCTTATCAGCGTCATCTGGACCAACTGACTCGCCATAGTACGCAGGTCCCTTTTTGTACTGCACCAGCGTCATATAGAACATACCAAGTGACTGAACCTGGCGCATCATCTCCATTACCTTTTTAATGTGCTCGTCGTCCTCGTCTTTTGTCATCTGTTTCATTTCTTCCTTTAATTTCAG
>SDBS01006541.1_pt1 | contig 11335 bp, 10 predicted proteins | sample 2277091 | NCBI WGS metagenome assembly SDBS01 (sample SAMN10404972, study PRJNA504765) | marine sediment metagenome | isolation source: marine sediment core GS10_PC15, 163 cmbsf | place: Arctic Ocean: Southern Knipovich Ridge | collected 2010 | reverse complement strand
ATCCTTCGCAGATCCACAACTAAACCCCTGTTTCTTCTTTTGCCATAACAAGTTTAGCGTTATTGTCATGTTATGTTTCTGTTTTTGCTAAATGTTTAAACGTGTCTAGACAAAACACAAAAAATCTAAACTATTTAATCAAAAGGTTGAGTGGATTAATGGCTTGGCAGAGATTTACAGGGATCAAGGCTACAAAATATCGCCGAGAAATGAAATAAAAAAGAAAATTATGGACGCTACAGGTTTAGCGGAAAACACTATCCTGCACTACTTGCAGGCAATCTATAAACAATCGGAGAATGTGCCTCCCCCTTCGCAAACAAAAGTGACGGCGACTCATAGAGTTGAGGCTCGGTTAGGTTCAGAAGTTGCTGAGCGTTTTCGTGAGGAAGTTCTTGCAGAGGAAAAGCTTTCGCCAGAAGAGAAACTAAAATGGCAAATCGAAACAGACCTCTTCTATCTCTGCACGTGCAGCCATTGTGAAATCGTTTTTCTTGTCGAAGAAGCAGCCAACCACTTCCAAAAACTTGATCCTGACAGAATCGCTCTGAGATGTCCAGTATGCCATACAGAAAACTTGATTCCAAAAGCAGAGAATCGTCTAAAGCTGAAGCTGGAGAAGATCATGCAACCTGACGAAATCAACCCATACTATTCTGGAATCATTGAACGCTCCAAGAAAGGAGGTGACAAAAAACAATGAGTAACTTAGAAAAATTCACAGCCTCCAGCATGAGAGGAATGAGAAAGGGAATCTATCAACAGCTACTGGCTAGCTTACTGATAAAAGCAAACAAAACAGACAATCCCTTAACAAAAATAGGCTGTATATGCGAAGCAGCCTACCTTTCAAGAAACAAAAAAGCCTTAGACATGGAACTCATTAAGGACTTAGAAAAACCCAACCAAAGATACATAGTTTAAGAAAAGAACATGTCTGCCTTGTTTTCAACAATGAACCGTTTGGTCAATTTTGTTCTGCAGAAACTCCAGAATCAGCTTCAGAATGTTCTGTTCTACTTCAGCTTTTTTTCTATCCCCGTCAATAGGCACAAGTTTTCCGTTATCCACGAATTTCATGTAAACCTCTTTAACTCTCCGCTGAGTCTCAAGCCTTTCCATGACTGACTTCTTCCGCCTTATTCTCTTTACAACAACCTCCGGCGGGACATCAATGTATAATGCCAAATCTGGCGGAAGCGCGAACCTGTTGATTTTTTTGATCCATTCTAGGTCGAGTCCCGCCGCCCCCTGATAAGCAAGGGACGAGTAGACGCACCTGTCAGAAACCACAATCTTTCCTTCTTTCAAGGCTGGTTTAACCTCTTTCTCAAAGTGTTCAACGCGGTCAACCGCAAAAAGAAAAGCTTCTACGACTATTGGTACCCGTTTCTTTGCTTCCAGAATAGTTCCCCGTATGAATTTCCCTAGTTCTCCGCGACTAGGTTCAGTAGTGTATACGGCGTCGAATCCTTTCTCTTGCAGGTGTCGTACAAGTCTGTGGGCGTGAGTTGTTTTTCCGCTTCCGTCAAGACCTTCGATGCAGATGAAAATTCCTCTCTTTTTCACTGTACAGTTCAGCCTCTGTCCATTAATGATCGATTACCTTAAATAATAATGCTCAAGATTGACAACGTTAAGGAGAAACGTTCCCTATGCGACGATACTGGGGAGAGATCAAAGACCCCGTTCATGGCTATGTTTACATTACCGAAGCGGAGAAGCATCTTATCGACTCTTATCCTGTTCAGAGGCTTCATCGTCTAAGGCAGTTGGCTGGGTCGGAGTTTGTGTATTCAGGAGCAAATCACACTCGCTTCGAGCACTCCATTGGGGTTATGCACTTAGCGGGTAAAGTAGCGGAAAACCAGAATCTTTCTCAGCTTCTTTCGGAAGAGGAGGTTCAAATGGTCAGAATGGCGTCTCTTCTTCATGATGTGGGTCACGGTCCATTCTCTCATGTTTTTGAGCATCTTCTTGTGAAGTTTTTGAACAAAACTCATGAAGATATGACGCGGTGGATTATCCAAAAGTCTGAGCTGCGGGATATTATCAGCGGAGTAGGATATGACCCTGATGCGATAGGAAAACTTGCGGTTGGGGAACTGCGGAGGCAAGGGAAGGCTTTTTTGGATCAGATTATCCATAGTACTGTGGATGTTGACAAGCTTGATTTTGTGGTGAGGGATACTTATCACACTGGGGCAGAGTATGGGTATGTTGATATCTTTCGTCTTATTCACATGTTGGATGTTCTTGGCGAAAACCTTGCTGTTGATGTGGGAGCGCTCTCAGTTCTGGAATCTTTTGTTTTGGCGAGGTTTGAATCGTTTAAAAGCATCTATTTCCACCGTGTTGGGAGAGCCGCTCAGATAATGCTTGCTTCAGCTATGGAAGAAGCAAAAGATGAACTGGGATTGGTAGAGTTTGATTCTCCCGAAGATTACCTTGCCTTAAACGATTACACTGTTTGGACTAAACTGAAGGAATGCAAAAAGTCTAGAGGAATTATGGAGGACCTGGAGAGGCGTAAGCTCATCAAATGTGTATACGACAGAACGTTTCATGTAAAAGAGAAGCTGGTGCCCAGTATTTTCAGCGTTGACGAGGTTCGAGATCAGCTGAGAAACAAAATTGCCTCAGAGGCAGGAGTTGAACCTCACTTTATTGTGATTGATGTGCCAACAGTGCCTTCGGTGCCCTATCATCATTCTGATTTGCTTGAGCCGATGGAAATCCCTGTTTTCCAGAAGACCCGAACTGGAGAAAAGATTCCCTTACGGTTAAGTGATATTTCCTCGGTTTTTGATGTTCTTAAGGGCTTCATAAACATCCTTCGAGTCTACACGGATGAAAGGTACGTCGATAAGGTGAGTGTTGCCGCGGAGAAGGTCATAGGCGGAACACCCTCTTCAGCGAAGATATCCTTCTGATGCAGAAAAGTTAAAAACTGAGTATGTTTATTTGGTTGATGCCCTGTTTAGGCTCCGATAGTATAGTCAGGTTAAGTATTTCGGCCTTTCGAGCCGAAGACCCGGGTTCGAATCCCGGTCGGAGCACCAACACTTACTCTTTCCATGTTTTCAGAAAAAAGGCTGTTTTCAACAATGTTCTGTTATTAGTATACTACTATGATTGTTGCCACAAAAATTTTTGTGTGAATGGAGCCTCGGGTGGGATTTGATCCCACGACCAACAGCTTACAAGGCTGCCGCTCTACCGGGCTGAGCCACCGAGGCACGGTAGTCTTAACGGGTTTCGTTAAGTAAAACATTTCTTGTACTGACTAGCCTATAGATTTTCCGTTTTCTAAAAAGCAAAAAATAGAAAAAATGGGGAAATCCCAGTTTTTCCTGCTCTATTCTTCAAATTCTTCAGGCGAAATATAGTCACCATACTTTTCTTTAGCATTAAGCAGGCGCTCGTATTGCTGATTTAGTACCCAAAACACCGCTTCTGGCGTATACGTGACCTTTTCCTTGTAGAAGTGTCTTACTCGCTTAATCTTATCCATGTTTTCTTGAACGCGAATACTAAACTGCCTGACATAATCCTCTTTGCTGTAGTCTACATCTCGTAGCTGTTTGAAGATTTTGCGTAAATCCTCATATTTTGGAATGTAGCCTGTGGGAGTTTTTATTGCATCCACTTCGTTGTGGACTCGTAGTTCCATCCATTTTATCCAGACATGTTTGTCCTTAGGATCGTTGAGGTAATTTCCTTCTTTGTCTTGCAAGAAATAGTTAACTCCAAAGACAACCGGAGGATTCTGGAGCTTTTTTCCGAAATCCAAGTTATTCCGAACGTTCTTTCCTAAGGGAATAGAAATGAAGTCCTGAATGCTCATCATGTTAATTTCGGGCACACCTTCTTTGCCAATTGTAGCAAAAGTTGTTTCCGTCTCCAAAGCTGCTCCATAAGAGATGATTCCATGCTCCCAATCAAAACTTTGCTGCACCGGAACATATGCCTTAGTGTCCCGTCCACCATACATTATGCCCCTCAACTCAACACCTAACGGATTCTCTAATTCAGGATCACAATTCTCTAACACTTTCAGGGTTACTGCATACCGAGCATTCTTGTGGGATGGCGTAACATCCTTGCCCGCTTCATCCTTCTTTCCCTTGTACCATTTTCCTGAAAAGTTGATTCCTTCTTTAGGAAGTTCACTGCCCATACCTAGCCAGTATGGCTTTCCGTCTTTAACCAAAACGTTAGAAAAGATGATTTCGCCTGGATTATGAAGCACCTTAAAGATCGAAACATCATCTATCGGGTTAACATCTTTTATGATTCCAAAAATGCCCGCTTCAACATTCACTGCTCTTGCAACTGAATCAATCTCACGAATATATGCAATATCATCGCCTAGGATCGTCTCACCGGGCAACATAGCCGTAGACGTTTTACCACAAGCGCTGGGAAAAGCACCCGCAAAATATGTTTTACGACCATTAGGACCATGCACACCCATTAACATCATATGCTCAGCTAGCCAACCTTCAATGTTTGCCTTTCGGATAGCTAAACGAAAAGCAAGCTTCTTAAAACCTATCGAGTTACCCGCGTATTGTGTGTTGACGCTGTAAATTGTATTATCCATGTAATCTATGTAGATGCATTTTTTATCATGATCTGCGCTGACCATATTCTCAGTTAGTTTCCCTGCTGAATGCAAAACCCGCAAAAAGTTTGTGTCAGAACCTGATTTGCTAAAAATTTTGTAACCCGACCGGTACAGGAGGTCTTCAGAATGAGCTACATACCAAGAATCAGTGCATTGTAATCCAAGAATTGTGAATACCGAGTCTGTGGGTCCTAACGAAAGAAAACGAGCAATCATTGTGCGACCTGTCATGGAATCTCTAAGTACGCCCTTTACTTCCGCTAAACCTTCTTGACGGTCAATTTGGTTAAGGGCTTTGCTGAGAAAAATTCTTTTGGGCACAAGATATTTTGTGGCTTTCCTGTCTCGTCCCTGATCATAATAGCCGTCATAGTGAATTGTGTGTCCAGAAATATTCAATGGGGTTTCTTCTTTGGTGGCGATTGCTTGTTGCCTGATGTAATCTTTGTCCTCTACTGAATCGCTACAGATGAATACCTGTTCAGCGTTACAAAGGTCAGCAGATTTGGCGATGAATTCGTGGACTTTGGGGATAGATATTGCACATAGTTTTTCGTAGTCAGCTTTGCTTAGTTTCGGTCGTAATGCTTCAATGTATGGGTTCATGGTTTAGCCTCAAAAAGTTGTTTTGTTATATGTGAAATTGTAACATGCTATTTCTTTGGTGGGATGTAAAACTGTGTGAGAAATAGCATCAGTAACATAGGATGTGTTTTTTTTGTTCAGTGTCATTTTATTTCTTTTACTCCGTGTTGATTGTTAGTTAGAAAAGTTTAAAAATTGCTAAGACATTTAAAGGTTACGTTAACAAAATGTTAAGCATCAAAGATTTGGAAAAAAAGATTCTGCTCAATTTATTAGAGAATGGGCAACGTCCGATTCTTAAAATAGCCAAGGATATTGGGGTCACAAGGCAAACTGTTGCAAAAAAGATTGAACAAATGCGCGACTCTGGTTTGATACTTTCCTTTTTTCCAAAAATTGAACCCGAAATTTTGGGTTTGACTATTCAGGCGTACATATTGATGCGTGAAGACCCGAGAAATGATTACAGAAAAGAGACTGAAGAAATCGTAAAAAGTTTTCCTCAGGTGTCTGAGTTTCAGAGAATCTTTGGCAAGTATGATAGTATCGCAAAAGTGTTAGTGAAGAATAACAAAGAGTTAACCGACTTGGTTAAAAAAATTCATAATCTGAATGGCGTCAAAGAGACGGAAACTTTCATAGTTCACAGCACAATAAAAGACAAACCCGAAGACCCCCTCAAGAAAGCATTAACAACCTAACTCTGTCAGTTTCCATGCTAGCAACGAGGGCGGTTTAGAGCTGTTTTGGTTCCTGAATCACCAGATTATGCCAAAATCTACTATAATGTAACCTAAATATACTTGTCCAACTGTTAGAGTAACAATTTCATCGTTTTGCGGTTCTATGTAAATTAGCCCATTATCTGTAGTGTTGAAACAGGCTATTGCATGAGCGCTGTCAGAAAATTCGATATATACGAACCCGCATCTGTAACCCGTCTGACCGGCGTTATCGTTGAAGTCGGCTGTAAAATCGTAACAAAGATAATCGTTAGTGTACTCGTTTTCGTCAGTTTTATCTGAATTTATAAAAATGATCGCCTCGGAATACGTTGGGTTCCTTAAGTACCAGCCGCTTTCAGTCAGATCTTCTACATCTTGAAGATACCCCTCATCATAACCGAGTTGGTAGCCTTCAGATTCTCCCTCGGCATAACCTAAATCGAAGATTTGAATTACTTCACTTTCCAATGACACGACCTCAGTTTGGAGGCTTGAAACTTGCGATTCCAGAGCGTCCACATCGTTGTTTAGTGATGATGTTTCGGATTGAAGATTTGCAACTTGTGTTTCCAAAGTAGCCTTTTCAGTTTGCAGGGTTGAAACATGAGTTTCTAACATGCTATTTTCGTTTTCTAATGTAGTTGCTTCAGTTTGGAGGCTTGAAACTTGCATTTCAAGAACAGTCTTTTCGTTGTTCAGTGAAGTGGCTTCTGATTGGAGACTTGAAACGTTAGCTTGCAGGCTTGAAACTTGAGTTTCTAACGTAAGTTTTTCGTTTTCGAGTCCAGAGATTTGATTAGTTTTCATTTGCAGTTCATTGTCTTTCTGGTTAAGCGCCATTACAGCTCCAATAACTCCAACAGATAGAACGACACAAATCAAACCGAGCGTTATGAGTTTCTTATTAACCATTATTTGTTTCCTCCAAAAACCACTCTAAATATGATTCCTTACGACATCATATATACCCTTCGTGCGCTGAAAAGTTTTCGTTTCTCAACCAAACTTTAGCCCACTTTAAACACGCACTAAACGCTTCAGAAACCTCAGCACTGCATATAACTGACTAATCAGATCTCCAATTCAAGAATGGAGCCTCGGGCGGGATTTGATCCCGCGACCAACAGCTTACGAGGCTGCCGCTCTACCGGGCTGAGCCACCGAGGCGTTTACTGTGAACTGAGCGGAATACACATTTTTAAGACATTCGGGAGCACACAGTTCCAATAGCGGTGTCCCTAATTTTTTCTGTTCTACTTTAGAAATAAAAAATGGGCTTGTATGTCATCCGCTGTTGTGTTGCTACAGCGTCTACAAGCTATGCCCAATATTAATTTGGGGGGTCCCAGTTTTGGGACTCATTTTTTCTTTATCTTCAGGAAGTAAAGAAGTGCTACTCCAACTACTGCTACCACTACGATTGCTGCAATCCATGTTATTGGTAACGTCTCTGCTTCTTCGGATATAGTGAAGTAAACTGTGTAAAAGCTTTCATTTCCTTCTGTATCTTTCGCGAAAACCGTTAGCTTATGTGAGCCCTCAGTCAGGTCAGATAATGTTGTGCTTCCGCTGATTATGATGTTCGCTTGTCCGTCTAGACTGTAACCTATCACTGAATCTGTTTCACTCACCGTGTATGTTAACGTAACAGAGTTTACATTGTATGTCGTGTTTTCCGGCGAAGTAATGTAAACTACAAGAGAGCTTCCTTCAAGCATACGCGGATATTTGTCTTTGGCGTTGTCGTTAATAACGTGAGGCGTATCTCCTATGCCGTCGTTGCCATTTTCGTCTTGATCGATGCCCGTCTTCACGTCAATGCCCGTGTAATCGCTCCAATAATTTCCCCCTGCTGGATAAGAGACATACCATGTGTTAACTGAGGCAGTTACTGTAGAGTCATCAGTGCTAGCATCATAAACTTGTATGTTGTTATCGATGAAGTAGTTACCTCTGATCAGGTTGTACGCAGACGCACTGAAGCCGATGCCATATTTATCGTTGTTTGTTATGGTGTTCCCAGAAATAGTGTTTTGTGTAGAATTGTAGAGGAACATTCCTCCAATGTTGTCTGTTATATTATTTGTAGATATGCTGTTGTCGGTCGAAAACATGCTAAGCTGGATACCTCTATCGTTGTTTGTTATGCTGTTTCCCATAACGATGTTGCTGGAAGCCGCAAAGAGCATTATGCCATAGTAATTGCCTGTTATGCTATTTTGCACTATTGTTGAGCCTGTTGTGACCGCCAGTATTATGCCTTGCCCATTGTTGGACAGTTCTATGTTTTGAACGGTTATGTTCGTGCAGCTTACGAGGGCAAGAAACCCTACGTCTGGAAACGTGTCTGGGTTTATGATCAGGTCTTCTTCACCTATAAGATAATAGACTTTTTTGTCGTCGCTGATTGTGTTTGAGTCATCCATGTCGTTAATGAAGTGTGGAAGCTCAGTGCCATAAATGGCGATGTTGTGAGTATTGTCCATGTTGTTGTTTCTAAATACGTTTTCTGTAGTTAGCCTCAAGTCAAGGCCAACGTCGTTGTCTGTTATGATGTTGTTAGTGATAGTGTTTTGTGTAGAGTTGTAGAAAACGATGCCGTTACTGTTGTTTTTTATGGTGTTTCCGGTTATTGTGTTGTACGATGATTCCATAATATAGATTCCGTACTGGAACATGCCGTTTAGTTGTACATTCTTGATTGTTACGTCATTTATGGACCCAAGTTCTATTCCTATGTCTCCTTCTCCTTCAATGGCGAAACCTGCACCATCAATTGTAATGCCGCCACGCTGAACCACAAATGTGTACACAAAAAGATTATCCGTAAACGTATATACGTCACCATCCTGCTGAATGGGAACTGTAGCATTTGTTGAAGAGTAAATGTTTCCATCACTTAAAATGTAAACGCTTTCACTGCTATCTTGTGACTTAACCTGAGTAGTGACTGCACATAAAGATACTACACATAAGAAAACTAAAAATGCAACCTTACTTGCTTTCATGCTTTTCCTTTTCCCCTATTACCCATAATTGTCATTGCAACAGAACCTCTACAGCATATAATGTTTTAAGGTTTGTTGCTTTAACGACAAACATCGTCATACTGATTTGGTATAAAAAAGTTTTTCAGAATTAGACCCACTTACAAAATCGTTGACGTTAACTTCGCCCTAATAGATATTTTTAAGACATTCGGGAGCGAACATTACCTGCAGAGGTTCCCAAGTTGAGTTCAGCCAAGGAGTTGGGCGAAAGAAAAATCATAGAACTAATTCTAAACTGCTTAGACCAAATGCCCAACATGCCAATTCCCTTCGGAGACGACGCCTCAGCAGTAGACCTTGGAACCGACAAACTAGCCGTAATAAACATGGATATGCTTGTCAGAAAAACAGATGTTCCGAAAGCTATGAGCCTCTGGCAAGCTGCCCGCAAAGCAGTAATAATGAACATAAGCGACCTAGCTGCAAAGGGAGCACAGCCCCTCGCTCTCTTAGCGTCCATCGGAGTACCTCCAGACCTGACAAAAACGGACATACAACAGATCGGCAAGGGACTGAACGCTGGCGCCCGCGAATACAACACTTACATCGTGGGAGGAGACACCAACGAAGCGTCCGACCTGATAATCAGCTGTATGGCATTGGGGGTATGCCACAAGCATCGTCTAATCAAGCGTAGCGGCGCAAAGCCTGGTGACTACGTGGCAGTAACTGGGTCTTTCGGAAAAACAGCTTCTGGATTGAAGATTCTGGTGGATGGTCTTTCGGCTCCTGAGATGGGGAGCGTGCTTGTTGATTCCGTTCTTATGCCCAAGGCAAGGGTCAAAGAAGGGGTGGTTTTAGCTCGATCTCAGGCGGCAACAGCCTCCATAGACATTAGCGACGGACTAGCATGGAGTCTCCACGAACTTTCTAGGGCAAGCATCGTAGGCTTCCGTCTTGACAATCTTCCGATAGCTCCTGAGGTGGAAAGGTTCGCGGATATTCATGGTTTTGATTCTGTGGCGTTAGCTTTGTATGGAGGAGAGGAATACGAACTTCTGGTAACCATCAAACCAGAGTTGTGGCAAAAAGCAGCAAAATCTGTGGAAACAGTTGGGGGGTCGCTCACAAAGATTGGAGTAGTTACCAAGGAGAAGCATCTTCTGCTAAAAACAGATGCGAAAACTGTTTCTATAGAGGCTCGAGGATGGGAACATTTTAAAACAAATTAAAGGGAAGACAAGAAACGTAAGGGAGATAGTTTAATGATAAAATCGTGCGATTCGGGTAGCTTACCTTACGTCGGTAATATTGCACAGTTTTTGGAGGGAGCAAAGCGTTTCAGGCTCCACCAAATGGACGAGTCAGCCGAATATTTCGAGAAACGTGTGGTTGAAAGTTTCCTCGACAAAATCCGAGTAAACATTGATGTCCCGAATTATCCTCAATTCAGAGACATGAACAAGATGTTTCTATCGATGATGGATGGAATAGAAAAAATTAAGGCAGGCTACTTGGAGACCAAGACCCCTTCTTTGAAGACAGATAACAGTCAGATGCCTGAAGTTGTGGCTATAGCGCGGAACTCACAGATGATTCAGGAAAAGACGGGTGAACCCTTCGAAGTCAAGGTTTGTGTCACAGGACCATACACGCTCGCTTCCTTTTTTCCTTACAGAGACGAAGGAACCTTCAGCAGACTCGGAAACGTCATATCCCAAATATTGGAGCACAACCTTTTCAGCAACAAACACGGCAAAACAAGTTTGGTTTCAGTTGATGAGCCGCTCTTCGGATTGATAGATGACCCGTTACTCGATTTCGGTTCCAAAGGAAGAGAAAACCTTCGAAGCGTTTGGGAAACCATTTTTCACAAAGTCAAATCCAAGAAGGCCCAGACAATGATGCATCTTCACAGCACAGCAAACCCGCTTTTCTGGGATATACCATCATTAGACGTGATTGATTCGCATGTTGATGATCCTCTCAACCAAATGAAAAAAACTGGAGAAATGCTGGAGTCAAGAGACAAATTTCTGAAGGCTAGTATAACAGTTAACGACTTCGATATGTTGATTAAAAAAAGGATTGTTGCAGATTCGCAAGAAAAACTGACTGAATCAGAGGTAAACGAGATGATTGCTGATGCTTGGACTGGTATCAACCATGGAAAAGTTGATTCCGAAATCTTTCTTGAAAGTGTAGATGCAATGAAGAATCGGCTGGTTAAGGTGGTTGAGCGGTTTGGTGCTGAGAGGGTTCTATACGCGGGACCTGAATGTGGATTAAAGGGATACCCAACATATGAGAATGCACTTGAGTGTTTGAGACGCGTCTCCAGCGCCGTCGAACGTTTCGAAAAATAACGGTTGATGTCTCGTAAACAAACAGGATTAATGTTCATA
>SDBS01006540.1_pt1 | contig 11336 bp, 8 predicted proteins | sample 2277091 | NCBI WGS metagenome assembly SDBS01 (sample SAMN10404972, study PRJNA504765) | marine sediment metagenome | isolation source: marine sediment core GS10_PC15, 163 cmbsf | place: Arctic Ocean: Southern Knipovich Ridge | collected 2010 | reverse complement strand
TTTTTCTTCTTTTCTTTTTCCTTTTCTTATCTTTCTCTATCCTTCGCATAATATATTTATATCTTTGAAATTTTTTCTTCTTAATAGAACTTTTTTTTCAAAATCTGTTATGTTAAAATTGCTTATTAATTTGTTTCCTTTTCTCTTTAAAGGAGAGTAATATTTATTCTCTCCATATTTATTTAAACATCTTAAACACATTATTTCTTTAGTTAATTTGTTTTCTCTTAGCTTAGAATATCTAATAGTCCTTTTGCATTTCTCACACTTTTCTTTTTTTTGCATTTTTTAATCCCTCTTTTAATTGTTCTCTGTAAGAATTATCTCTTTCTAGTATTAATTCAGTATCTAAATATAATTTTTCTTTTCTTCTTTTTTCTTTTATTGCTACTTGTTTTTGTCTGAATTTGTCAATGATGTTTCCTTCTTTTGTTTTTAGAATCCATACTTGTTTATTTATCTCTAGAGCGATTTTTTGGTTTATTGCTTTATCTTTATTTGACATATCATTTTATAGATATTTTTCTTTTTATATATTTATAGTCACTTGTAAGTTTAGAAAGATTGTTTTTTATGGGCAAACTGTAATTATTTGACTTGCTATGGCTTGTATGAAAGCTACTCCTATTATTACCATAACAAATATTCCTATGAATGTTTTTGGATCTGTATCTGATGATAGAGTTCCATTTTTGAAAAGTATTCCAATTGGAAATAATACAATTATTAAAGCAAATAAAATAATGGTTAAGTTAAGTACATTTCTGGTTAGGGAACTACAAATTTCTATTTCTACAACTTCAGCTTCCCCCATTATCCTAAGAATTTGTAATGGGGTAAATGTGGCATTATATGATTGATTTCCTGAAGCTGATGTAAATAAGTCTGTACTGGTGTTTACATTATGAATTATTAATCCTATTTGTAATCCATAAAAGTCTGCTCTTGCATCATAGGTTGCATTGGTGTTTGTAAAATTTGAAAAAGTTGAATTAACATCATAAAACGAAATTGTTAAATTTGTTACATTGACTTCACTCAAAGTCATTGAGTCTACAAAAATTGTATAGTTTGATCTTGAGCTAAAAAATGTTGTGTTATCAATTGTCAGGGCACTTACCGATGGTAAAAGGAATAGAGCAAAGGCTAAGAAGAACATTGGAACAAGTTTTTTCAAATTTCTCATCTCAATTAACTCCTGAATAAATCAAACCGTCAGGCTTCATCCAAACAGTCATTCCATCTGATAAATTATTTAATTCATTAACATAAAGTGTTGAATTTACAGTAAAATTTCCACTTCCATACAAAGTTAAATCATATCCTGTGATATTACACACACTATTTAACCAACAATTATCTGCCATATTCACATCCCATGCAGCAGGAGAAGCAGGACAAGCACAGGTATTCTCTCGGATTGTTAAATTATTACTATACGTCTTATTGCCATAATCAAAACCGTCATAAGGAGTAATTGAGCAACTCCAGTTGTCTCCAAGAGAAGTAACTGAAGAAGATAAAATGTCAGCAGGGTCGCCTTGGTCAGAAACAAAACTGCCCACAGGGTCATAAACTTCTATCCCATTACCAGCATTAGCAAGATAAACAAAGTCACCATCACCCCTGACATGAAAAGCCTGACCGCCTTGGTCATCTTTATCAATATGAGTTAAAAATCCAGATGAATTAACAGAATAAACTTCTAGTCCATTGACATCATTAGCAAGATAAATATAATTACCATCACCCCAAACACCCTTAGCAGTACCTCCTTGGTTATCATTACCAATATATGTTAATATACCAGACGGATTAACTGAATAGACTTCTATTCCATTACTACCGTCAGCAAGGTAAACAAAATTACCATCTCCCCAAACACCATTACTGTTTCCCCCTTAGTCGTCACTATCAATATGAGTTAAAGTGCCAGACGTATTAACTGAATAGACTTCTATTCCATTGGTAACACTAGCAACGTAAATAAAATCACCATCACCCCAAACATCAACATAACGACCGGCATTGTAATCATTATCAACATGAGTTAAAGTTCCATTTTCATCAACAGAATAAACATCTAGTCCATCAAGATAACTAGCAAGATAAATAAAATCACCATCACCCCAGACACCATAACCACGACCTCCTGGGGCATGACTATCAACAGGCGTTAAGGTACCAAATTCATCAACTGAATAAACTTGTATTCCATTATCATAATTAGCAAGGTAAACAAAGTCACCATCTCCCCAAACACCATAACCAAGTAGTCCTGGGTCATGACTATCAACATGAGTCAACGTACCATTTGAATCAACTGAATATACTTCTAGTCCATCCCCAGCATTAGCAAGGTAAACAAAATTACCATCCCCCCAAACATCCCAAGCCTGACCTCCTTGATCATCATGGTAAAGATGAGTTAGGTTAAAATAATCAACACCATTCTTTTGCCATAATCCAAAATAGGTAATGTTATCTGACTCTGTTAATTCTGCATAACAATACAAATTTTCAGTAGTTAAATTAGTCCCAAAAGTTGAATTCAAAACAATACTTAACGGAGCACTAAAAATATTAAAATCCCCACTAACGTTACTCTCCAGCCCAGCAGTAGTATTCGCATAAATTGTATAATTATTTTCTCCGAGGTTAAATGATTCATTGGTTGTTATTTCAAACTGCCAGGTATTCCCAATAATGTTTGTTAGGAAATCCATTGCCAAAACAGGTCCGACGACTATTCCCTGCCAAATCTTAATCCAAACTGAATCAACTGCAGTCTCACTATAAATTGAAACATTAAATGTTACATTATCTCCAACAAATATTTCATCCGTTACATTAATATTCTCAAAAGAAGGAGACCCATCTACAATCGTCATCTCTCCACTACAAACAATATCCCCCTCTCCATATTCATTATGTATAGGAATACTGCACATTTCCCAATCGTCAGAAATAGAAGTCATACTCTTATCTAAAACATTAGTCTCGCTACTATAATAATTAGCTATCTGCTCTTCAGTAAATACTTTATCATAAATATAAACATCGTCTATTGTTCCATTCCAATACTCTCCTCCAGCATCCCTACCTAAATAAAAATTGGAATTTGCACCCCACGCTGGGTCAATCGTATATGTACCAGTATTTCCTAGTTGTATACCATCAACATAAAACTTAATTGTATTAGCAGAATCATCTCTAACAAATGCATAATGATGCCACTCTCCAGCATCTACATCCGCAGCTTCAGTGGAAAAAATAAGATGGTCACTCCCAGCAGCAGACTCATGAAGATAGTTGAGCCTTTTATCCGACTTCAATTCTAGTTGATAAAGATAATTCTCCTCAGAACTCTCACCAATCCCTGAATAAGCAACCAAATTCATATCTCCACTTAGATTATCATACTTTGCCCAAGTCATAAAAGTCATATCGTCTTTCAATCCAACATCACTAGCCCAACCTCCACCAGCTGTAATTCCACCATTAATTCCATCAAATTCATAAGCACCCTTTCCATCATACCCTCCAGTCGCATTGTATGTCACATTATCATTTACAACTCCATACAACATACTAGGAGTTAAGCGACCATAATCTTTTGTCCAAGTATCATTGCTGCCATATTCAAAAGGCATTATTAACGAGCTACTACTGACTCCATTCTCTAACCAATAATTAATAGTCTTTGAATCACTTGGAACAACACTAACCCAACCAGTCAAATCTTCTGTAGTATAATTATTCCCACTAGAAGTATTCAAAACCAAAGAAGCAACACTCGGAACATCCAATATGGTTAAGTTATTACTCATAACACCAGCCCCAACATCTCCCTCATAAACAGGAGTAGCCATAACACTCCAATTCTCACCAACAGAAGTTTCTTGACTAACAATTAAATCAGTTCGGTTATTATATAATGTAGAAATTTGCTCTGCACCAAGACTCCTATTAAAAATCATAAACTCATCGACAAACCCCCTCCATTCATACCCATATGCATCACTAAACCTTCTAGTACCAATATAATGTCTAGAAGAATGTGTCATATCCTGTATTCCATTAGTACCAGTTTCATTCAAAACCAAATTTCCATTAGCATAAATTTTCCAATTTCTTCCAGACCCTACAACAGTAACATGATACCATGTATTACTCGAAAGCTGAAAATCCGAATAAAAATATTCTCCCCCATCATCAATTCTATCATATATTGTAAGATTACCATTATTATTAATAAAAAAATGCCATCTCTCCGCATCCATATCCCACTCTTGATAAATTACATGAGACGACCCAATAGTCGCATCAAAATAAACCCACATCATAACTGTTACATCATCTCCTAATGTTGAAATCTCCTCTCCACTCTCAGCCATAATAATAACTCTCTCATCATTGTCACCTTCTGGAAAATAAATCGCTCCATTTCCATCTACTCCTCCAGTGGAATTATAGATAGGGTTGTCTCCCGACGAACCAGTAACACCTTTCGTAATAGAATGATTATAAATTGAATAATCTGTAAGATATTCTGAACTGATACTTTCAGCCTCAAATGGCAAATTTATCAAAGCAATACCCGCACCATCAACCATCCAGTTGTAGATAACTTTAACATCACTAGGACTAACATAAGCAGTCAAATTCTCAATAATAGTATTCGCTCCAAGAGAAGAATTCAAAACAACAGAATTTAAATCAAACGGATATAACTTAATTCTTAAACTATTGCTTAAAACACTTGTCCCATCAACAGTCCCATCATTAGGTGTCACCTCAACAGCCCAAACATCCCCCACACTCGTCTCATTAGAAACAATCAAATCAGTCCTATTATTATACAAAGCCAAAATCTGTTCAACAGACAAACTCCGATTATAAATCATAACCTCATCAATCGTTCCATTAAAATCATCAGAACCAACTGCAAGTCCAATCCTAACATTCCTAACAGTCATCGAATGAATTTGAGACAAACTTGGAGGTGTTGCGTCATCTGCAACCCCATTAACATAAACTTGAATCCCTGTTCCATTCCAACGACCAACTAAATGATACCAAGTATCTGAATCATTAACCAAAGTCTCACCAATCGCATAAGAAGCAGAACCAAAAGTCCCATCAGAATATCCAATAAATCTTGCAATTCCATTCCTAATTTGTAATAACCAAACTCTGTCATCAGAAGTTGAATAATAATGACTAATGACATCTCCATTATTATTAGCTAAATCATTTGGCTTAACCCAAGCCATAACTGTAAATTCTCCAGTTTCTGAAAAATTGAAATTCTCAACATTCTGAACACTCAAATAATCATTCGCTCCATCAAATTCATAAGCCCCCTTGCCGTCATACCCCCCAGAAGAATTATGTATTACTCCATTGTTAACTATTGCATTATTCCCTCCGTCAGAATAATCCTTAGTAAAAGTAGAATTACTCCCTCCCTCAAAAGGCATATTCAAAACAGCAATAGAACTCCCATCTTTCTTCCAGTTGTATATCTTTTTAATCGAAGTATTATCAGGCTCAGGAAATGCTGTTAAATTATCACTTGTTATATTATATCCAGAAGTAGAATTTAAAACAACTGTATAAACAGTCGGAGCTGCTAAAACTAAATAAGCAAAACCAACTAGTAATGAAATTCCGAGTATGTAAAAGAATGTTTTTGTGTGTTTTTCTTTTTGTTTAAAATTTTGTTTTTCCATTTTACCATGTTATCAAAGAGAATTGCAAATCTTCCCTCCTGAAATAAATGTAATACAATCTACCGCAGTAATATTATTTGATGTCATGTTTAAGTTATTATTAATCTTTACAGTTCCATTTACTTCTAATGTAGAACTTGGAGTACTTGTTCCAATTCCGACATTTCCATTAGGAAAATTTACACGATCAATAATATATCCTGTCCTGGTAACTTCTAAAAAAGGCGAGCCAATAGTATTATTATCGTTAATAGCTCGAAATAATAATGTATCTGAATCAGCTGTAATATCCCATAAGTTATTCTCTGGTGCGCTGTTTGTATCATGAAGATATAATCGTGGTGAATATCCACCGATTGTAAGACCACGCTCATAAGGAGTAGTTGTTCTAATACCCACATCTCCATCAACAGTAAAATTACCTATTACGTATGTTCCTGTGTTATTTATTGTTAAATTATTCAAATCATTTGGAGAATATAATGTGTCTTCTTTGTGGTTTAGTAACGAATAAAGTCCATCATGATCACCCCATCCGTATGCTGTATTCCATTTAGAAACATTTACATTACCAACAGTCAGAATTTCTTCATTATTATAAAATGCACCTGAGTTATCTACCATTAATGTCTGGATTCCGTTTTGACTAATTAACGCTGAAACAAATTCATTTATTTCTAGCCTATGTCTTGCTCCATCATTGTATATAAAACTATAATCGTCTAGTGAAACATAATCCCCGTCTGGTGAAAATAGTTTAGAATGAATATATGTAAAATCGAACCTTTCTCTCGTTCCATCAAAATAAACCAAATCAGCGTCAGTTAAAGTTAAATTTTTCAAACCATTAGGAGATATTAATTTGTCTGTATCAGCCCCCGTTGATACTGTTAGAATTTCTGCTCCATCATAAAAAGCCCCAGTATTATCTACAACTAGATTATGGTTTAAACTTGGACTTTTAAGTGCGGTAATAATATTATCTACAACCATTCTTTCATTACCAACAGTAAAGTTACTTGTAACATTCAAATGAGTTGTTGTAAGTCTGTTATTTGCATCATTCCAAAACAGATTTGAATTATCTTGGGTAAACAATCCACTTGTCCCAATAAAAGGAATAGAGCCTTCTGTCATATCCGTTATTGAAAGAGTTTCTCCTATGTTTAAAAGAATATCATCGCCTGCTACTGCTGGTGATAAATCTGTTCCACTCTTACCCCATAATGTAGTGCCTCCACCGCCTCCACCGACAGCGCCAAACGAACCAAATCTATCAGCAGGCGCGATAACCGCATCTCCCGCAGTAATAGCAGCCTGTAAATCAGTAGTTCCTTTTTTGGCAATTATAGCGGCAAAAGGAAATCCATTATTAAAATCACTTGGGATAGGAATTGGGTTTTGTTGTAATCCAGTTTGTGCGTCATCTAAATTTGAATATGATTCATCACCTCTTATCAAGAAAACATCGGTCGTCGTTACATAAGGGAAAATATAGAAATAATGAATACCAAAATTCTGAGAGGACAGTGTCGCCAGTGTCCCTGAACCATCATCATACACATCATAATTCGGATCATCAGTAACAGCTTCAAAAACGACATTTCCTGTAGTGACTGCTCTGTGAACAGGAGTAAAACTCAAAGGTGTTGCTGAGTTAGGTTGAGCAGTATTGATAATATTTCTTGATGTAGCTGTTCCACCTAAAACTTCTAAAACACCTGTTGATAAATCGACTTTTTTGTTAGCACCATCAGCTGAGAGGCTAAGTCCACTTTGCTTTAATGCACCAAATGCTAATAATTGACCTGCATAATCGTGACTTGTTTCAGTCACCAACGGCATTGTCTGTGCAGCGTCGATAACGGTTTTATTACGATGCCATAATCGACCGATAGGAATTATATTATCCAGAGTTGTTCTAACCATCGGCGCAGACTGTTGGATACCTGAATCAGTGTCTATGTTATAACCATAATAAGTATAAGGATCTGTCGCTAAGTTATTAACAGTAATATTCGTTACAGCCGGAACTGTTCTTGTAAATTTAACTCCTGTTTCCCGATCGACAAGTCCGATCCTGAATTCACCCCTATCGAATTTGGTCGGATCGACGACATTTATGGTTAAAATATTAGTTCCGACCCAATCTATAACCCCTGATTGTTGCAGTGCACCAACTTCAGGATCACCAGATGAACCAAGATTATCTTTACGTATCCATTCTATCGAGGCTTGTTCAGAGTCATCTAAATCAGTAGCATCCCCCTTTATAAATATAATATGAGTTGGAACTGCTGCGTCTAAGGCTGAGTGCCTTTCTGGTATACCTTGTCCAGTTAAAGCTCTCGCTTCATGTAGACTGATAAAACTTCTCGTAGAACGTTGGAATCCTTCAAATCCTACGCCCGTATGTCGTGCCCAGTGATAAGCTATGTAAAATGACCATTCATCAGGGTCTATGGCTGTTTTTCCTCCTGCTCCGTCATCTATGAAACCAACTTCCATCTCAGTTAGTATTTCTACATCTCCTGTAGATGAGTGAATTTCGTATGAGGTCACAGGATTATTCTCTGTATTAGTCATCTTATGAGGATTATTTTCATCTCTATTAGCAAATGTCCTCCACCATACACCCTCGTGTCTCTTTAATGTTTTAGTACCAGGGATAGCTTCTAGGTCTCCTCCTGATAATCTCTTACTTAAACCTGTAGAAGCCAGAAAATCATACAAAGTATTGGCATATCCAAACCCAAGTTCAGGTAAACTTACAATCGCTGTAATGTCGGTAGCTGTTCTGTCGGCTCTACCTAAAGGAGATTCTGTAGCAGTGTCAAAGTCCAATCTTTCTTCCTTAGAGAAGAACTCATAAGTTCCTCCATTATCTCTTACACCCAACCATCCACCTGAAAAAGGAGGGATTGTATTGGTTACTTCTACCCCAGCAGGAATGGAAATTATTGATTGTATTGTTGCAACACCATCAGTGACTACGACTGTACGCAACTTAAAGGCTGCTTTAGTTCTTATTTTTGTAGCATCTCCAGGGTCTTTCTCTATAATATCCGTATTTGCAGGACCTTCTATAATATGCGTACCTAGAGCACTAGATGTAGAATCTCCCCCTGATATTCCTGTTAATTGTGAACCGTCCCCAATAAAATAAGTTGCTGAGATATTTCTTCCAGACCAAATACTACCCTCAACTTCTAAATCAGCAGCATCAGAAGAATTACAAGCTAAATTAGTACACATAGTAAAGTTTTCATCCACAGGACTATTTGCTTTTCCTATTCTTAAACTTCTATCGAAAGTTGTTGCTCTCCCCTCTGCTCCAAAATTAATAACCAAAGGAGGTCTTTGGGTTAATTTGTCCCACATAACCCAGTCCATTCCGTAGGGATTATCTTTTTCATCTAATTCAAATACAACAGAATGTTCAAAAATATCTGAAATATTTCTCCATTCTTCAGTTCCATGGGCATGATATATTGAAAAACCCTTTATACCAGCTACATTAAAAAATTGTACACCTTCTCTTAGTTTTAATGGGCTACCCCCTTCGGTGAATCCCAGGATTTTCACATTAGTTGGAAAAACCCATTCATCAGCAGTTGCATTAAAAGACATTATGTCCATTGTTTGGTTCCTTATTCTAAAGTTTTCTCCGTCCGTATCTAAAATCCAATCATTTAAATTTATTGAGTTTGAACCTAAGTTTATATTCCCAGAAAAGATTGATGTTGCATCACTTATTGTCGTTGCACTTACAGAAGCTAACAAAAAGATTGTAAAAATAGATAAAAAAATTAATAAAGAGCTTCTTTTTTTAAAAACTAGTTTATCTTTATTAATCTTATGTATCCTAAATCCTCTAGGTGTTAATCCTTTTATCCCTCTAACTTTAACTTTTGATAATGGTCTTCCTTTTTTTGATTTTTCTTTTTCAGCCATTTTTGTATTACGAAAAGAAGAAAAAAGAGACTTAAAAGTTTGATTGAATATTTATAGAATTATTTGAATCGATAATTATTTAAATCTTTAAATCAATAATTATATATGTTTACAGATGAAACCAAAGAATATTATAAAGAGAATTATGAAAAGAAAAATCGTAAGAAGGGAAGAGGTTTAAATATACCTGAAAGACTATATAGGGATTATCATAAATGTTGTATTGATGAGGGAAAAAGTATGAGTGAAGAAATTAGATTGTTTATGACAGAAAAAGTTAAGGAAAATAAGAAATAATTATTTTTCTAGTGAAGAAATTTCTTTTTTTAAATCATCAACTGCTGTTCCTAATTTTCCTAAAACTTTTAAATGAGATTGCATGTTCTTATCAAAAATTAATTGATTCTGTTGTATTCCATTCATTGTATTTAAAATAAAAGAAGGTGTTACTTGAAAATTTGTATTTTTTTGTTCTCTCCACCATTTTTGTAGTTGGATGTTGTTTTTGAAAGCTCCCTTTCCTACTGTTTCTAATTCCCCCCCTTGTTCAAGTGAATCATCAATCAAAAGAAATTCTTCTCCATTTTCATCTTTGATTCTCATAATAATTCCTTTTTGGTTTTGATCTATTGCTAAATCATTCTTAATTAAAGCATAATGTTCTTTTTGTATGGAATATTTTAATGGTTTGAATAAGAAACCTAATTTATTTTCTAATACTCTTATAATGTTTAATAGTTCCATGTGAGCAAGACTTTTTGATTCTTTAGCTGTCTTCCCATAATATGATTGTTTTTTTTTGTCAAATATCCTTAAATGGTTATTACATAGCCAAATCTTTCTACCCAATGCTTTAATTCTTGGTGTTGTTTTTAATGCTCCTACTAGGTTGAAGTTTATTCCTTTTTTTTCTAATATCTTAATTCTTTTATCCCACTCCCCTATTTCTTTTGGAAGTTCAACATTCCAGATGTAAGCATGACCTCTTGAAGAATCTTTTACTAATAAGTTTCCATACTGTGTTGAATTTTTACTTTTTTTTACTATTTCATACCATCCTCTTCCTTTCTTAATTATCAATCCTCTTTGCTTTAGTTCTCGAAGGTAATAGTTTAATCGTTGTTTAGAAATATTTAATTTTTTTTGTATCTTTATTAGATTTGTTGAGACTTCAAGTTGTCTTATTATAGATAAGTAAAAATTTTCTTTGTCTAGTTGATTTTTTACTAACATATGGTATTAAAATCAACATATTATTTAAACAATCTTTTTAACTTGAAAAGAGTAAATGGGTTTGGAAATTGGGACTGCTTGGCTTCCCAAGACGTTTGACTTTTGTCCCTTTTTCACCCTTTGCAGTCAGAAGTGAGGTTGCCATAGTTCTGTTTACTATTTTTACACCCAACCGTTTACATTCCTTATAAAGAGCCGGTTTGAAAGTACTGCCCCAAACGCGTAATGTAAATCTGTTTTCATAGTCATAAGCGAAGAGAAATTTGGTTTTTTCATCCCTGAATTCTGCATTTTTGAATTCATCTTCCGTATCTCTTATTTTTCCGCCCATTTTTTCCAGCTCCAATAAGCGATCATAACCTTCCCTGCATTCAATGTAGTGTGATATGCCGTTATTGTAGCCGTCATTATCCT
>SDBS01006538.1_pt1 | contig 11338 bp, 5 predicted proteins | sample 2277091 | NCBI WGS metagenome assembly SDBS01 (sample SAMN10404972, study PRJNA504765) | marine sediment metagenome | isolation source: marine sediment core GS10_PC15, 163 cmbsf | place: Arctic Ocean: Southern Knipovich Ridge | collected 2010 | reverse complement strand
AGTCGCCAGGTGGCAATGTACCTTTGCCGTGAACTCACGGATGAAACCCTTCTCGCTATTGGCAGGCAGTTCGGGAACAGGGACCACTCTACCGTCATTCATTCATGCAGTAAGGTTGAGTCAATGCTGAAATTAAAGAGGGACATGTTCCAGGAAGTGACCCAGCTGACCAATATCATTCACAAGTCACTGTGATTGTCTTTCTCTTTCTCCATTTGTCGATTCTCACGTTGATATCCTGTTACAAACCGCCTGTTTCGCCAACTCTTCTCCACTTCTTTCCAACAGATTTTTCCATCTCCACTTCCTGGAAGTCGGTCTTTGTTCAAAACTCATCGTTCTCCACCGGCATTTCCCCAGCGAATGAACCCTTGTTTTCAGCATCACCATCACAAAAACAATCATTCTTAACATTTCCACAGCCCTTACTACTACTACTACTTCTTCTTCTTATAAAAACAAATATTATCAGAAGGTAAAATCAGGGGAAAACTTTTCGCGTTTGTGATGTATACTTTTGACCTGGAAAAACCAAGAATCAATAAGGGAGAGTGGCACAATGATCGTAAACTGCAAGAAAGATAGTATTAACAGTATCGTTCAATCAACTCTCAGGGGGGTATCCAGCAAGGTCACAATTCCTATACTTACCGGGTTACTCATAAACGCGGAGAGAAATAGCCTGGTGATAAGCAGCACGGACCTGGAGATGAGTGTTAGGGCGGAGATGGACGCTGAGGTGTCGGAGAGCGGTTCAACGGTGGTTTCTGGAAGGCTTATGGGAGACATCCTGAAGAATCTGAGGTCCGCGGACGTAAAGATCGAGTCCAGCGAAAAGTACCTGACGATAACAAGTGATGAAGGGGAGTACAGGATAAGGGAAATGATGCCTGAGGATTTCCCTCAAATACCTCACTGGGAAGGTGAATTGGTGCTGAAAGCGGGCGGCGGAGATTTCTTGACGGCGGTTCAGCAGACATCGAAAGCGTCATCCAGCGATGAGAAGAGGCCTGTGCTTACGGGAACGCTGATGGAAAAAGAAGTTGGAGGTGGGAAGATACGGATGGTATCAACGGACAGTTACAGGCTTGCCTTGAAGGAATTAGAAGTTACCGGGGAAATGTCTAAGTGGGAAGACTGCATAGTACCAACACGGGCACTGAATGAGGTTTCGCGCCTGGCCGGCGCATCAGACGCGGACGTGGAGATGAAGATGCAGGACAAGCAGGTTATGTTTAGGGTGGGTAACCTTGTTGTGAGCAGCAGGCTCATAGAGGGCCAGTTCCCTAACTATAAACAGTTGTTGCCAAAAGGTGAGAAGACGAAGGTCAAGGTGGACAAGGAAGAAGTAACCGCTGCGATAAAGAGGTCGTTGATATTCGGGCATAACCTCCGGTTTGGTGTGTATGGTGATCACGTAAGGATCACCACTGAAACGCCCGAGGTGGGCGATTCAAAGGAGGAGGTTGCCGCGGACATTGAAGGTGAGGAGTTGGAGATAGGTTTCAACGGAGTGTATATGATGGACGGGGTTACAGCGGTGGAAAGTGAAAAAGTGGAAATACGGATGGACGAGGCGCAGAAACCCGCTGTATTGGGAAACGATGGAAGTGCAAGTTACAAGTATATATTGATGCCTGTGAGACTGCGATAGGAGTGTCGAGGCGGGGGCGGTAAGCAGGCCAGTTGATTATATCCAGGCTCGAGTTATTCAATTTCAGAAACTACGGCTACCAGGACATAGAGTTCACTCCTCACAGGAACATAATCATAGGACGAAACGCGCAGGGAAAGAGCAACCTGCTCGAGGCGGTTTACTTCCTGTCACATCTTGAATCAAAGCGATCCCCGAGACTCAGAGACCTTGTCAAGGAGGGTGAAAGGGAGGCCTCGGTTCGCGGCCTTTTTCTGGACAGGAAAGCGGGGATCAAGTTGAGGGTGTCGTTTGGTGGGAGAGAAAGGTTCGTAGAGGTAAACGGCAGGAAGTTGGAGTCCGCTACAAAAGCAAAGGGCATGGTCAAGTGCGTTATGTTCGATCCGGATGACCTGTACATGGTGAAGGGTGATCCTTCGAGGAGGAGGAAGTTCCTGGAGGAAACGGCGGAGGAAACGGGGCGGTTGGAGTCGGAGGCGATTCAGCGGTACAGGCACGCCTTAAGGCAGAGAAACGCGGTTCTCAGGTCATGGGAGGAGAAAGGGCCGAGACTGAACGCCATACTTGAACCGTGGAGCGCGGCGCTGGCTCAATGGGGATCGGTGATTGTGAGAACACGAATAAAGATGGTTGATTGGATGGAAGGGGTAATAGCGGAGATATACGGGGAGATATCCGGCGATAGAGGGGAAGTAAGGTTCAAATATTCGGGGACAGTCGAGTGTGAGGTAGGTTCATCGGTGGAGGAGATAGCCCGGGAGATAAGGGAATCACTGGACAGGAGCGCAGATGATGAGAAAAGGGCGAGGTGTACCGTGGTAGGTCCGCACCGGGACGATGTTGAAATAGGAGTGGGAGGAAAGGAAGCAAGGTTCACTGCCTCACAGGGGGAACAGAGAACAGTGGCTTATTGTATGAGAGTTGCACAGAAGAGGTTTATTGAGAAGGAAACAGGGGAAACGCCGGTACTGCTTCTTGACGATGTACTTTCAGAGATGGACAGAGGCAGGCGGGAGAAGGTGCTCGAGTTAGCTGGAGTGGGCAGCCAGTCGATAATAACCACCGCGGAGGAACCGGGCGAGTTGGCGATTAATGGGGCCAGGGTACTTAGAGTAGAGGAGGGGAAGGTAAGGGTTGTCTGATCCGGAAAGACTCAGCGAGATAATATCGAGAAGAATAACCGCCGGCGCGAAGAAGGGAAAACTGTCCCTGGAGAGCATAAAGATGGGATGGGGTCATATCGCGGGGGAAAGGTTGGCGGAAAAAAGCGAACCAACAAGGATTACAAGGGGAACACTGACCGTTGCGGCAGAGGGTTCGGCATGGGCGGCTGAGGTAAGCATGGCATCAAAGATGATCTTGAGGAACGTGGAAACTGTGTTGGGCGGGGGGGCTGTAAAGAAGTTGAAGGTAAAGGCAAAAGGAGACAGGGCACATGGGAAAAGAGAGGAGCGGGAGGGGACGGTCATGCGGCGGGAGGCGGAGGTGGAGTTGAGCGGAGAGTTAAGAGAAGAGATAGGGAGGTTGGACGACGAGGAGATCAGGGAGGCCCTGACCGGACTGTTCAAGGCCAGTATTGAAAGCCGGGAGCCCGATGAGAGCATGCAGGATGAAGCGCATTGATACGATTTAGGGCCGAGAAAAATAGATGCGGTGTTATAATAGTAGAATGAGAGACGGGCTCGAACAGGAGCCGCGGGATGCTGAAACCTCGGGTGAAGAAGAATGATCCCAGTGCGATGACAAGGGGTGAGTAGGTGGAAGAAAAAGACGTTGAGAGGGCTTATGACGCAAAGAGTATAACAGTGCTGGATGGCCTCGAGGCGGTAAGGAAAAGGCCTGGGATGTATGTCGGGTCTACTGGCGCCAGGGGGTTACACCACCTGGTGTACGAGGTTGTTGACAACAGCATAGACGAGGCGATGGCCGGCTACTGTAAGAACATCATCGTGACTCTTGAGGAAGATGGCTCGGTTACGGTGATAGACGACGGCAGGGGAATACCGGTAGGGGTGATCGCCAGGTTTAAGAAGTCGGCGGTTGAGGTGGTCCTTACAACGCTCCACGCTGGAGGGAAGTTCGGGGGGAGCGGGTACAAGGTGGCGGGGGGACTGCACGGTGTCGGCCTCTCGGTTGTTAACGCCCTTTCGGAGCGTCTGGAGGTACAGGTAGGGAGAAAAGGAGAGGTTTACCTTCAGAAGTTTGAGAGGGGAAAGCCGGTAAGCAAGCTGGAAAAGATAGGAAAGACGAGGAAGACGGGAACGATAATAAGGTTTATGCCGGATGCGGAGATATTCGATGAGATGGACTTCAAGTTTGAGACAATAGCCCAGCGACTCCAGGAGGTGGCGTACCTCAACGCGGGGCTCAGGATCAAGTTCGAGGATAAGAGAGGAGAAGGGGAAACCAGGGAGGTATCCTACAGATACAACGGCGGAATAGTGGATTTTGTTGCCTTCCTCAACGCCTCCAAGGAAACAATACAGAAGAGGATTATTTTCGTGGAGGGAAAAAGGGAAGACGCTGAGGTCGAGGTGGCAATGCAGTACAACAACGGCTACATAGACAACGTCTTCACTTTTACCAACAATATTAACACCCACGAGGGAGGGACTCACCTGGTCGGGTTTAAGGCGGCACTGACCAGGACTGTCAACGAGTACGCCAGGTCACACAACATGTTAAAGGAAAAGGAAGGAAGCCTCAGCGGGGAAGACGTAAGGGAAGGCATTACCGCGGTCGTAAGCGTGAAGATGAATGAGCCGCAGTTCGAAGGCCAGACCAAGACCAAGCTGGGAAACCCGGACATAAAAGGTTTTGTGGAATCCACGCTGAACTCCGGGCTCTCGGAGTTCCTGGAAGAGAACCCCGGCGACGCAAAGAACATCGTGGGGAAGGCGCTGGAGGCCGGTAGGGCCAGGAGTGCCGCTAAGAAAGCCCGGGAGCTGGTACGCCGGCAGAGCATCCTGGAGAGTAGTTCCCTGCCGGGTAAGCTGGCTGACTGCTCGATAAAGGACCCTTCGCTATGTGAGATATTCCTGGTGGAGGGAGACTCCGCGGGGGGATCTGCCAAGCAGGCAAGAGATAGGAGCTTTCAGGCGATTCTGCCGTTGAGGGGGAAAATACTGAACGTGGAAAAAGCGGGGCCGGCCAGGGTGTTTTCCTCGAACGAGATACAAGCGATAATCACTGCGTTGGGGACGAACGTGCGCGACGATTTCGATATCGACAAGGCACGATACCACAAAGCGATCATAATGACCGACGCCGACGTGGACGGGGCACACATAAGGACACTGCTGCTGACGTTCTTTTACCGATACATGCCGGAACTGATAGATGAAGGGTATATATACGTTGCTCAGCCACCGCTTTATCGGGTGTTGATAGGGAAGAAGAGCTTCGACGCCTACGGAGAACCCGAGTTGGAGAGGGTTATTAAGGAGAACAACGGGAAGAAGAAAACGGTACAGAGGTTCAAGGGCCTGGGGGAGATGAACCCGGACCAACTGTGGGAGACCACCATGGATCCCGAGCGAAGGAACCTGCTCCAGATGAACATAGAGGACGCGGTAGCGGCGGACCTGGTCTTCAACACGCTGATGGGGGCCAACGTCGAGATGAGGCGCAACTTCATCCAGAAGCACGCCAGAGACGTGCGTTTCCTGGACGTATAAAGGAAAGGCTTGTTTCTGGAAACCGTAGGGAAATCCACGTAGCGGAAGAGGGGGAGAATGGTAGACCTGGTCGGCGGGAGAATAGAGCCGGTGGAGCTTGAGGAGGAGATGCGGAGATCGTACATCGAGTACGCAATGAGCGTGATAGTGGGACGCGCGCTGCCTGATGTAAGGGACGGGCTGAAGCCGGTACACAGGCGGATTCTCTACAGCATGATGGAGTCAGGGCTTACCCCGAGAAGCGCTCACAGGAAGTGCGCTCGCATTGTGGGAGACGTAATGGGGCGCTATCACCCACATGGGGATGCGGCGATATACGATACCCTGGTGAGGATGGCACAGGATTTCTCCTACCGGTACGAACTGGTGGACGGGCATGGGAACTTCGGTTCGGTGGATGGCGACAACGCCGCGGCGATGAGGTACACCGAGGCGAGGATGTCCGCGGTGGCGAACCTCCTCCTTAGCGATATCAACAAAGAAACAGTCGACTTCGTGGATAACTACGATGGCTCGATGGTGGAGCCAGTGGTGTTGCCGGGCAAGTTGCCCAACCTGCTGGTCAACGGGTCGGGCGGAATTGCGGTCGGCATGGCGACAAATATCCCACCTCACAACCTGGGTGAAGTGATAGACGCCACAGTAGCCATGGTCGATAACCCAGAGATAACCCTCGAAGAGCTGATGGAGAAAGTACCGGGGCCTGATTTTCCAACCGGCGGGCACATCATGGGTTCGATTGGAATAGTAGAGGCGTACAGCACCGGCAGGGGGATCATCAAGGTGAGGGCAAGGGCCCACACCGAGCAGGTCAGAGGTGGACGCCAGCGGATCGTGGTGACGGAACTACCGTTCCAGGTGAACAAGGCCCGACTGTCGGAGAGCATAGCCAAGCTGGTCAAAGCGAAGAAACTGGTTGGAATAGCCGACCTCAGGGACGAGTCGGACCGGAGCGGCATGAGGCTGGTAATAGAACTGAAGCGTGACACCAACCCGGACGTGGTTCTGAACCAGCTCTTCAAACACACCCAGATGCAGAACTCCTTCGGGATAATAATGATCGCGTTGGTGGACGGTGTTCCCCGCACCCTCTCTTTGAAAAGGATGCTGAGGAAGCACATCGAACACCGGCAGGAAGTGGTGACCAGAAGGACGGAGTTCGATCTGAGGAAGGCGAGGGAGAGGGCGCACATCCTGGAGGGGCTGCTGGTAGCCCTGGACAACCTGGACGAAACGATAAAGGTGATTCGAAGCTCCAAGACGGTGGACGTGGCCCGAAAGAAACTGATGGACAGGTTCAAGTTAACGGAGATCCAGTCGCAGGCGATACTGGACATGCGCCTGCAGAGATTGACCGGGCTGGAGATAAAGAAGGTCAAGGATGAGCTTGCGGAGCTGAAAAAGAAGATAAAGGAGCTTCAGGCGATACTGGACGACACTGGCAAGGTGCTGGAAATAATCAAAGAAGAACTGCTGGAGATGAAGGAGAAGTTCTCCGACGAGCGCCGTAGCGAGATTGCCAGCGCCAGCGAGGACCTGTCCTTGGAAGACCTCATAGCGGAGGAGGAGATGGTGATAACAATCACCCACTCCGGTTACGCCAAGAGGGTGCCGGTAACCACGTTCCGCAAGCAGAAAAGAGGCGGGAGGGGAGTGACCGGTATGGACCTCAAGGAAGGGGATTTCGTCGAGCACCTGTTCATCTCCTCAACGCACCACTTTATCCTGTTCTTCTCAAACAAGGGAAAGGTGTACCGGCTCAAGGTCTACGAGTTACCGACCGGGAGCCGCACCAGTAAGGGCAAGGCGATGGTGAACCTGCTGCCCCTGGGGCCCAAGGAGGATATTGTGGAGGTAATCGCCACAAAGGACTTCGGTGGTGACAGGTACCTTGTCACCGCTACCCGGAAAGGCCTGGTCAAGAAGACCAGATTTGAGTTATATGACACAGCGCGCAAGGATGGGATAATAGCGTTGAAGCTGTTCCCCGGCGACGAGATGATAAGGGCCAGGCTTACCGATGGAGAGCAGGAGCTGATGCTGGTAACGGAGAAGGGCCGGGCGATCAAGTTCAGCGAGAAAGACTGCAGGTCGATGGGCAGGGTTACCGCTGGAGTGAAGGGGATAACGCTGGACAGGCGTGACCATGTCCTCACAATGGAGGTGCTGGAGGAGGGAACGGACGTGTTCGTCATTACCTCCAACGGATACGGGAAGAGAACGTCCTCAGCCCTGTACCCACTTCACAGGAGGGGCGGCAAAGGCGTGAAGACCATAAGACTGACCGAGACCAAGGGCGTGCTGGTCGGAGCAAGGGTCGTGAGAGACAACCAGGAACTCGTTGTTGCTTCCAAGGAAGGGATAGTCATACGGGTTCCTATTAACGGAATACCGAGGACCGGAAGGGCAACACAGGGCGTTAAGGTTATGCGGGTACGGAAGAACGACAGGGTAAGCGCTGTCGCCCTGGTTGTCTCGGGGGACAACGGTGGAGCCGCCGAAGAGAGCGACGCCGAAGAGAGCGACGCTTGACACAGTTCCGGGAACCAACGAGCCTTGGGTGGTGGGGATGCTTCGCCGCAAGAAACGAAAAGAAACGGTTTCGCCACCGAACCAGGAAACATTCAGTGGTTTCGCCGACGCTCTCGACGCCACGGTACTGGTAATAACCGCGGAGCACGAGATACGTTACATGAGCGAGGCGGCGAAGCGGGCCTGGGGTTCGAGAGAGGGCAAGAAGTGTCACCTCGTGTTAAGGAACTCCCGAACGGCCTGTCCCGAGTGCCCCCTGAAAGAAGTGGTCGCGTCAAGCGGAGCCGAGAAGCGCGAGATGCGGATGTGTTCGATCGACGGGTGGCATGACTACGAGAACTTCTACGTCCGCATCGGTGACCCCTCTTATGCCGTACAGTATGTAGCGATGATCAGCACCAACATCGATGAGCGCAAGAGCCTGGAGCGGGAGGCGCTGGAATCCGAGAAGATGTTCCGAAACCTGTTCGAGTCCAGCGCTGACGGGATTATCTACACAAATATGGATGGGCGGGTCCTGGACGCGAATAAGTCCTACCTGGATTTGCTGGGCTACTCGCTCTCCGAGATAAGATCCCTCACCAACATGCAGTTGACACCGCCAAGGTGGCGCAAGCGGGATGAGGAGATAGTAAAGAGCCAGGTCGAGTCCCGGGGTTACTCTGATGAGTACGAGAAAGATAACACCAGGAAAGACGGGTCCGTGTTCCCGGTTTCGGTCCGTGTTTGGCTGATAGAGGGGGAGGATGGGGAACCCGCGGGAATGTGGAGCATCGTAAGGGACATATCCGGGCGGAAGGCGGCCGAGGAGGCACTGCGGGAGAGCGAGGAGAAATATCGCCTGATAGCCGACTCGTCGCTTATCGGGATTTTCCTGCACGACGGCACGGAACTCATATATATGAACGACAGGGCTGGGGAGATTAGCGGCTATCCCAGGGAGCATTTCAAGAGCATGGAGGACATCCTCGGCCTCCTGTCACCAGGGGAACGCGAACGGATCGCAGATATCGTAAAGCGCAGGATTGCTGGAGAGGACATAGCACAGGTATATGACACAGAGATCATCCGCGCCAATGGCGAAACGGTGAGCGTCCAGCTGATGAGCAACTCCATGACCATCAGGGGAAAACCGGCGATACTGGTGATGGTCAACGATATTACCGAGCGGGTGAAGGCGGACGAGGCGGTGAAGGCGTCCGAGGAGAAGTACCGCACCCTTGTCGAGTCCTCCCGTGACGCGATCCTCATAGCGGACGCGAACGGTGTAGTACTGTTCGCCAACACCGCGGCGGCTCAACTCTCCGGCGTCGAGTCTGACGAGCTTGTCGGGCGGAGCCTGTTCAGCTTCGCTCACCCGGACGTGAGGAAGGAAACGATCAAGTTCGTGTACGGTGAGTGGGCCGACGGCAGGGACGTAACCGGGCTTCCCATCAGGGTCATGGTGGATGGCAAAGAGGGTTTCTTCGAGGCGACGGTGGCGATGCTGGGGGAGCCGGGGCCGGAGGCCAGGGCCATGGTTCTGGTCAGGGATGTGACGGAGCAAGAGGAGAGTCAAAGGCGGCTGGAGGAGTCCGAGGAGAGGTACCGCACGATAGTGGAAAACTCCAACGACCCGATCGTGGTGATAAACAGGTCGGGAGAACTGCTGTACTCCAACAAAGCCACCGAGCGCGTATTAGGCTTCTCACACGAGGAGATCGAGGGCTCTAACATCTTCCAGTACATCCACCCGGATGACAGGGAGAGGGGGGCGCTGGAGCACATACAGGACTGGAAGACCGGGCAGCCCACACCCGGCTATCCCTTGAAACTCATCAAGGCCGACGGTTCGACCGTCTACGCCGAGACGACGGCGGGCATCGTAGGGTGGCCCGGGGAGGACGCGAAGCAGATAGTCGTGATCCGTGATGTTACCGAGAGACACCAGCGGGAGGCGGAGCGTACACTGGAGCTGAAGATGGAGGAAGGATTAGCGGCGATAACCTCGAGGTTTATAGACCCGGTGGACGTCAACGACGCTATTGATGAGACCCTGGAAGGGGTGGGCGAGTTAATAGGCGTAGACAGGGTGGTCTACTTCGAGATATCAACGGACAGGAACACGGCATCAAGCACAATGGAATGGGTTTCGCAGGGAGTGGAACCACTGAGCGATGAACTCCAGGGACTGGCCGTCCTGGAAGAATCCTGGTGGGTCGAGAGGCTCGTGAATCACGAAGTGATTGCTTTCGGCGATTCGGCGGAGATCCCCGATGACGCGCATTGCGACTTCCTCGAGGACAAGGGCATACATTTCATGGCGGCGGCGCCGATATTAATTGCGGGCCGGCTGACGGGGTTTATCGGCATAGGTGATGGAGAACTCGGGAGGCAGTGGTCGGAACACGAGATAGGGTTTCTCAAGGGAATAACCGAAACGGTTTCCCGGGCACTGGAGAGAAGAGAGTGGGTGGAGGAACTGGAACGCTCCGAGAGGTTCCGCACCAGGATAACCGAGAACATAGACGAAGGGCTTGTGGTCATGCGCAACGGCGTTGTTACGTGGGTGAACCGGCGGCTATGCGAGATCCACGGCTATGAGCCCGAGGAGATAATCGGCAGGACGACACAGTTCCTGGTTCCCGGCGGCAGGTATTCCAAGGAGTACGTGAGCAGGATGCTCACCTCGCTCAAAGAGACGGGCCGCTATATCTCGGAGGAGAAAGCGCTCCGGAAGGATGGAAAGGTGATAGACATCCTTCTGGCAGTGACCTCCATGGTGGGGACCGAGGAGGAGGGGGAGGGGGCCTTTGAGCTCCTCGGCGCGGTCAGGGATATTACAGAGGCAAAGCGAATGCAGGTGGAGGTGAAGGCCGCAGCAGACGCCTACTCCACCCTGTTCTCAACCGCCGGGGACGGCCTTATCGTCCACAGCATAGAGGGAAAGATAATAGACGCCAACGAGAGGGCGTCGAGCTACACTGGCTACGACAGGGACGAACTTCTGGACATGAATACCATCAGACTGGTGTCAGGGGAGTACCAAGAGCTTATCCAGGACAAGGGAAAGGAGCTCGAGGTCGAGGGTTCCGCCATCTTCGAGGTGGACCTGGCGAGAAAAAGGGGAGGGACCACGCCGGTTGAGGTCACCGCCAGGATGACCAGGATATGGGGGGAGTCTGTTGTCCTGTCCTCGCTGCGGGATATCACGGCGCGAAAGAGGGCGGAGGAGGAGACCAGGAGGCGGGCGGCACAGCTCGCCTCTCTCAACGAGATAGGCAAGGCGGCAACAAGCTCCCTCAACCCGGATATCGTTCTCGGGGAGATACTCGATGTCGCGCTGGATGTCAGCGGGGTTGGCACGGGGGTGGCAACAGTACAGGCGTCCTCCAGGGGGGAACGTACGGCGGTGGTTAGGGGAAGAGGGCTGAGCTTTGAGTATATCAAGAGGGTCAACGATGATGGCTTGAGGCGCAAGGATGTTGATCTTACC
>SDBS01006537.1_pt1 | contig 11338 bp, 9 predicted proteins | sample 2277091 | NCBI WGS metagenome assembly SDBS01 (sample SAMN10404972, study PRJNA504765) | marine sediment metagenome | isolation source: marine sediment core GS10_PC15, 163 cmbsf | place: Arctic Ocean: Southern Knipovich Ridge | collected 2010 | reverse complement strand
GTATATAATCTTGCAGGGCAAAGCTCGGTCGGACTCTCCTTTGAACAGCCTGTTGAAACCATTGAAAGCATAAATATCGGCACGATTAACATTTTGGAAGCGATTCGATTCATCGGGACACCGATTCGATTCTATAATGCTTCTTCGAGTGAATGCTTCGGTGATACAGATGGCACAGATGCAGACGAAACAACCCCTTTTCGCCCTCGAAGCCCTTATGCGGTTGCCAAGGCATCCGCACATTGGATCGTGGCAAACTACAGAGAAGCTTATGATCTTTATGCCTGCAATGGAATATTGTTCAACCATGAGTCCCCACTGAGACCGGAACGATTCGTTACAAAAAAAATAATAAAGGCTGCATGCCGCATAGCAAGAGGCGCTTCAAAACAACTACCCCTGGGGAGTATTCACATTCAAAGGGATTGGGGGTGGGCTCCAGAGTATGTTCAAGCAATGTGGCTTATGCTGCAAAGACAAGAAGCTGAAGATTTCGTCATTGCCACCGGCGAGACAAGAAGCCTTTCCGATTTCATAGATACCGCATTCAGAGTAGTAGGATTGAACTGGAAGGATCATGTAAAGACTGAGCCCTCCCTATGCCGCCCCACGGATATTTCAATTGGATGCGCAAATCCGAAGAAAGCAAAAGAAAATCTTGGATGGTCGGCCTCATTCAAGATGAAAGATGTCGTAGAAATGATGATCGAAGCCGAACTCAATGAAAAGGCACGACCTGATTAGAGAAATTTCAAACATTTAATAAAAGTGCATCAACCGGCACTATCTCGTTTATGTGAATGAAATAAGAACAATGTATAGACTCCCATATGCAAGACAATGGATTTGCGACGAAGATATCCAGGCGGTTTGTGATGTCTTGCGTGGTGACTGGCTTACATGTGGGCCCGTTGTCGAGCAGTTTGAAGATACTGTTGCGTCCTATTGTGGCGTGAAACATGCCATAGCGGTTAGTAATGGAACGGCTGCATTGCACTGTGCATGTTTAGCCCTCGGGATTAAATCTGGCGATATTGGCATTACATCACCATTATCCTTCCTTGCTTCGGCAAATTGTATTGCTTATTGTGGGGGTCGACCTGATTTTGTCGATATTGATCCGAACACATATTGTTTGTCTCCGGAAAAATTGGAAGCATACATACAGAAACATGGATCACCTGCCGTTGTCATACCTGTAGATTTTGCAGGTGTTCCTGCCGATTTGCCTAAAATCCGTCAACTTGCAGACACTTATGGATTTCCTGTCATTGAAGATGCTGCCCACGCTATTGGCAGCACATATTCAGATGGAAACCGTTCGTTTCACTGTGGTTCCTGTACACATACAGATTTGTCTATATTCTCATTTCATCCTGTAAAAACTATAACTTCTGGTGAAGGCGGGATGGTACTGACAAATGACGATACGCTTGCAAAGCGAGTACAAATGTTTGCCAATCATGGCACAGAGAGGGATTCCTCTCTTTTTTCTGAATGGCCAATCGTTAATAAGACAGGTGGAATCCACGCGATAAAAGATAATGCTGATTCGGATAACTCCCTTCAGGGTGCTGCTCCATGGCTGCATCAACAGCAGCTACTGGGTTATAACTATCGAATTACTGATATTCAATGTGCACTGGGTTTGTCCCAATTTTCGCGTTTGAATGAATTTGTCAGTCGAAGAATAGAAATTGTTCAGCAGTACAATGAAGCCTTTGGCAATCACGATCTTTTGATTACGCCACCTTGGCCGGAGATGAGTCAGCCGGTCTTTCATTTGTATGTGCTGCGAGTCAAGACCGAAACGACTGAACAACGTTTGAAGTTGTCACGATTGCTGACAGAACGTGGTATCTTTACCCAGGTTCACTATATTCCTATCTATTTTCAACCATGGTACAGAATCCAGTATGGATACGAGCCTGGAAAATGCTCTGAAAGCGAAGCTGTCTATAGCAATTGTTTGAGTTTGCCTTTGTTCCCAGCTATGAACGATGATGAAATAAACTACACGATAGAAACGGTAATTGATGCAATCGAAAAAATCATCAAATAAGGCCCTACTATTCCTCCTAAGACAATATGCGAAGCCCTATGCGAGCAAGATATTTTTGCTTGTAATATTAAGCGTTGGAGCAGGGTTTGTTCTTCCGCTTACTTTTCTCGTTTTAGCACCTGCGCTGCATATAATGACTCTTTCGAATACAGTGCCGGCTGCTAATTTTCATGAACTAACTTTGAATAATCTTGGGCCAACTCTGCTATCGTTCATGAACTGGGATAGCTCCAATGTGTGGAATGTTATTATTTTTGTTGCGGTATTATATATCTTGATAACCCTTTTCTATAGTGTCCTTGATTTCAGTGCCTATATCATGGCAATGAGGGTGCGGACTGATATGTCACGTGACCTGCATGTTGATTTGCAACGCCATTTGTTATCTCAACCGATTGCCTTTTTTCATAATCGGAAAACCGGGGACTTAATCAGTCGATTTACTGAAGATGCAAGGGGAACAGCCTATGCCTTGGATTCAGTCATACGCGGGATAGTCCAGTCGGCAATACAGATCGCATTTTATATTGTAATATTGGTGAAGACTGAGCCATTGCTGGCTTTAGCAGCTATTGTTTTGAGTTCAGGCCACTTTTTGATCACGCGCCAGCTCAGCGAAAGGTTGCGATCAGGAATGGTAGCACAAAACACGGCTCTTGGCCGACTTGGTGCAGTGCTTCAAGAGACATTTTTGACAATAAGAGTTGTAAAGTCCTTTGTGGCAGAAAAGTTTGAGTTGAACCGTTTCCGAAAGGAAGCCGAGAATCATCGAAACATGACAATGCGTTTTGCGTTTTCCAAGCATATTGAACAACCATTTCGGTTTATTGCTGACGCCATTGCTGTTTCAGTGATGCTTTTAATAACGTTCTATGCCATGCAGGCAGGACGTCTTACATTAGAAGGTTTTGCGCTTTTCATAATTTTAGCACGGCAAGTTATTGCTCCAATATCTCAATTGGCAATGCATGCCCTGGCTGTTTCAACTATGTTGGGGGCTGCAGAACGCGTAATTGAGATATTTAATATTAAAAATAATATGCCGGATGGAACTATTAAAGCCATGCCATTAGAGAATGCTATTGAACTTAAAAACGTATCGTTTTCTTATGAAAAGGGATTGCCTGTTCTCAAAAACATTAATTTGAAAATTAAAAAGGGAGATACTGTGGCGATTGTTGGTCCAAGTGGTGCAGGTAAATCAACATTGGTGGACCTAATCCTTCGCTTGTATGATCCTATATCAGGCACTGTGGCAATCGATGGGAAATCGGTTCAACAGTATACTCAGGAGAGCTATCGCCGGCAGTTTGGTGTTGTTCCTCAGGAGTGTCTCCTTTTTAATGCAACAGTCAGTGAAAATGTACTATATGGTAGAACGCGAGATGAAAAGCAAATGCTACGGTCAATAGAAGCGGGTAATGCTGCGGAATTTATAGATGCGATGCCAAAAGGGATGAATACAATACTTGGTGAAAGAGGGGTTCGTCTATCTGGTGGTCAGCGTCAGCGCATAGCCATTGCAAGAGCAGTGTATGGTAATCCTTCGGTTTTAGTGCTGGATGAAGCTACAAGCTCTCTTGACACACAGTCAGAAATGCAGGTTCAGCAGGCTATCGACAGTGTAATACAGAATATGACAGCTATCGTAGTAGCCCATCGACTTTCGACGGTTCGAAACGCTGATAAAATTGTTGTGCTCAATGATGGAGAAATAGAGGCTATCGGAGCGCATGATGAACTACTAAGGACAAGTCGAACATACAAGAAGTTGTATAAAGTCAAATTTAATAATGCTGAGGACGATTCTGGCCTAAAGCACCAAGTTTCGAACGTTGCATAAGATAGTAGATAACTAACCAGGTGTATTTGGTTATTGAAATGACAGGAGGAGGCCTAAAAAATAATTGGAGATGACTATGCTAACATTGAGAGACTTGAGTTACCTTGAAAATACTTCTGTATTGATTACCGGTGGAACCGGATCACTTGGAAAGAAACTCACAAGGCTGATTTTGGAGAAATCAAATGTCAGAAGGGTTATTATCTACAGCAGGGACGAATTCAAGCAATTTGAAATGAACGACACCTTTACCCTGGAAGAACAAAATCGACTTCGTTTCTTTCTTGGTGATGTCCGTGATTTAGATCGATTAAGGCGTGCGCTTGACGGTGTTGATTATGTTATTCATGCTGCAGCGCTTAAACAGGTGCCGGCAGCGGAATATAATCCATTTGAATTTGTCAAAACAAATGTTTTTGGCGCTGAAAACGTAATTAATGCTGCCATTGATAACGATGTTAAACAGGTTGTTGCTTTGAGTACGGACAAGGCTGCAAATCCAATAAATCTTTATGGTGCTACGAAGTTGTGTTCGGACAAACTGTTTGTGACTGGCAATAGTTACAGTGGAACGCATAGGACAGGTTTCAGTGTTGTTCGTTACGGTAATGTGGTTGGCAGTCGTGGTAGTGTAATCCCATTTTTCCTCAAGGAACGTAAGAAAAATGTGCTTCCGGTGACAGACAAAAGGATGACACGTTTTTGGATTACTTTAGAACAAGGCGCGGCATTGGTTTTAAACAGCCTACGAGATATGAAGGGTGGTGAGATATTTGTGCCGAAAATTCCAAGTATGAAGATAGTGGATCTCGCTGCTGTGATTGCACCTAATGCGAAAATTGAGGTAACAGGTATTCGACCAGGTGAAAAGCTACATGAGGTTATGATCCCTGCAGATGATTCTCGTGAAACAGTGGAATTAAAAAATGTATATGTTATTCAACCAACTTTAAGGTTCTGGGGTGGTGAACGTCAACAAAACTACAGCAATGCTAAGCCCTGCCCGCCTGACTTTTGTTATTCAAGTGATGCTAACCCTGAATGGTTATCGAAATCCCAGTTGGTGAAAATGATCGTTGAACTTGATCTGCCCGAATCGAAAGAATGGGCTCGTGATAAAAAACTATCTATATGAATTTATAGTTGGGTGCGGAAGAGATGGTAGGTTTTACAGTAGGAGTTTAAGTTTTTGAAAATAACGAACATTGATGGACTGCCTTGTTCCGAATATGTCCTGGGATGCGCTCAATTGGGTATGGATTATGGTATAACAAACCATACTGGGAAACCAAATCCAGAAGAAGTCCGCAGGATTCTTGAAATTGCAATTGAGGGTGGGGTAACAGCTTTTGATACTGCTTATGCTTATGGTGAGAGTGAAAAGATTGTTGGTGAAGTTCTATCGGAATCTCCGAGGTACTATTCTGATGTACTTATTATAACAAAACTGGATCCTCTTGATAATATTGGTGAGTTAAGTAACGATGAAATAGCATTAAAAGTTAGATATAGCATATCAAAATCTCTTGAATATTTAGGACTTAGCTCCCTGCCATTACTTCTCTTTCACCGTTCTGAACATTTGTTTATTAAGAAAGGATTTATTCTGGATATGGTACGTTCGTTACAGGAATCTGGCGCTGTGGGCACTTTGGGCGTGAGCGTATACGATCCGGAAGAAGCCTTCCGCTGTTTGGAAGTTGAGGGGATTAAAGCGCTGCAAATTCCTTTTAATGTCTTTGATACACGCCATTTCATTGCTGGAGTTTTTAATAAATGTATTGAAAAAGGAGTATGGCTTTTTGCTCGAAGCATCTTTCTTCAGGGGTTGCTTGCTGTTTTGCCAGAAAACTTAGTGCGAGTGCCTGAAGATTTAGTAGAGCCTCTTCAACGGTTTCATGGTCTTGCAGAATCTATGAAAATTACCGGAAATCAATTAGCGCTTTTATTTAGTAGAGCTTATGATTCGATAACTGGCTATGTTATTGGTGCGGAAAATTGCGATCAGGTTAGGGAAAATATATCGTTTTTTGAAAGGCCACCGCTTGATTTTGAAAATACCACGAATTTGGCATCGGAGTTTTCAAATATCTCAGAGTCTCTTGTTAATCCTGCGAATTGGTAAAATTTAATAGAATGAATATTATTTTTTCAGACGAAAGTGATTTTAATGTTTTCTTGAAAAATTATGTAAATGGAAATAGTAATGTATCCTGGCACTACTTGCCAAAGGGGATAGAATATCAAAGAATCTATTGCAGTTCAATACTTATAAAAGATTTATCTTTTATTATTATAGACAACAATAAACCAGTAGCTTTATGTCCCCTATTTCTTGAGCAGCACAAGGGGAAAAAACAATTTACATATGTAGGTGGTTATAAGGTAGCTCCCTTAATTAAAAAAAATCTATTTTATAAAAAGAGAAAAAGGATTGAGAGAAATTGTTTTGATAAAATAGATGAATTGGCCCGAGAATATGATGTATCAAAGACAATGTTTCTAATAGACCCTTTAGTCGAAAGATGTGAACATAATATCCTGACAGAGTATGGTTACTTAGATACTTCAACAAGTACTGCTATAATAGATTTATCCTTGGAAACAGAAGATTTGTGGTCAAATTTAAGAAAAAGTTTCAAGTCTTTAATTAACAATGGGAAAAACAAATTTAACATATTCATTATGGACTATAAAAATCCAGACTTTGCAATACATGAAAACTATAGGAAATTGCATCACAAAACATCTGGAAGAGTGACACGCCCTAAAGAAACATTTGATTTACAATTTGATATGCTAAAAGAAGATAAAGCTATTTTGATTGGATTGCAAGATAGTAACAAGTTTATAGCATTCAGCTATTTTTTGCATTATAAACAAGGGGTCGTTTATGCCTCATCATCTGACGATCCTGATTTTGAGACTGATATACCATTAGAGCATTGTATAATTTGGACTGCAATAGAATATTATAAAAGAAGAGAAATTAAATATATTGAAATGGGAATGCAGCAATTTGGCCATCAAATATTTGATAATCCTAACCAAAAAGATCTAAATATATCATTTTTCAAACGGGGTTTTGGCGGAAATACTGTTAGCTTATATAGGGGAATTAAATATTACAAAAAAGAATGTTTGAAGAAAGATTTAGAAGATAATGTACATAAACTTTTAAAGAATTATAAGATATGAATATTTTATATGTTTTACAATTGCTAATTCCTCATTAAGTATGATGGGTTATGAAACATTACTAAATGAGTAGAGTATCTTTTGAAAACTATGGTCTTAAGGCTAAACAACTGAATAATTATACTGTTATTTCTGGTCGATATTCTTTTCAAGAAAAAGCAGAAAATAAGATATTGCCGGATATAATAAAAAAGCTGAATGTTGATACTAGTGATAATTGCCTGGATATCGGTTGTGGCGTTGGAAATATCCTTATCCCTATGTCTTTTTTTGTGAAATCGATTACTGGCATAGATCATGAGTTGTGTATAGAAAAACTAAATGAAAGGTTATCTGATTTAAAAAATATTAATTTGATCCCTGGTAATTTTTTGGATCTTATGCTCAGTGATTATTTTGATAAGATTGTCGTCTATAGTGTCCTGCATTACTTGAAAAGTAAAGATGAAGTATATGAATTTATGTTTAAAGCAGTGTCATTACTTTCCTCGGATGGAAAAATATTGTTTGGTGATATTCCAAATGAATCCAGGAAAGATAGATTTCTTATGTCTCCTCAAGGAAAGCACATAGAATCAGGATGGAACGCTAAGATAGAGTGTAATGCTAAGGAGACTGATGAGTCTTCCAATTTGTTATTAAATGATTTGCCGACAGATATGAAGTTAGTCAAATTTAATGACCACTTTGTTTCATCCATCATCGCCAGAATGAGAATGAATGGCTACCATGCTTATGTATTACCCCAACCCCCAGAATTACCTTTTGGATACACCCGGGAGGATATACTAATTGAAAAACTCTATTAAAAGAATGAATTGATGTATGGAAAACTATTTTTTAGGGCCTAACCGGGATGATGATATCAAACTATGGAGAAATAACCCACCTGTTTGCGAATTAAAACAAAATAAAAGTAATTTGTTATATCCATATATTTTCCCAAGTGGCCGTCAGGCGTTAAGTAATGCTATGTTACAAGCAGGCCTTGATAGATCAAAACGAGTTGCTATTCCGAGATGGAGTTCCAGTTGCGTTATTGGTGCAGTAGGGAAGTTTGCTACCCCAATTCCAATAGATGAAGTCATTCAATATAGTATTAGAGTGGATGCTATATTGATTTATGAACAATGGGGGTGGCCTTTAAATCCTGAGGTAAAATACGAATTATTAGATAAGTTTGAAAATGTGATTGTGATACTTGATCGTGTAGACTCATCAGATATTGATAATATAAACAGAGCCCAATTCTATCCTGAAACAAAACAGTTTGATATTATAAGTTTATCAAAAATACTTGGATTGCCTGGAGGGGGCTTGTCAAAATACAACGGTGAGTATATCCCTTTCAAGGCTGATGTCAAAGAGGAAGAATTAAGTATAAAACTGTGGAGTGATGTTGGTAATAAAGAAATCGCAAAGGAATTGCTCCACATTTATAAAGAGAACATTGGAGATCTGCATCCAGAGTTAATAAAATGGTTAATTAGTAATGATTTATATCGTGCAGTGAGTATGGAATGCAATAATAGGCGTGAAAAATTGAAACTGTTTATTAACTGTTCATTATCTTCCAAATGGAATGATTGGATGTTTTTAGCTTTGGAGAATGGTGCTGGCCCTGGTATTGTTCCACTTTTCATAGATGATTCTGAAACCAAATTGAAAAATAGTAAATTACACATAAAATATGAATATCATATTGAGACTGAAATATATCATTTTAATTTGTCCGGAGACTCATTTTCTCCAAATTATAAAAGGTGTTTGGCTTTCCCTATCCATGGCATTGTAGAAGATGTTGCTTCAATAATAACTGACCTTGAAAAACTATGAAGGAATGAAATTGATAATCTGTGAATTGAATAGTTATTTTCTGATATGAAGGTAAGTGCATTGAAAAGTATTGAAAAAAGCCTTGAGATGCAGGCACGTGCTAAAAATCTCATACCTGGTATGACCCAGCTTTTATCCAAACGCCCGGATATGTTTTCACTTGGTGTATGGCCTGGCTATTTCAGAAAGGCCAAAGGAGTTGAAGTATGGGACCTTGATGGAAACAAGTACATTGATATGAGCATTTTCGGAATAGGGGCCAATGTCTTAGGCTATGCAGATCAAGATGTGGATGCTGCTGTTCAGGAAGCGATTGCTAATGGCACGAGTTGTTCCCTTAACTGTCCGGAGGAAATTGAATTAGCGGAACTTCTCTATGAACTCCACCCTTGGGCAGAAATGGTCAGATATGCACGTACAGGCGGAGAGGCCATGGCCATCGCCGTGCGTATTGCCCGTGCACATACAGGAAAGGATAAAATCGCTTTTTGCGGCTACCATGGGTGGCACGACTGGTATCTGGCTGCCAATCTGGACACGGAAAACGCCCTTGGTGAACATCTGATTTCTGGTCTGAGCCCGTTGGGTGTCCCAAAAGGACTTGCCGGCACGGCATTACCATTTCGTTATAATCATCTAAAAGAATTGGAAAACGTAGTAGCAGAAAATAAAGACGAAATTGGTGCCATTGTGATGGAACCGATCCGTGATGCCGAACCCAAGCCTGGATTTATCGAGGGTGTGCGCTCACTGGCAAATGAAATCAAGGCGGTTTTCATTGTCGATGAAATTTCCGCGGGCTTCCGGCTTAACACTGGAGGAGCACATCTTGTCGTTCACCATGTAACCCCGGATATTGCAGTATTTTCTAAAGCTCTTGGCAATGGTTATCCTATTGCAGCAATTATTGGTAAAGCCAATGTCATGCAGGCCGCTCAAAAGACATTTATCAGCAGCACTTACTGGACAGATCGCATTGGACCAACAGCCGCTTTAGCCATGATAAAGAAGCATAGAGATATGAATGTAGCAGATCACTTAATCCATCTTGGAGGTCGAATTCAAAAAGGCTGGCGCAACTTAGCTGATAAACATGGCATATCTCTACATGTGGGAGGGTTAAAGCCCATGGGCCATTTTTCTTTTGAAATGAAAGATGCACTAGCCATAAAAGCCTACTTTATACAGCTTATGCTGGAACAGGAATATCTTGCTTCTAATCTCTTCTACGCCAGCTATGCCCACACAGATGACCATGTGAACTCATATTTGGAAGCAGTAGATAGAGCTTTTGCAGAAATTGCTTCTTCCGTAGATCAAGGGGATATTTTTAAAAAATTAAAGGGAGAACCCTCAAGCGTTGGTTTCAAAAGACTTACGTAATGAAACCTAAAACTACGGCGATAATCCAGGCGAGAATGTCCTCACTCCGTCTTCCAGGCAAAGTTCTCATGGAAGTGATGGGGCGACCATTATTGAGCTACCAGATTGAGCGGCTCCGTTTCAGCAAGAGAATTGACGATATAATCATTGCCACAACAATAAATAATGAAGACGATCCTGTTTCCAAATTGTCACAAAAAGAAGGTTTGATGGTTTATCGCGGATCCGAGGACGATGTATTAGATCGCTATTATCAGACCGCAAAAGAATGCAATGCAGAACACATTATGCGTCTAACCGCAGATTGTCCGTTAATTGACCCAGAAGTCTGTGACCAGATCACTAAATTTTATTTCAATTCCAAATTTGACTATGTGCATACTGGCAAAACCTTTGCAGAGGGACTTGATTGTGAAGTATTTTCGTTCATAGCACTTGAAAAAGCCTGGAAAAATGCTCAACAAAAGTCCGAAAGAGAACATGTAACTCTCTATTTTCGTAATCATCCGGAATTATTCAAATGTGACAAGTTAGAGCATGAGACCGATGATAGCAAATACAGGATTACAGTGGATCAAGAGGAAGATTATCTGGTTGTAAAAGCGATTATAGAGAATTTATATAACAGAAATAACAAATACCTTAAAATTGAAGAGATAAAATCATTTTTAGAAGCAAACCCCAATGTTTTCGTAATTAATAGAAACATTACTCGAAATAAAGGCCTGGTCAAATCGCTTGATGAAGACACTCAGGCAAGTACTAAATGATGAAAAAAAATACCGAAAATTTATTTATTAGAGCTGATTCCACAAACACGATAGGTACAGGCCATGTCATGCGGTGTATTGCCCTTGCGCAGGCGTGGCAGGAGCATGATGGAAAAGTAACTTTCCTAAGCCATTGTGAAAGCGACAAAATTAAGCAACGCATTCTCAATGAGGGCTTTGAATTTCTTCCCATTAAAATGCCGCACCCTGACCCTTCAGATCTGAAAAATGTTTTGAATTACCTTA
>SDBS01006536.1_pt1 | contig 11339 bp, 10 predicted proteins | sample 2277091 | NCBI WGS metagenome assembly SDBS01 (sample SAMN10404972, study PRJNA504765) | marine sediment metagenome | isolation source: marine sediment core GS10_PC15, 163 cmbsf | place: Arctic Ocean: Southern Knipovich Ridge | collected 2010 | reverse complement strand
AACTTGTCAATAAACCATAATATTTTAGCTGGAATTGAATTTTTCCTAAATCGCTTTCGATCATTGATTAAGGTATCATAAATAGAAACATAAGGAAAATAAACTATCGGTCCCCTCTTAAGTAACTTTGCAAGTGGTAAGGTCATTATTCCCCTCCATGGAATTATCATAATATCGTAATCCATTTTGATATGCTTAAACAGAAGTTTTGGATAAGCCAAAAATAGTTGAGCAAATAAATTAACCCCTTCGTAACATTCAAGAATTTCAACATCCTTACTTTCTAGAAGAAATTTCAGTTGTGAATACAAAGATCCTTTTTCATATGAACCAAAAAAACAAATTTTCAACTTTAGATTTCTGATTTTAATTCTACATATTAATTATTAGTTTTATTTTAAAAATTTTTAGGTATTTTATTCTGATTAATAATTTGATTAATAAAGAAATCATTGTTTGTAACAAAACAAATTAAAACTCTGATTTTTTTTTCTCAATAACTTTTCTTTTTGTATGTCCATTAATTTGAAATTTCCATTTTCGACAATTTCTTTTACTATGAATTTCTCTTCCAATGCCTTCAAATATTCTTCCGGAGAATTTCCAAGATCCTCTATTGCTGCACCGTAAAATTCAGTTATAATCTTGAGATTAGGATTTAATGAAATAACATTCTTCATTCCAGCTAAAATACTTGGCTCGGATCCTTGAACATCCATTTTTAGAAAATCTGGTTTTATATTATGTGTTTTACAGAATAAATCAATCGTTGTAGTTTTAACTTCGATCGACTCACCTTGCATAGATTTTGAATCTAATCTGTTATCACCATCTTGGGAATAATTAAGAGTGAGTGACGCAGTTCCTGCTTTGTTAGAAACTGCAGATTGAAACGACGATACATTTTTCAAATTGTTTAATTCAATATTTTCTTTCAAGATATTGAAAAGTTGTGGATCGGGCTCGAATGAATATACATGTCCCTTAGGTCCTACAAGTTTTGAGAAGATTAGAGTAAACCATCCAGCATTTGCACCTAAATCAAATACAACCATATTTGGTTTAGCATTTTTTTTTATCAGATTTGTTGTCGCTGGCTCTGGTGGCTCTCTTGTCAAAATCATTAATCGAGTTGTTCTTCCTTTCTTTATTTTGAAACCATCAATTTCAAAAACTTCCTCTTGAGAAGAAACGAAGGCGACTAGAAGGTCTGCCAATCTATAAAATAATGGAGTACCACGAGAATATTTGATAAAATGTCCCCCTCCTTTGAGTAAAAACTTTACCAAATGTTTAATTAATTTCAAACGTAGGTTCATAGGATTTCTAATATTCTATATGAATAAAACCTATTTTTTTTAAACTATCATATATCAAACTGTGAATTTAGTATGAATTAAAGTAAATATTAATAAGAGATGTTTGATCGATTTTGACTTACGAATAAACTAGAATTATTATTAGAAAAAATAAAAGAAAAAAATTTTGTAGTATCTGTTATTGGATTAGGAAGAGTAGGATTACCTCTTGCTTCAGTTTTTGCAAACTGTGGTTTGAAAGTAATTGGCATAGATAACAATCTCGAAAGATTAGATTCTATCAAAAATTCAAAATGTCCATTTTATGACCCATTATTACAAAATACTCTTGAGAAAGCCCTAGAATCTAAAAACTTGATTCTTAGTAACGATTTGAAGGATATAAATCAAATAATTGATGTGATTATAGTTACTGTAGGAACCCCCACTATTGAAAATAACGTAGATTATTCTCAAATTTATTCTGCTTTGAATGAAATCAGTACTATAAATCTCAAAGGAAAAATGATTATTTTCAGGTCGACCACGCCTCCCAAGACAACTACAGACATCATTATTCCCTTTTTGGAACATCATTCTTCTTTAAAGTGCGGAATTGATTTTGGAGTAGCAATGTGTCCTGAAAGAATTCTTGAAGGAAAGGCCATACAGGAGCTTTACGAACTCCCTGAGATAATAGGTGGAATTAATGAGATTTGTAATGATATTGCTAAAAATATTTTTCTTATAATTAATTCTGAGAAAGAGATTCTTTATACTTCACCAACAGGAGCGGAATTGGCAAAGCTTTTTGCCAATATTTTTAGGTACACAAGTTTTGCTTTAGCCAACGAGTTTGCTATATGGGCTGAGAGATATGGACTTGATGCAAGTGAACTCATAAGAATTGTAAATTACAAATATCCTAGAAGCAATATTCCCATGCCGGGATTTACGGGAGGACCATGCCTAGGCAAAGACGGAATGTTCTTAACAAATAATACAACATTCTCTAGCATAATTTCCGCGGTATGGAAGCTTAATGAATCTATTCCACAACACATTGTAAACAATATTAAAAAAATGGCTGGTAATCTGTATAACAAAAAAATAAGCATACTTGGAATTTCATTTAAGGCTGGAAGCGATGATGTTAGAAATTCTCCTTCTGTTAAGTTAGCTGAGATACTAAAATCAACTGGTGCACAGATATGCATTCATGACCCTCATGTGAAGGATACTGCGACTTTGTCAAGGGCATTAGATTCTCCTGACATAATTATTATAGCTACAAATCACAAAGAATTCAAAGATATATTTTCCAAAATTAAGGAAAGTGGCTGTAAAATCATTTATGATGTATGGAGCATATACAAGGATGAAAAGTTTTCAGGCATTCAGTATGCTAGATTTGGCAGCACTCTTGAAGGAAAATAACAGAAATTGTTTCTTTAAATATTCATAAAAAAAGTTTATGGCTAGATAGAATGAATTGTAGAATGTGTAACAATCAAGATCTTGAATTATTTTTAGAGCTTGGTTTTATTCCAAAGGTCGATAGATTTTTGATTGCTGATGAGCTTAATGAGCCTGAAATTTTTTATCCATTAACCCTTTATCTGTGCCATAAATGTGGTCTTGCTCAGCTTGGGTACATTATATCTGCAAAAGATTTGTTTAACGAAAATTACGCATATGAATCTAGTACCACCAAAACTAGACGAGAAAATCATTGTCAATTAGCTGAATATATTTGTAAGAGATTCGTCATCAAAAAAAATTCTTTAGTCGTAGACATAGGTAGTAATGTGGGAGTGTTGTTAGAATGTTTTAAACAAAATGATATGACGGTCTTGGGTGTAGATGCCTCCTCAAATGTTGTGGAAAAAGCAAATGCAAATGGAATTAAAACATTACTAGGATTTTTTGGAGAAGAAATTGTAGAAGAAATTCTTTCAACAAAGGGAAAAGCATCAATTGTCACAGCTACAAATGTTTTCGCCCATATTCAAGATTATGATGCTTTTATGACAGCACTAAAAAAACAGATGATGGAGGATGGTGTTTTTGTTTTTCAAGTACCTCACTTTCTGCAGTTACTCAAAAAAACAGAATACGATACAATTTATCATGAACATGTATCGTATTTTGGTCTAAAGCCATTAATTCATTTTTTTAAGAGATTCAATATGGAACTGTTTGATGTACTAGAAACTGATATTGATGGAGGTTCCATAAGATGTTTTGTTAGTAGAAAAGGAAAGCAGCAGATAACTTCAAACATCGAAAAAATACTAAAAATGGAAGAGGATGAAGGAATTTATTCAATTGATAGACTAAAAAAATTCGCCTTTGAAGTTAAAGAACAAAAGCAAAAATTAAACAAACTGCTTGTAACTTTAAGAAAAAGTGGAAAAACATCAGTATGAGTAGGTGCTCCAGCAAAAGGTATGACTATGATAAATTATTGTAAAATTGATAATGATATGTTAGAATACATTACAGAAAAATCTCCTTTAAAAATTGGTAAATATACGCCTGGAATGCATATTCCTGTCAAGCCGGATGAGTTTCTCTTGGAAGATATGCCGGACTATGCAGTTATTTTTGCATGGAATTTTGCTGAGGAGATCATGAATAATCTTAAGGAATACGAGAATAAAGGCGGCAAATTTATTATTCCTATCCCAGTGCCGCAAATTGTATGAAATAGCCAAAGGTGATGATAAATTCATGGAAATAACTAAAATCGAACCAGCGTTTATTGATGAAAGAGGTTCAATCTGGGACTTTTTAACTAATGATAAAATCAATCACGTGGGCTTTTTTACTAGCAAAAAAAAATCTATTCGTGGACAGCATTACCATAAAGAACAAAAGCAATACACATTAGTGTTACGAGGACAAGTTAGTATTACTACAAAAAATTTATTGGATGAAAATGCAAAAATTGAAAAATTTGAATTGAGTGAAATGGAAATGGTGTTGTTTCCACCTTATTGTTATCATTCTATTGAAGCATTAGAAGATTCAGAATGCTTAGTACTTACATCTAAAAGTCGCCAAGGTTTGAGATACGAAGAAGATACAATACGGGTCAAGAACATTGAAAATTTTGTTTTAGAATAATGCCATCACCTATGTTTTTCAATAAACTTCCAAACTTCTTCCACACCAGGCATACCTGGTTCTAGATTTTTTGAAAATATTCTTTCTAATTTTCCACTCCATTTCACTTGCAAATTTAATTTTTCTGCAATTTTCTGGAGAGATATAGTATCTCTTGCTCCTACTTGTACTATACCTTCCCTATGTAAATTTTCAAATATCCAATTAGCTACAAAATCTGTATCAATGAAGCTATACTCACTTTTTATATCAACAAAGATTTTTTTAGAAGTTAATAAATCAAATAAAGGTCCTTTGTTCAGTCCCTCACCAAATAGGTTACTCAATCTTACAATTAAGAATTTTTTATAAGAAGATATTACTTCGGCGGCTTTTTTGTTTATAGCATAAGGATGAATTGTTTCTAGTTCATTAGCAGACATTGTACTTATCTGTACTAATTTATTGTAATTCCAGTTGTATGCCAGATCGGCTGTAAGTTGAACAGTTTGGACAAAATCATCATATGGATTGTGTAATGCCCAATATTTTTTTGATGGAGTTGCGCTGTTAATTATTATATCAAAAAATTCTTTTTTGTAACGATCGAAATTTTGCCTAGTAATTTGAACAATTTCATGAGATTGTTTTTTTCCATTTCTGCATAATGCGCTTCCAAAAAATCCATTTGCCCCTATTATTCCAATTTTAGCCATTTTCCTTATTCAAAGTCTAGTTTATTTAAGATCACCATACCAAATTTCAATGAGTTCGGAAATAATTAGAATACCATTCATAGGTCATTTTAAGTCCTTTTGATAAGGATGTTTTAGGTTTGTATCCTAGTTTAATGATTTTAGATATATCAGGTACTCGTCTTTTTGTTCCTGCATTTTTGAATTCAACAAAGTTAGGGCATATGGATTTCCCGTGAACTTTTTCCAATTGTAAAATCAGATCTTTTATTGTTACTTCTTCATTGGTACCGATATTGAAAATTTGATTTCTGCCCTCCTTATGTTCACTTATTATTTTGATTCCATCTATAGCGTCAGAGATGTAACAAAAGCATCTTGATTCTAAACCATCACCTTGTACTGAAAATTCTTCCTCACGTACGCATTTTCTAATGAATTCAGGTATTACATGTTCAAAACCCATTTTCGGACCATAGATATTATGAAATCTTGCGATGGTGAAATCAATACCAATTGTTTTGGTATTATTTATGGCAATTATTTCACCAATAATCTTGCTTGAGGAATATGAAAATCTTGGATTTAATGGATCTGGAATAATAAGAGATTCAGTTTCTGGTGTTGGAAAAATTTTAGGAAAGCCATAAACCTCAGAAGAAGAAGCAAAGAAAAATCTTTTTGCGTTTGTGTTAGCTATCCATTCCATAAAATTAAAAGTTCCTTGTACATTTACTTTCAAAACTTTATCAGGGATTTCATAAAAAAATTTTGTGCCATTGATAGCAGCAAGATGAAAAACAAAATCTATGTCTGTTGGAAGTTTTTTCCAGTCATCTTGGCTTGTAATATCACCTTGAATTATTGAAACATTAGATAACTTATCTGTATTGACGAATCCAGTTCTAAAACCGTTGTCAAATATTACTACTTCATTTTCGTTTGAGAGATTTTCTGATAAATAACTTCCTAAAAATCCTGCGCCCCCAGTGACGAGAATTTTTTTGGATTTCATAATTTTGATTTTAAACTAGATATTAAGAACTTTCCTGTATATGAAACACTAAATTATTGAATTAGTTTCGGCAAGATATAATTTATAATTTATATCACCAACGAGGTGGTAATTTGTAATGACAGAAGAGATTATCCAAGATATTAACAATCTAATAAAGAAATATTTCAATCAACAGAATAAAAAATTTGAAGCAGGTAAGACTAGAATTTCTATGGCTTCACCACCTTATGGTTATGAAGAAGTCATAGAAGCTGTAGAATCCCTTTTGACAACTTGGGTAACAATGGGAGAAAAAGTAAAAAAATTTGAAAATGAATTTGCTAGGTATATAGGTGTCAAGCATGCCCTAATGGTAAATTCAGGTTCATCCGCAAACTTGGTTGCTTTGGCTATTTTAACAAATCCCAACTTAAAAAACAGATTTAATCCGGGGGATGAAGTTATTACACCAGCTTTAACTTGGGCGACTACTGTTTATCCAATAATCAATAATAGATTAAACCCTGTTTTTGTTGATGTAGAAATTGGATCATACAATATTGATGTAGATAAAATTGAGGAAGCTATAACCGATAAAACCAAAGTCATAATGCCAGTTCACATTCTAGGAAATCCAGCGAATGTCATAAAGATAAAAAAAATTGCAGATAAACAAAATCTTATAGTTATAGAAGATGCTTGTGAAGCTCACGGTGCTGAATATAATGGAAAAAAAATTGGTTCGTTTGGAGACATGTCAACTTTCAGTTTCTATGTATCCCATCACATAACAACGATGGAAGGAGGAATGCTTCTTACCAACAATGATGAGTATTATGAATTGGGAAAAGCTTTGAGAGCTTTTGGTTGGGTAAGAGATCTAGAGAAAAAATCCCAATATATAAAAAATAATCCCGATATAGATCCTCGATTCTTATTTGTCAATTTAGGATTTAATCTAAGACCTACAGACTTACAAGGAGCATTTGGTATTCATCAAATAAAGAAAATAGAAAATTTTATTAAAATTAGAAGAGAAAATGCTGAATTTTGGAATAAATCCTTGTCAAAATTTTCCAAGTATTTACAGCTCCCAAAAGAAGATACGAAAACTAGACATGTTTACTTTGGATACGCTGTTTTGGTAAAAGATAATTCTCCGTTTACGCGTAAGCAATTAGCAAATTACTTGGTGTCGAAAAATATAGAGGTAAGACCTATAATGTCAGGCAATATTGTTGAGCACCCCTCTTCAAAACTTTATGAATATAGGATTTTTGGTAGTTTAAAAAATTCGGCTAAAATTATGCGGGATGGCATTTTTATACCAAATCATCAGGATATTGGAGAAAGCGAAAGAAAATACGTATTCGAATGTATTTCTGATTTTATAGAAAACCAAAGGTGGAAAACATAAGATCTAATTTCACTCTTGTCCTCGATGAAGAACAAAAGAATCTTCTCCGGACGTGCCAGCATCCCACGGAAAATATTCTCCTTTTAACCACCGTTGCCACCTATCAATATCCTTCTCTACCATAATTTTTACCAATTTTTTGAATTTAGTTTTTGGCTTCCAACCAAGTTTTTTCCTAGCTTTTGTGTTATCACCTTTCAGATCTTCCACGTCACATGGTCTGAAATAATCCTTAGATGATTTAATTTTTGAAATAGATATTCCGGCAATCTTGCATGCTTCTTCTGCAAGCTCTCTCACTGAATGTAATTCATTTGTAGCAAGTACAAAGTCATCAGGATTGTTTTGTTGTAACATCATCCACATTCCTTCAACATATTCGGGAGCGTAACCCCAATCTCTCTTTGCTGAAAGATTTCCAAGATACAAGTTTTTGGACAAACCCAAAGAAATTTTTGCAGCACCATTAGATACTTTTCGCGTTACAAATTCCAACCCTCTAATAGGAGATTCATGATTAAATAAAATACCATTTGTGGCATACATGCCATAACCTTCCCTGTATAAATTGACCATCCAGTAACCATATAATTTTGCTATTGCATATGGACTAGCTGGGCGAAATGGAGTAGTTTCATTTTTAATTGCTGATTCTTCATTACCATATAGTTCGCTTGAAGAGGCTTGATAAAATTTAATTTTTTTATTGAATTTTTTAATTTCCTCTAGAACACGTACAACCCCAAATCCCGTTACATTTCCTGTGTAAAGAGGTTGATTAAAAGAAACTCCAACAAAGCTCATCGCTGCCAGATGATAGACCTCATGAGGATCAGATTTTATTAAAGCGTCTGAGATGGACCGTGAATCCATTACTTCTATAGGGATAGCTTCTATTTTATCAAAAACATTCAGATAATGTAATCGCCAAAAATTTGGTGTAGAAAGTCTTCTGTAAGTTCCATATACTTTGTATCCTTTCTGAAGGAGAAATTTTGCAAGATATGCTCCATCCTGTCCTGTGATTCCTGTTATTAATGCTCTTTTGATATCAACTCACCTCCAAATCTAACAATTATTGAATAAAAAAGGGTATCGAATTTTTAAAAACAAAACCTTATGCATGAGTTTTATTTCTATAAACATGTTTTGAAAAAAATAGTTGTTACAGGTCATGATGGATTTGTTGGAAGCCACCTAGTAAAATTTTTACAATCTAAAAATTATGATGTGATCGGAATTTCTAAAAAAATAAAAAAAGAGCAAAAAATTCGACAAATAAAAAAGGACATTAGCAAAATTACTGATAAAGATGTTAAAGGCAGTATTTTTGCCATAATACACACCGCAGGAATCACAAATTTTCAATATTGCCAAGAGCATCCTACTGAATGTTTTGAAACAAATATCATTGGAACTCTTAGAATGTTAGAAATTGCCAAAGAAAAGAAATGTAAATTTGTATATTTGAGCTCAAGTCATGTATATGGAAAACCTCAAACTATTCTAATAAAAGAAAGACATCCAACCATTCCAATATCTATTTATGCTTCAAGCAAAATTGCTGCTGAGATTTGTTGTGAATCATATTCAAGATCATATAATATGAAAGTTGCAATACTAAGACCATTCTCTATTTATGGCCCTAATGAGGCAAAACATTTTCTCATACCTACAATCTTATCTCAATTGATGAATACAAAGAGCATACAATTAGGAAATTTGAATCCAAAAAGAGATTTCATTTACATAGATGACGTAATCAGTGCCATTTTTTTAGTTCTTAAAAGATCAAAGGGTTTTAATGTATACAATATTGGGTCTGGTAAAAGCTATTCTGTTTTGGAAATATGTAATATGCTAAAAAAAATTAGTAAAAAAGATGTAGAAATTAAATCTATTAAAAAAAGATTTCGAGAGGTCGAAATAGATAATATGATATCAAATTCAGCACAAATTAGAAAACTAGGATGGCGACCAAAAATATCTATTTGTTACGGTTTGAAAATGGTATATGAAAGTTATTTAGCCTAAAATTATCGTTGTCTTCGTATTTTATTCAAGTAATAAACCATTATAGGTGCAAGAAAATTATAACCGCTTTAGTTTTAAGCAGCGAGCCAAAGATCCTACCTAGTTTGGGCAAAAAATCCAAAAAAAAGCAAGAAAAGCAAGAATCTGAGAAACATCCAGTAGATCCCACTAAATCTATACCAAAAAGACCAAGTATAGTCTCTTGGATTGTTTTTTTCTTTACCATATCCATCGTTATTCTAAGCCTAATTCCTGTGGTATTTCCCTCTCTAATTGTAGCAGGTTTTACTCAAGTTAATGAGCTTGAACAATTTGGCATCTCAGGAAAACAGATAGAGCCATACGAAGCAGGTCCATTAGCAGGAGCTCTATTTGTCACATCTGGAATAGTTTTTGGCCTTGCAATTTTGCATTTTAAAAACAGACTGCCACAATACATATCAAAAGGATTCCAGTTTATTTTCAATTTCGAGGTCTCAAAGAAAGTAGCCATTATTTCCATGATAGTTATTCTTGCAATTTACGTAGCTGCAAGCGCAAACGAATTGTCAGAAGAGGAACAATGGGAAGACTATATCGGTGTAAAACAAAGACTAGAAACCTGGTCACCAGATCAAATAACTCGTTCCTTTGAACCACATGTTAATTATTTTCTAATCTCATCATCCATTATTCTATTTGGAAACTATGCAGTAGTACCGTTTCTTGCAAGCATCGCTCTTGTTATAATGGTGTATTTTTTCACAAAGCAAATCACAAACAAAAGATTTGCAGGACTAGTTGCAGCTATAGTACTACTTCAGAGTAATGTATTTTTGACCTTTGATACATCAGTAGCCTACACAAATTTTTGGGTTCTATTTTATTTGCTATCACTTTATTTTATGTACAAGGCATGGCCACTATCACCAATCTCCTACATTGCATCAATTCCAGCAAAGGCACTAACGGTTACCTTTCTACCAATGTCAATTTACTTTTTGTTACGATGTTCCATATCAAGAAAAAAGAAGATGATAATTTCAGGAGTCATAATAGGAATAGTAATAATTGGAGCTGCAGCCTCTAGTGAAGCAAACCTTACAGGTGGTCCACAGCAAGAGTCCTTTATCTCAGATGAGTTTTGGATTGGATTTGCCTCTTTTGCAACACAGCTAAGATTTGATGGTCTAGTTATTCTATTTCTTATTCCATTGGTTATAGGATTATTATTTACATCAGCTAAAAACAAGCACGCAGAATCCATGATGGTTATGATAGGTGGTATGTTACTAATTGCACCATTTCTCACAGGCTTTTCTGATCAAACAAACCAACCATACAGGTTTGTACCATTTGTTACATTTTTTGCAGTAGGAGTAGGAATTTTACTATCTAAGGCTAAATCTCTCTGAAAAAGGTCCACACTTGGGTTAGCTCATCGCCAGGCATAAGAAAAAAACCATCATGTGCATATCTTACTAAAAATTCAGAAATTGGATTTTCAGTATCTTCTAATTTTGTACTAGCAACTAGTTGAAAGGAATCAATTTCAAGTACTTTGGATCTTTGTACAAGTTGAAACTTTTTTCCTTCTAAATCATATTCAGGGGCATTTCCTCGTGAGGCTTCAGAGTCTAAGAATACATCAAGTGCTGCAAGATTTTTGTCTGTAAATTTGTCATTTTCAAAATAATGAACTAGAACACCATCAGAATTTCTTACAAAGGTTTGAACAAAAATATACACATCACGATTAGAATTTGATTCATTTTGAGCATAAGAATTAGATGAAATCAGAATTATTGTTG
>SDBS01006533.1_pt1 | contig 11345 bp, 9 predicted proteins | sample 2277091 | NCBI WGS metagenome assembly SDBS01 (sample SAMN10404972, study PRJNA504765) | marine sediment metagenome | isolation source: marine sediment core GS10_PC15, 163 cmbsf | place: Arctic Ocean: Southern Knipovich Ridge | collected 2010 | reverse complement strand
TCATTTATCATCCGCTTTATTGATAATCCTGAACAATACTTACGCGTAAACACCGCTCCTGAAAAAGGCTTCTTGCTTACGGGACCAACGCGAACCGGTAAATCATTCATGGTTGAAGCGTTGTGCGGTGAAATTTATGACATGCTTAAAAAACGTGGGCGTGAAAATGAGTTTAAATTCTGGAAAATTGATTCCTCAATTATTCATGAATACGGCATTACTGACATTTTAGAAACTGCAAAATCAAATGCCCCAATTGTCTTATTTATTGATGAAATCGACTTGCTTGGTCTGCAACGAGTTGCTAACAATCAGTTATTGAGTCAATTCTTAACTTCAATGGGAACTACGCTTGATAGCGATCCAAGCAAGCAGGTTATTTTGATAGGGGCAACTAACAAGCCAGAAACGACTGATATAGCCATACGTCAATATGGACGTCTTGGAAAAGAAATTCGCTTTGAGTATCCGGCATTTAAATTTCGCAAGATTTATCTAGAAAAAGAACTGAATGATATGGCACTTGATCTTAATCAATTTGACTTAACTGCCTTGGCCCAAAAAACCGAAGGAAAATCATTTGAAGATCTACGTGCAATTATTCGTAACGCAATGATTCGCTCTTGGACACGTGGCCAAAAACTGACACAACAACTACTTGAAGAAAGCTTGGATACTGAAATTAGGCGTATTATTATGACTGATCGTAAAGAGCTTTCTAAAGCTGAAAAATATCTTCTTGCAACACACTTTGCAGGCCATGCACTTGCCATGACGTTGCTCAAAATACATGCTGTACTTGATAAGGTAACCATCAAGGCAGTTATGACTGATCTTCATGAAGAAGCGCAATGGGAAAACTTGATGAACAAAGATGAAAAAGATAAGCAGAAAAAGATTATCCATGGTGCCATATTCACTAAATACTTGCATGACACCATTAACCTAAACTCTTATGAACAAATAGTTAATGAAATTAAATCATTACTTGCTGGATTTATGGCTGAAGAAATTCTGCTTGGCTCATGCAGCTATAAATGTCATCCGAAAAACAGTGAACGTGCATATGCAATGATTGAATCACTTGTTTTTGAAGGAGTACCCTCAGTCAAATTTTCAAAGAAAACACACCATTCACTTGCTGATAAAGTATACGAGCTTTTCAAACAATACAAACAAGAAGTAAAAGAACTACTTACTGAAAATCGTAATGCTTTGGAAGCAATTGCGCAGGCATTGGAAGAACGCGATATCTTAACTGGTACAGAGGTACAAGCAATTATTGATGAGAAAAATGACGTGGATCAAACAAACAAACAGGGATTTGAGGAAAAATTAACTAACAAACTATTTGAATCATTTGAATCACAAGAAAATGAGTCACCAACGCATGCCCCTTATGCATCGCCTGAGGTGAAAAAGCAGCTCGAAAAGCAGCTCAAAGATAAAATATTTAATTATGATGAATTAGATGACTCGGAAAAGCAGCTCAGAGACAAAAACTTTGAATTAGATGAACAAATAAATAAACTGATGGTGGATTCTAATGTCAGGGAGGAGAAGACGCCAGATCATCCAATAGTTGAAAGTATAAAAGCTTTTCAAGCAAGACAAACAAGAAGTAAATGAGCAATCCTCGCATGCCCCTTATGCACCGCCTGAGGTGAAAAAGCAAGTCAGAGACAAAAGCTTTGTGAATTAGATGAACAGATAAAATGCACTGATGACTGAGCCTGGTGTTCATTGAAATTACAATCGATAATTAGCAATATTTTATTTTTAATAACGGCATTAACTTTGGATCAATGCCGTTATTTTTTATCTATCATATCAACCCGAACTGCATATCTACCCCCTAAAAATTCGGTTTTAAACCATGCACGAATTATACTAACTACTACCTCCTGAGATATATAATCAGATGGAATTACTAACACATTTGAATTATCATGTGATTTACTCTGTTGTGCAACCTCTTCATTCCATACAAGCGCTGCATAAATACCATTATATCGATTAGCAGCCATGGCCATTCCAACGCCAGTACCACAAATCAAAACACCATAATCTGCTGCTTCGCCAAGAATATGTTGAGCGACTGCATGGGCAAAAACAGGATAATCAGACCGCTCATCGTTAAATGCACCCGTATCAATCCAAGTAATGTCGACTACTGATTTTTTAACAAATTCCTTGTGCGCAAATCCTCGATGATCAGCACCAATTGCTATGTTCATGCAATTACCCTATCGTGTTGATTTAAATGCCATACCAGTGTTGTCTCTTTTTTTACAGACCTAAAGTATAACGCAATGTTACTGGTTTGAGTGTCAATTAATAGTTGATCGTCAATATCTTTTGCATCAAACTTACATTGGTATGCTACCTTGAATCGATTAAATCGTTTACCAAAAATAAGCACATATTCGGTAGACAAATCAATTGATTTTATCTCCATAGGCGCATAGTTTTTTTCATCAATGCGTAAAAATACAGACCACTGACTGTTTTGATCTCCAAGTGGCATTTCATATAAACTAAGGATATAGAACGAGATAAAGTGTTTATTTTCTTCTAACTGCCGACGCAAAAAGCTTTTTCTTTGTTCTTCTGTTTTGCCATATTTACTCGAATATAAATCTGAATATATGGTTCGCACTTCGTCAGAAAGCCACAATGCATCAAATTTTGCTCGCGTGGTGAATTGATCATACACCGTCACTGACTGAATGTATGATTGCGCGGGTGTGAGATCAACATCTAATTGTTCACCTTGCGGAAAAGTATCCTTACCCCAATCAACTAACTTGCCACAGCTTGGAAGCAATGATAATAGGAATAACCCACATGCATGTTTGATTAATTTCATGTTCACCTTTTCGATTTAAACATTTTTATATTAGTAGTATCCTAAAAAAAACATTGATACTTTACAAGTACAAAGGTAGGATTATGAACTACATTACGTGGCTTATCGCATGGCGCTCTCTACTTGCAAGCACATACGAAAAAAGCATTTCAACAATGGCCCTCATTTGTTTTATTGGTATTTTTATCGGTTCATTTTCTCTTGCCCTTATCACTGCAATCATGAACGGATTTCAAGTTGAAGTCCATGGAAAAATGCAAGGCATTCACGCACAAGTAATTATCAGAGGATATGGAGAATCACTGAACCCAGAAACGCTCAACCCTGTTTTATATAATGAATTTCCCGAAATACAAGCATTTAGTCCCAGCTCTACACGTTATACCCTCGTGCAAACTAAAGAATGGGACAGCGCACCGATTGTTGCTATGGTTAAGGGAATTGATCCAATTATTGAACCATTAGTAAGTATTATTGACAAAAAAATTGTTACTTTGAACACACACACAACAACCTTCGAAGAAATATTTTCAGAAAATCAGGTCCTTATCGGCAAAAAACTTGCGAAGGAATTAGGAATTACCGTTGGTGATTCAATTGAACTATTATTCACCAGCGATGAACAACCAGGTCGACGAAAGATTACGTTTGATACCAATGATGCTATTGTTGGTGGCATCTTTGATACCGGCATTGAAGAATTTGATAGTGGATTAATCTTTGTATCTTTCGATTTTTTACAAAAATTATTTCCTGACATAGGTATTGAACAAGTAAATGTAAAATTACAACAGAATGTCGATGAGTCTGTGGTAGTTGAAAAATTACAACAACGGCTTGATTTGGAAGTATATTCATGGAAAGATCTATATCCCGCCCTTGTTTCCGCTTTAAAGTTAGAAAAATATGTCACTTTCTTTATTCTTGCACTCATAACGCTAGTTGCAAGCATGAATATTATTTCGCTGATGTTTATGCAAATCATGCAAAAACGCCCGGATATTGCCATTTTAAAAACACTTGGCATGAGTAATACGTCAATAATGGGTATTTTTCTTGGCATGGGTATGATATTGAGTATGATTGCATCACTCGTTGGGCTTGGCTTATCAGTATTAGCCAGTTTGTTATTACAATATTATCCATTTATTGAATTACCTGATGTTTATTATGTTTCGCATCTTCCTGTACGCATGGAATGGCAAATTTTAATTACAGTATTTGTAGTGGTCATGTTACTCAGTTTTTTTGCAACGTGGGTCCCTGCCAGAAAAATCAAGTATATTAATATTGCTGAAGTACTGCGCTTTGAAGGATGATTATTATTCTTCGAGATATAGCAAAAAGGAGTCGTGTGCTTTCACATAACAAAGTATTAATTTTTGGTATGATGGGCCTAAGTGTTATTTCTGTTCAATGTAATACCATAGAGATTAAATCCATGAAATTAACGTCAAAACTGCCAACCTGGCACCTTGAAGACAAACGTGTATTTTTACGCGCAGATCTAAACGTGCCATTGATTGATCAAACGATCGCCAATGATTTTCGCCTCCGCGCACTACTGCCAACATTAAATTATGTTATAAAACATGAAGGAAGTGTAATTCTGGCAACGCATATTGGCCGCCCTCCTGGTTATGATCCTGATCTTTCAACAAAAGTACTACTCCCATGGTTTAAGGAACGAGGATATGATATTATTTTTGCAGAAAGTATCGAACATGCCTCCACAATTGAACTTAAGCCACAACAAATTCTTCTGCTTGAAAATCTACGGTTTTTCCCTGGAGAAAAAGGAAAAGATCCACTTTTTGCAAAACAACTTGCCCAGCTTGCAGAGTACTATGTTAACGATGCATTTGGCACATCTCATCGTACTGATACTTCAGTTACCTTGACAGCACAAGAATTTCATCCACAGCATCGTACCATTGGCTTTTTAGTTGAGCGCGAATTAATGCAATTAAACAACATGCTGGAGGATCCTGATCAACCATTCATCGCTTTTCTTGGTGGCGGTAAGATAAGCGATAAAATTCCACTTATGTATGGGATGCTCAATAAGACACAAATCATAATACTGTGCCCAGCAATTGTATTCACATTCCTCAAAGCCATGGGCAAGCCAGTTGGCAAATCATTAATTGATAACCAAGCGCTCGAAACCTGCAAAGAAATTGTGGCATTAGCCAAATCTAAAAATGTTAACCTGGTCTTTCCAGTGGACTATCAAATTGCACATAAGACCGTTCAAGGTCCACTTTCGATTATAGATGCCAATTCGTTTCCTGGCGATGGCGTTGGTATTTCAATCGGGCCAAAAACTGTCGAATTGTTGGAACAAGAAATTAATCAAGCACGGACTATTTTCTTTAATGCTGCTATGGGATTTGGTAATCGTTCAGAAACACTCAAAAGCACACACGATATTTTACAAATCATTGCGCAAGCGCGTGGTACTTCGGTTATAGCTGGTGGTGATTCGGTAGCTGCAGCACAACAAATTGGTATGGAGGATTCTTTTGACCATCTTTCAACTGGTGGTGGCGCCACGCTTTCGTATCTAAGTGGGCAACCGTTACCTTCATTACAAATATTTGAAAATGATTAACTTAATAAATTGGACAAAAACCAAGCAAACTCAGGCCATCAAGAATATAGTCATCTGCACAGGTATCATCAGCACACGCTTTTTGATAGATAAAAAGTCCGTGATTGTCATGTTTCATATGCCAGGAAAGGTATCCGTATTCTTCCAAACCTAAATCTTTCGCAATATACTTAGCAACCACCTCTTCTGATTCGCCCTGTTTCGTGAAACTATTACGATAATATGATCTGACCTTATTATTAAATGAAGCAGCTTGGATGTGCTGCGTAAATTTTTTTGGATCGTCCCATATGTTTTGTCCTGCCGAGTAGGCTTCTGACCGAGCAAAACCTGCAATGCCTTTCAAACAATCAAAATCGGGATTATCAATAAGATAAGCTGCTTTTTCTAGATTAAAACAATATTCGTTACACAGCTCATGCATTACCAATTCAGTTATATTATCATTACCCTGCATGTGCAGTATTCTTCTTGGTAATCTACTCAGATGATTAAGTATCTGTTGTTGTCTAAGCAACAACTCATCGTGCTTCATGACTACCCTTTCACTATTAACCTACACTCCTCAATCTACCTCTTTGATTCAACCATAGCGCAGGCGTCGTTCAACTGCAACTGACGGCATCCTCTTTGGCCACACCATAGCAAAGGAGTATTAATTAAATCAATATACCTAGATCCATGACACAATTTATGCTCATTGATAGCGATTTTTGAGAAAAGAGTATTGACCAGAAGAAATTTTTTTTTTACAATTATAAAGACATTTAGGAATCCTGCTTATGATCAATATTCTTTTTAAATATTTTTCAGCATGTTCTCATGGCTAGACCATGGAATACTCTCTATTTTATAAATAGTTTTGGAGTGTAAACAGTGAGATCGTCATATCATATCTTGTTCTTTTTTTTATTATATAATCCTTTGTTCGGACGGAGCCCATTCAGACGAAAAGATCCAAGTATTTCTCAAGTGAGCACTCGCTGGCAAGGAGAAACCAAAACCTATACACGTCAGGATTCACATTATGAAGAATATCCACTATTCAACAAATTTTACGAGGGCCATATAAACAGTCATCTGCTACCAACTGGGCCAATTTCTCTTTATTCACGGCCATCCCAGCATATTGGTGGTCACACGTTGAGCAAACTGATCGAAGAATTACTTGTTGAAATCAAGAAAAAAAGAAAAAAATATAAGCACTTTGTCATTTTGCAACATAAAAATTTTAATCGCAGAAAACAGTGTGGGTTACTGGTACTTAAATTCAAAGATTACCCGTTTGTTGTGAAAGTGTTCATAGAAACCCCACAGACATTTATAAATCCATATTGTAAGGGCTTAGAAAACCGATTCTTCTTTTTTATGAGTGGTGGCGCAAATCGGCATGCTGCAGGACTAACACGCATTAGAAACTTAGAGGTTATTAATGAATACATCGCTAAAAACCCACGATGGCGCAATACGGTAAAAACACCCCGCAAGTGGTTCTGGCTCCCAAAAAATCTACAATGGCTTGAACTTGAAGGAAAAAATATTGGTAATAAAAAACAGCTAAAAACACGATTCCCTGGCACCTATGCTATTGTTGCCGACTGGATAAACACTGATCGTAAATTGGTAGTACCTGCGCATGAAAAAAAAGCTATGATAATTGACTTATGCAACGATTTACGCTTGTTTATTGATCCGCACGAAAATAACTTTATTATTGGATATAACGCTCAAAAAAATCATTATACGATAACCATCATAGATACTGAACATTTTCCATCGATTGTTGGCATTAAGGAAAAAAGACAATTTCGCAATCATAGCCAATGGTATTTGTATCTTGCGGGAAAATGTTTTCACGATATTTATTTGCGAACAAAAGATAAACGCCACAAAGCACAATTAGCACCGAATAATCTTGCCCTTCCCTGGCAATAATACAACAATTTCTTTTTCGAGCTGGTCAAGTTGCTGACAAAAAATATCATCCTTTTTTGCTCGTTGCTTAATCTTATCTAAGGCATGTTTCACCGTTGCGTGATTTCTTCCCCCCAAAAAAGATCCAATATCACGAAGCGATTTTTCCGTTAACTTTTTCATTAAAAACATTGTCAATTGACGAGCAAAGACCAAATCTTTGTTTCTATTTTTTGATCGTAATGCATTAGTAGAATACGGATAATATTTTTGTACGCACGCAATGACACCGTCAAAATCAATGGGACGTCTTTGTTCTTGTTCGGCATACAATAATACTTTTTGTGCAAGCTCTAACGTAATAGGTTGCTTTGTCAGTGTTGCAAACGCGGTAACCCGAATAAGCGCCCCTTCTAATTCTCTAATGTTTGAAACCGCGCGAGATGCAATAAAATGAGCAACTTCATCCGTTACATTTTCACCGCTCATATCTATCTTTTTTTGCAAAATCGCAACCTTAGTTTCTAAACTGGGCAAACGAATATCGGTTACCAAACCCCATGCTAATCGCGAACGAAGTCGTTCAGCAATCCCTCCAATATTTTGTGGGTAGGTATCACTTGAAAAAACAATTTGTTTATGCGCTTCATGCAGTGAATTGAAAATATGAAAAAATGCTTCTTGTGTTTGTTCTTTATTTGAAATGAATTGAATATCATCAATCAAAAGTATATCAACTGATTGATACTTTTTTTGAAATTTGTGCACCCGTTCAAAGCGAATGGCATTAATAAATTCGCTCACAAACCGATCGGCTGTTTGGTAGAGAAGAACAGCATTTTGATTGTTTTTTTTAATACCGTTCCCAATTGCATGTAATAAATGGGTTTTGCCAAGACCTGACCTCCCATAAATAAACATTGGATTATATAATCGGCCAGGCTTTTCTGTCACAGCATGTGATGCGGCATAAGCAAGCGAATTGCTCGGTCCAACCACAAAAGTATCAAAAACGTAATTGCGATTAATATGCCCATAGTTTTTATTGGATAATGTTTTTACCAAAATGGTACGCACGGTAGCATTTGACATGGTCACAACGTGGGCAGCCTTATATGTTGCCTTTGTGTTTTCCTCAGCACTTTCAGCCTCATTATTAACAAGCTTAGAAGAAGATGTCTCTGACGTTTCAACTTTACCAGCATCGACAAAAACAACGTTTGGTTGTTCTACATGCAACAAACGACCCAGATGGAGCTGAAACAAGCCATGATAATGTTTTTGAATCCATTCACGAACAAAGGTGTTAGGCGTTGTCAGGTATACTGTTTTTTCGACAGCATCCCATCGCTGCAGTGAAACCGCTTTAAACCACGTCTCAACTACACGACTTCCTACTTCTTCACGTACAATTTTTAAAAAATCCTGCCAGATACTTTGTATCACCGATTCAACACCTTAATTCATTGGATAATTGAGAATTGACAGTTTATAATGCCCGCGCCTTGTATAGTACCACCTTTTTTAAGTAACCCCAAAAAAATAAAAAGCTTTGCAAGCTAGAAATAGCTTATAAAAAAACATACAAATATTATGCAAAAAAAATTAAAATTACTATGCCAAGTAGGCAGCAACTCCGGTATAAATGCCATAGGCAAGTTTTTGTTGATACACTAGCGTTGCAAGTAAACAGGCTTCTTGTGGATTGGATAAAAATCCTATTTCAATAAGTACTGAAGGCATATAGCTTCCCAGTAAAACTTGTGCAACAGCATGTTTTACTCGACGATTAACCGCCTTTACCGCATCACAAACATGATGTTGAATATACTGTGCAAGTTTTGTATTACACCGCCCTTGATAGTGACAGTACTGTTTCTTTAACGCCTTTTCTTCTTGTTGAAGAGTAGAATAACATAGTCGAAAAAGGTGTGGCGTTAAGCAAAACGTTTCTATACCAGCTACACCCGTATTTGCTGCATAATTTGCATGTATAGAAATCAACAAATCAGCGTTGTTCGTGTTAGCACACCAGGTACGCTCATCTAACAACACGGTACTATCTTTGTTTCTGGTCAATATTACGTCATACCCATTCTTCTTCAAAAGAGAACCGAGCTCAAAACCAACTGCTAAGCAAATATTTTTCTCTTGTATACCATTAACACTAATAGCCCCTACATCTTTTCCACCATGTCCGCAATCAACCACAATACGCGGTTTTCGTGAAATACTCGACGTGCGCAATATTGGTTGATTTACTTGTTTGTGTAAATAATCAAGCATCAATTTGTTATACAACCGAAACACCACTCCTTTTTGCAATCCAATAGATTCAAATGATTCATATTCTAATGCAATTTTATTGGGGTCATATCGAATTACCAGCTTTATTCCCGACATTGGCTCAGTAGCAATCTCAATATGCAGATAATAATCATATTCGCCACTATTAATGCGATTAATCATTTGTTTGCACTCACGACTATGTATGAATGCATGCGGAAAAAAAAACACCTGTTCTTCCTCATTTGCATCAATTTTTTTGCTATGCAAAAGGTGTACCATGGGTTCTTGTTTAAAATAAAATGCTATATTGCCAAGCTCAATATGCCTTGCCTGATCAGTTATATGATGATAGACCTTATTTAATTTTAATTTAGTTTGTTGTCCCTTACCAAGTGATTGTACTGCATATAACAGGGTAATGCCGACAAGTAATGGTATAAAAAATCGCTCAAAAAAATGTTTCATTATTCTCCCCTTCACTTTCATAGTTTTCTAATTATTTGGAACTGCCCAATACGCTAACCGTCGCGAACATTCCCATGCACGCATAAACTTTTCAATGGGATACTGTTTTATCGTCTTATTGTTATCGTCGCATGAAGGGTCATGGCATATTATTGTTTTATTATGTAAATCAAAACCGACAATAACGAGTAAGTGTCCATTCATGTATGCCTTAGGCGCAGCCGGTAAAAATCTACGCACGCTTACTACCACCGGTATGCCACGCATAATGTGATGATGAATATCAACAATCGAATTAAGACGGGTAACAAAAAAGTTAACCCCACCTTCGCATTGTTCAAAAGCATGCGCCATGTTAAATGGCCAACTTCCATACGCATTAAGACCACGATCATACGAATTATCAGCAAACGTTACGGGGTCAATAAGAGCTCCAGTTAAAAATCTCGTGAGCATTGTACATGATGTTGGCGAACAGATACGATTTTTGTGTTTATGATCAACAGAAAACTGGGCAATACGTGGTACGTCCGGTATGTACACGCTCGGTAATATCGCAAGTTTTTGATTGAATGATTCTGCTTTAAATAAGGTATAATCAGCTGTTGCTACGGCAAATGATTGCATAGGTGATAGATTCGCCCCATCTCGTCCTTCAATTTTTATCCGGAATCCATCTGAATGCATCCCATTTTCCATTTCTAATCGCACATGAACATAGCGAGAAAACCCATCACTTTTGCTCGCATACGACCGTTGTACATCTACCCCCCAATCAAACATATGATGCCACGTACCCCATTTTTTTGTTTTTGTATTACGTGCACTCACAAAAAATGTAAAGTATCCTGTTGGTGGGCGCATGGCATTCCATGAAAATAGGAGTTGGGTAAAATCTGGTATTGATTCTTTTGCAAATAATGAAATTGACTTATGTGCATTTCTTTCTTGTTGTTGTTCGGAAAATATTTTTCGATATAACCAGGTCCATTGGTGATCGTTATGTTCTTGATTTGCTCCATACAAGGTACCCGCTGAGAACAAAAACGTTATCCAAAAAAAAATTTTGTTATCATTCATATATATTCCCCCACACAAACCACAATCAATTTATATTACAATATCATAGTTTTTAATAATTTTTCAACATTTTCCAAATGAAATAAATTTATTGTCTCGTTTCAAGGCTTTTTT
>SDBS01006532.1_pt1 | contig 11346 bp, 8 predicted proteins | sample 2277091 | NCBI WGS metagenome assembly SDBS01 (sample SAMN10404972, study PRJNA504765) | marine sediment metagenome | isolation source: marine sediment core GS10_PC15, 163 cmbsf | place: Arctic Ocean: Southern Knipovich Ridge | collected 2010 | reverse complement strand
ATCGCCCACCGAGCCCTTCCCCGAGGTTGTAGCGGCGATCTCCGCTGCTGCGACCGATTTGAATCGCTATCCAGAAAACTCCGGGTACTACTTGGTCAATGCCCTTGCGGAGCGGCACGGAGTCGATCCGAAGCAGGTGTGGCTCGGCGCCGGATCGACCCAGCTCCTCGGTTGTATCGCCTTGTCCGTGGGCGGGCCGGGAACCAGTGCGCTCTTCGCCCGCCCGTCCTTCGTCATGTACGCGATCGCCTCTCTGGTGGCGGGCACCGGGCCGATCGAGGTGCCGTTGGACGAGGACTGGCGCCACGACCTCGATGCGATGCGAGCCGCCATTCGTAGTGACACGACGGCCGTATATCTATGCAATCCGAACAACCCGCCCGGGACGTACCGCTCGAGTTCAGATGTGGCGGCGTTCATCGATGCGGTGCCTGACCGCGTCCTCGTGGTGGTCGACGAGGCCTATCACGACTACGTAACCGCGGCTGACTACGCCTCGGCGCTGCCCATCGCATCGGAAAGGGAGAATGTCGTGGTCACCAGGACCTTCTCCAAGATCTATGGGCTGGCCGGCCTTCGCATTGGATATGCGATAGGCAATGCGGACACGATCGCCAAGTTGAAGACGACCCAGCCGCCGTTCTCTGCAAGCTCGATCGCCCAAGTGGCGGCGCTCGAGTCCCTCGCCCACGATGAACATGTGGCCGAGCGCGCCGATGCCAACACCGAGGGGCGCCTCCAGCTCGAGCAAGGCCTCACCGAGCTAGGCATTGAGCATGCGCCGAGCCAGGCCAACTTTGTCGCAATGATGATCGATGAGTCTGCGGAGGTTGCAGACCGGTTGCTCAAGGAGGGTGTAATCGTGCGGCCGATGGGGCCGATCATCCGGGTGACGGTCGGCACCGAGGGCGAGAATCGTCGCTTCTTGCGTGCACTCGACGCCGTCGGGGTGGCCACATGATGGACCCGAGCCTGCTCGACGACCCCGCGCTCGTCCGCGTGCTTGACAAGGACGGTGCCGTGGTCGGCGATGAGCCCGACGTCAGCGAAGACGAACTCGTCACGATGTACACGCACATGATCAATACCCGAGTCTTCGACCGGCGTGCAACTGCGGCCCAGCGGCAGGGTCGCCTTGGCACATTTGCCATTCTCGAGGGGCACGAGGCCATCCAGGTCGGTTCTGCGATGGCGATGCGACCCGACGACTTCGCCTACCCCGGGTACCGCGAGCATGGCGTCCAGATTGCCAGGGGGATGCCATTGGACGTCGTGCTCTCCTACTGGCTGGGACTGCCAAACGCCATGTGGGACCAGAAGGTTCACAACCAAATGGTGCTCACGGTTCCGATTGCCACCCACCTCCCCCACGCCGTCGGCCACGCTTATGCCGCCAGACAGCGCGGCGAGGATGTTGTCACCGTCGCCTACCTCGGCGATGGGGGCACTTCGGAGACAGATTTTCACTCCGGGCTCAACTTTGCCGGGGTGTGGAAGACCCCGACCGTGTTCGTCATCTCCAACAACTTCTACGCCATCTCTGTCCCGTACGAGAAGCAGACTGCCTCGGAGACGATCTCACAAAAGGCGACCGCATACGGGATGCCGGGTGTGCGGGTCGACGGCATGGACCCGCTGGCGGTGTACGCGGTAACCGTGGAGGCCATCGACCGTGCCGTGGCCGGTGGCGGCCCGACCCTGATCGAGGCGGTGTGTTACCGGTACGGCCCACACGCCACTGCCGACGATCCCCACCTGTATCGGACCCCGGAGGAGGAACTGGCCTTCCGGCCATACGACCCGATGCTCAGGATGCGCAGCTATCTGGAGCGCCGGGGCTTGTGGGACGCTGGGCGCGAGGAGGCAGCTGAGCAGTCGGCCAGAGCCGAGTTCGACGAGGCTCTGTTGCGGGTCGAGGCAATCGAGCTCCCCGGACGCGACGACATCGTCAGGCATGCCTACGCCAAGGTTCCGCAACTGCTGGTAGATCAACTCCACGAGATCGAGCGAGCGGCGGGCGAGCCGGAGAGTCCGTTCAGTCCCGACGAGGTGTGGATCGCCGGCGATGAGAACGAGCCCGTTGGACCGACCGAAAAATGGACGATGGCAGACGCGATCAACGCTGCCCTCCACGAGGCCATGGAGGATGACCCGTCGATGGTGCTGCTCGGTGAGGACGTCGGGGTGGCCGGAGGTGTGTTTCGCATCACCGAAGGCCTGCTTGCCAAGTTCGGTGATGAACGCGTGATCGACTCCCCAGTCAACGAGTCGGGCATCGTCGGCACCGCCATCGGCATGGGGATCTCGGGGAGCCGAGCGGTTGCCGAGATTCAGTTCGAAGGGTTCATCTACCCGGCGTTCGATCAGATCGCCAGCCACCTCGGGCGGGTGCGCTTTCGCTCCCGCGGCCACGCCGCGGTCCCTGTGGTGGTGCGTTCGCCTAACGGAGCTGGGATCGGGGCCCACGAGCATCACTGCGACAGCCCCGAGGCCTATTTCATGCACGTTCCCGGCATCGTCGTGGTCATCCCCTCGACTCCCTACGACGCCAAGGGCCTGCTCACTGCTGCCCTCGCCGCCGACGACCCAGTGGTGTTTCTCGAGCCGAAGGTGTTGTACCGGGCCGGGAGAGAGGAGGTGCCGGCGGGCCGCTACGAGATCCCCATCGGCAAGGCGCGGGTGCGCACTCAGGGGAGCGACCTGACGCTGGTGACCTACGGTGGGATGGTCCCGGTGTCGTTGAGAGCAGCTCAGGCAGCAGCGGAAGAGGGCATCGGGGTCGAGGTCATCGACCTGCGAACGATCTACCCGTGGGATGTCGACACGGTGGCGGACAGTGTGCGCGAGACCGGCAGGATGCTCTTCGTCCAGGAGCCACAGCGTACGGGTGGCGTGGGCGCCGAGGTGACGGCGACCATCGCCGAGGTGTGTGGCTACGACCTGGTGGCACCGGTCAGGAGGTTCGCTGCTACCGATGCTCCCTGGCCCCAATTCGCCATCGAGAAGCACGCCCTGATCACGTCGGAGATGGTGAGCTCGGAGATCCGCCGGATGTTGGATGGCTGAGCCGACTTCGCTCGCTGCGCTCGCTTCGAGTTCGCTCGCTGCGCTCGCTTCCAGCTACCAATGTTGTGCTTACGTCTGGTAACTGGTAACTGGTAACTGGTAACTGGTAACTGGTAACTGGTAACTGGTAACTGGTAACTGGTAACTGGGACCTGCGGTCGTGGCTGCGCTCATCGCGATCACGAAACCCCCAGAGCCCCCTCCGCTCGCAGACGGCGTCTGCTCGCGCCTCCCCACTTCGTGAAAGAGGCGAAGGCTGGTGGGCCCTTGGGGGGAGCTTCGTCGGCGTCATCAATTAGGAATCGTCGTCACCGGGAGGAAGGGCCTTCGCACCCCCTGGCGCTGCGAGGTGGCACATGGCGGCTGGAATGCTCGACGTCTACGCTGGGTGCGCACGGGGGAGGCAAGGGAGAGACCATGGCCGACTACACAAAGGTGACACTTTCCGAGTCGGAAATGCCAACTCGCTGGTACAACATCGTGCCCGACTTACCGGAGCCGCCGCCCCCGGTGCTCCATCCAGGCACCCACGAGCCGGTCGGTCCCGACGATCTGGCCCCGTTGTTCCCGATGGAACTCATTCTCCAGGAGGTCAGCGAGGAGTCGTACATCGACATTCCCGAGGACGTGCTGGACATCTACAGACTGTGGCGCCCTTCTCCGCTGTATCGAGCGCACCGATTGGAGAGGGTGCTCGATACGCCGGCGAAGATCTTCTACAAGTACGAGGGCGTCAGCCCTGCAGGGTCCCATAAACCGAACACCGCAGTCCCCCAGGCGTACTACAACGCCCAACAGGGTGTCAGGAAACTGACCACAGAGACCGGTGCCGGCCAGTGGGGCTCCGCCCTTGCGTTCGCTTGCTCTCAGTACGGGCTCGAGTGCGAGGTGTGGCAGGTGCGGGCGTCGTACGATTCGAAGCCGGCTCGCAAGACCTTGATGGAGATATGGGGCGCAACCGTGCATCCAAGTCCCTCGGAGATCACGGAAGCCGGCCGCAAGATCCTCGCCGAAGACCCGAACTCGCCTGGCAGCCTCGGGATTGCGATCTCGGAGGCCATCGAGGCCGCGGTACAGGAGGAGGACACCAAGTACTCCCTCGGATCAGTGCTCAACCACGTGCTCATGCACCAAACGATCATTGGAGAAGAGGCGCTTCTCCAGTTCGAGAAGATTGGGGAGACTCCCGATCTCATCGTCGGCTGCACGGGGGGCGGATCGAACTTCAGCGGGCTCTCGTTTCCATTCCTTCGAGAAAAGTTGGCCGGAAAGATCGATCCGACGATCCGCTGCGTCGAGCCTGCGGCCTGCCCGTCGTTGACCGAGGGTGAGTATCGCTACGACTTTGGCGACACCATCGGCATGGCACCCCTGCTGAAGATGTACACGCTGGGACACGACTTCGTCCCGGACCCGATCCACGCCGGCGGTCTCCGCTACCACGGCATGTCGCCGCTGGTGTCGCATATCTACAAGTTGGGTCTGGTGGAGGCCGAGGCGATCCACCAGACCGAATGTTTTGACGCAGCGGTGACGTTTGCTCGCACCGAAGGCATCCTCCCCGCTCCGGAGCCGACCCATGCGATCGCAGCCATGATTCGCGAGGCGAACCGATGCAAGGAGACCGGTGAGGAGAAGGTGATTCTCACCGCGCTGTGCGGGCACGGGCACTTCGACATGAAGTCGTATGAGACCTACCTTGCCGGCGAGCTCGTCGACTACGAGTACCCCAAGGAGAAGGTCGCCGCCGCCATGGAGCGCGTCCCGGTGGTTGCCGGGCCGTAAACAAGTAACAAAACCGTCTGACTGGGATCTCGGATCTCGGTACTGGTAACTGGTAGCTGGCAACCGCCAGCCGGCTCTCAGTCTCTCGGCACGTCCGGCAGGAACCGGGGCCGCACCCCGATCTCGATCACCTTGGCTTCAACGTTCCCGCCGGCCTGGGCGTTTTCGATGATGCGACGCAACCGCCGGACCTGGTAGCGGAGCCGATCGTTGTCGTTGCGCAACGAAAGGATCTGACGCACTCCCTCGAGATTGACCCCAACGCTGGTGAGCTCCTGGATGGTGGCGAGCCGCTCCAGATCGGCCTCCGAGTAGCGTCGCGTGCCCCCTGGGGTCCGGTAGGGGTCGATGAGACCCCTTCGCTCGTAGATACGCAGCGTCTGCGGGTGCATCCCCGAAAGCTCTGCGGCGACCGAGATGATGTAGACGGCGGCTTCGTCGGGTTGGGCCATCGTCACACCCCCAGATGTGCCCGCGGGTTCTCCGCTTGCGATTCGTCCCGCAGTGCCTCCAACAGGTTGCGTTGCTCGTCGGTGAGTTTGGTCGGGACGGCCACCTCGACGGTGACGAGGAGATCCCCGAAGCCGTTTGCTGTTTCCACACCCTTGCCGGACAGACGCATCGTCTTGCCGTTCTGGGTTCCTGCGGGGACGCGGATCTTTGTGGATCCGTTCAGGGTCGGGACCTCGATCACCGATCCCAGGGCCGCCTCGGCGAAGGTGACAGGGACTGTGATCGCAAGGTTCTTCTTGTCTGGTCTGGCGAATATGGGATGGTCGGCGACGTGGACGCGTACATACGTGTCGCCGTTGGGGCCGCCGTTGGCTCCCGGCCCGCCTCGTCCCCGCAGCCGAATCTTGGTCCCGTCTGCGATTCCGATGGGGATCTTCACCTTGACTTGCTGGCCGTTGATCGTCAACGTCTTGGTGTCCCCAGACAACGCATCATGGAAGGTCAAGCTGAGGTCGGCCTCGAAGTCCTGGCCGGGCGTCGGCACCTGTTGCCGACGCGAGGTACGGCCGAACACGTCACCGAACCCGCCGAGCAAATCCTCGAGGCCGCCGCTGCGAGCACCACCGCCGCCAAAGACATCCTCGTACCGGACGTATTGCTGACGACCGCCCGTATCGCCGACGAAGTACCCCATCTCGCGGACGTGGTCGTATTCCTTGCGCTGCTCCCGGTCGGACAAGGTTTCGTAGGCCTCATTGACCTCCTTGAACTTCGCTTCGGCCGAGGCATCGTCGGGGCTGCTATCGGGATGGAGTTTTCTCGCCAGCTTCCGAAACGCCTTCTTGATTTCCTTCTGCGAGGCACCCTTGGCTACGCCGAGGGTGGAGTAGTAGTCCTTGTCCACCCACTCCTTACGCATGGTCCACCGTCACCAGGCTGGGTCGGATCACCCTCCCCTGCATCGTGTACCCGCGACGCAGTTCCGAATCGACAACCAGCTCACCATCACCGGCCTGTGCTCCCGAGACCGCCTCGTGCACTTTGGGATCGAAGAGCTCGCCGAGGGCGGGGATCGGTTCGAGCCCGTCCCGCGCCAGGGTCTCGAGCAGATGATCCCTGATCGAGCGCATCCCGTCGAGCATCTTCTCTTCGGACGCCGTCGATGCTTCGACTGCCAGGGCGGCATCGAAGGCATCGAGCGTTGGCAGCAGGCTCTCGATTACGCGCTGCGAGGCGCGTTCCACGCTCTGTGTTTGATCCCGATCGACGCGACGGCGGTAGTTGTCGAACTCCGCTGCCACTCGCTGCAGCGTGTCGAGGGTCTCTCCGGCCTCCATGCGCGATTCGGCGAGCTCCCCAAGCAACAGCGCTTTGGCGGCAGCAGGGTCGCTGGGAAGCTCAAGCCCAAGGCCATGCGCCGTCGGCCCAGGCGCATCGCCCTCGGCGCCATCCGATCCGAGGTTCCCCTCCCCCTCCTCAGGGAGCTCCGGTTCTTCCGACTCGCGACTCGCGACTCGCGACTCGCGACTCTCCTCAGGCCTCGTCATCGTCCTCGACCACCTCGGCCTCGACGACATCGTCCGCTTCGGCGCTCGAATCTTCGTCGCTAGCCTCGGCGCCCTCTGGCGCGGTTTGCGATGCCTCGTAGACCTTCTGACCGAGCACCTGGGCACCGGTCATGAGATCGTCGGCCGCGCCGTTCAGCGCATCGCCGCTCGCTGATTCATCATCGAGCAGGCTGCGTACCGTGGCAACCTTGTCTTCGAGCTCTTTGCGCTCATCGTCGGTCAGTTTGTCTCCGTGCTCCTCGAGCTGGCCTTCGATTTGATAGGCGGCATGGTCCGCCTTGTTTCTGGCCTCGACGGCCTTCTTGAGCTCGACATCCTCCTTGGCGTGCGTTTCGGCGTCATCGATCATCTGCTCGATGTCCTCATCGGACAGCGCGGTGCCGCCGGTGATCGTCACCTGCTGCGTTTGGCCCGTTCCCAAGTCCTTTGCGGACACGGAAACGATGCCGTTGGCGTCGATGTCGAAGGTAACTTCGATCTGGGGCACGCCGCGCCGTGCCGGGGCGATTCCAGGCAGCTTGAACTGGCCGAGACTCTTGTTGTCCGTGGCCATCGGCCGCTCGCCCTGAAGAACGTGGATTTCCACCTCGGGCTGGTTGTCGGCCGCGGTGGTGAAGATCTCGCTACGACGGGTTGGGATCGTCGTGTTCCGCTCGATCATCTTGTTGGCGACACCACCTTCGGTCTCAACGCCGAGCGTCAGCGGGGTCACATCGAGGAGCAGGATCCCGGTCACATCACCGGTGAGCACGCCTGCCTGAAGGGCGGCGCCGTCGGCGACAACCTCGTCCGGGTTCACACCCTGATGCGGGTCCTTGCCTGCGAGCTCCTTGACGAGAGCCTGGACGGCAGGCATTCGCGTGGTACCGCCGACGAGGATCACGTGGTCGATCTCGTCCACCTTTACGCCGGCGTCTTCGAGGGCTTCCTTGAATGGTCCCCGAGTCTTTTCGACGAGATCCTCGGTCATCTGCTCGAACTCCGAGCGCTTGAGCGTCTGCAGGAGATGGATCGGCCCCTCGTTTGTGGCGGTGATGAACGGCAGGTTGATTTCTGTCTCCTGAACCGATGACAGCTCGATCTTTGCCTTCTCCGCCGTCTCCTTGAGTCGAGTCATCGCCATCGGGTCGGTGGACAGGTCGACGCCGTGGTCGCTCTTGAAGCCGGTCACGAGCCAGTCGATAACACGCTCGTCCCAGTCGTCTCCCCCGAGATCCGTGTCACCGTGGGTCGACTTGACTTCGAATACGCCTTCACCGATCTCGAGGATCGAGACGTCGAACGTCCCACCGCCGAGGTCGAAGACGAGGATCAGGTGGTCGTCCTTCTCGCTGTCGAGTCCGTACGCCAGCGCTGCGGCGGTCGGCTCATTGACGATCCGCAGCACTTCGAGTCCGGCGACTTGGCCGGCTTCCTTGGTAGCTTGTCGCTGGGCGTCACCGAAATACGCAGGGACCGTGATCACGGCCTGCTTGACGTCCTCACCGAGATACGCCTCGGCGTCGCGCTTGAGCTTCTGCAGGATCCGCGCCGAGATCTCCTGGGAGTTGTACTGCTTGCCGTCGATCTCGATGGACCAGTCGGACCCCATGTGTCGCTTCACCGATCGCACGGTGCGGCCGGGGTTGGTGATGGCCTGACGCTTGGCCTGATCGCCGACCAGCACTTCGCCGTTCTTGGCGAAGGCAACGACGGACGGGGTTGTCCGGTGCCCTTCGGCGTTGCTGATGATCTTGGGTTCCCCACCTTCGAGGATCGAGATCACCGAGTTGGTGGTTCCGAGGTCGATGCCTACCGCACGTGCCATGTGTGACTCCTTGTTTTCCAGCTCTAGAAGGGATTTCCGAAGAGCTTAGTGGTCTCGGGTGGTATAACTTGAGTCTGCCACTATCAATTCCGAGAAAATGACAGTTGCCAGCTGCCAGCTGCGAGTTACCAGTTGCCAGTTACCAGTCAATCCGTAATACGTACTACGTAATACGTAATACGGTCCGTGCGATTGCTGCACCGAATCCCTGGCTGATCACTCGACGAGGTCGTCCGACCTTGGTGGGAAGATGCTGAAGATCGGCAGATAGGGCTCGGGATCTCCGGTCCAATCGAATCGCCGGATCTGCTGGAACGATCGGCGACCCATGAACGCCCTGGCCATCTCATAGGGATTACCTGACACCGTGATCTCGGCCTCGCCCATTCCGAAATCCCTGTCGTAATCCTCGGCGTGGAGGTGGAGGGCGGCGAGGCCCGCCTGCTCAATTTTCGGGCCGATCGCGTTGCCCGCCCTCAAGCTGAGTCGAAGCCCTTCGCCGCTCCTTGCTGCGGTGTGATCCACCGCGTTGCGCACGTCCTGTTCGTGGTGCCAGACGTCGATGACCGCAGAGGAGAGCGGTGATCCGACGGCGGCGAGACGCTCCTCCACCTCGGGGCCAACCGCTTTCCATTCGGCACAGACCTCCTGTGGAGAGTTGTCGGCGCGGTCTGCGACCTGGCGGGCGGTCCACTCGTCGGAACCGACGATCTCCAGGTTGCCGGCCAGCAGGTCGGTGGCAACTCCTGTGAGGTGGCCGTAGAGATCCTTCACCGTCCATTCGGGTGTGGCAGGAGCCAGGGTCATCCACTCGGCATCGGATAGTTCGGCAGCAAGGGTGAGCAAACCCAGGCGGGTCGAACGGTAGATCTCGGCGAAGTTGAAACTCATGGCTCCGATAGCCATCCGCTCACGACGTCGACGAAAGCGTCGGGAGCTTCCAGCATGGGAAGGTGTCCCACTCCGTCGATCTCGACGTACTCCCAATCCGGACGCTGCGCGGCTGCCCAGCGTGCTGATCCGGATGCGACCAGCCGATCCTCCGTGCCATGGATGAGCAGGGTTGGCTGCGAAACCCGGTGCATCAGACGTCGCAGCCGGGACGGCCGCAGCGCATAGCCGGCAACCGACCGATCTGCGTCGATGAATGCTCGAATCGCCCACGCGTCTCCACGCCTGCTTATGGCGTTTTCGACGATTGCTTCTCTGGCTATTTCGGGGATGCTGTCGACATCGACGCAGTTCATCCGCAGCGCCTCATCGACGGCTTGCCGCGGCGTCGTTGTAGCCCGGTACAGGCGCACGCCGAGTGGACCCAACACGGGAACGAGTGGACTGAGGAGCTTGATGAGCACCTCGGGATCCGGTGGCGAGCGGCGGTCGATCGGTAGCACGGTGTCCACAAGGACCAACCGGTCGACCGAGCTCGGGGAGTCGGCGGCGGTAATCATCGCAACCAGCCCTCCCATGGAGTTCCCTACCAGGGTCGCCGACGAGGCACCGAGCTCGGAGATCAACCCCTCGACGAGCCGAGCGTTGTCTTCAACGGACACGCCGCGCCCGGCAGGTGGCGTCTCTCCGCACCCCAGCAAATCGACGGCGATCACCCTTCCGTGATCGGCCAGGTCGCCACCAACCGCCGTCCAATTTCCCACCGATCCGGCCAGCCCATGCAGCAAAAGCACGAGGCTCCCCTCGCCACCGTAATCGACGATGCGGACGGGACCATCGAGATCCAGCGTCTTGCTGATCATGCGAAGAACCGTACCGCCCTCACCCGGCAAGGGCGTTGATCAGGGCGCCGGTTTCCTCGGGATCGAAGCCTCCCTGGATGTAGAAGCGAGTGATTCCCAGTTGCGACATGTCGTCGAACTGCTTGCTGAGCTCGGCGTAGGTGCCAACCGGGGTATGGCGCTTGGCGAAGTGCTCGCTCAGCTCGTCTCTGGTCATCCCTGCCTCGATCGCTCGCCGGTCGAGAGCCTCCTCGACGCCCTGTTCGGTCGCGGCGGCGACAACCAGCCCGGCACTCGAGAGCAGTAAGGCCTCCGGATCCCGGCCTGCTTGTTCTGCGGCGGCTCTGGAACGATCTATACGAGCCTGTAGGTCGTCGCCGGGGTAGACGTTGAACTCGTCGGCGTAGGTCCCTGCCAGGTAGGGCGTCTTGTGGGGACCGGTCCCGCCGACGACGAGTTTTACACGGCCAACTGGCCGCGGGGAGAGCGGGAACGCTTCAAGGCGGTAGTACTCGCCGTCGAACCCAATGGGTTCGTCCGCTAGGGCCGCAGATATGTAGCCGAGGGCTTCCTCGAGCATGGCGAACCGTTCGCTCCGGGGCGGATAGTCGAAGCCAAACACTTCGTGCTCCCGATCCATCCATCCGGTCCCGAGACCGAGGGAAAATCTGCCGCCCGACATGCGGTCGATGGTTACCGCGGTCTTGACGAGGACCGCGGGGTGACGGAAGGTGATCGGAGACACCAGCACGACCAGCTCGATCGAAGACGTCTCCCTGGCGAGTCCGGCCATGTGGGCAAACGCATCCGGGGCGGGTGTGGTCTTCGCCTTTTCCTCGTCCATGGCCAGCAGATAGTGGTCGGGGAGGGCGAAGGCGGCCAGGCCTCGCTGCTCGGCGAAGCGAGCCGCTGCGAGCACGTCTTCGTAGGTCCC
>SDBS01006531.1_pt1 | contig 11346 bp, 24 predicted proteins | sample 2277091 | NCBI WGS metagenome assembly SDBS01 (sample SAMN10404972, study PRJNA504765) | marine sediment metagenome | isolation source: marine sediment core GS10_PC15, 163 cmbsf | place: Arctic Ocean: Southern Knipovich Ridge | collected 2010 | reverse complement strand
TCAAGACTCGTTTCGGTTACGTCTGATAATAATTATCTGCGGACGCACAGTGACGACGCACCGTAAGTGCTTGGAAAATAAGGGGTTATGAAACAGAACATATCTTATGGGACGTTCCGAACCCCAGTTTTCAAGCAAACCTTACAGACAGGGAAAACGCCGAAATGGTACATGATGCAAACCCTGTGTATTTACCCTTAACCGAATCAACGATTCTTTGTCAAGATGTTTTTTATTTTTTTTGCAAACTGTTTGGGAGTTTCGGGGAATAGCGAAGATTGTGTAGTGCTGATAGACCCAATTTCCTCTGATTCTGTTCGCAGCATGAAAAGAGCTTCACCGTAATGGTGCCATGTTGTTTGGGTTGCTGTACCGGCGATGATCAAGTCAGGTTCTTCATCAGTAATTGTAAAATCTTTTGCGAGTTCAAGTTTTATGTGATCCGTGATTAGTTGGCCGTATGCTGCATTATTGCCGTTAATCGGTTCGACTTTGATGCGTTCGATCTTGTTTGGCAAATTGAGGTCGGTTTCATAGGTCTGGCATCCGCAAAGAATGAGTGCCGGAAGTACGAGAAAAATTGTCCGAAACATAATTTATCCTTTCATTGAACAGCCGCCCCCCCGCTTCTCGTAAATCGATGTAGTCCCTGTTTATAACTTAAAATACCAGTCTGGCGCAGAATTGTCAAGGGGAGTTTGGAAATAAAATCCAATCACTCTGAACCGCCGCCGCCCGCCGGCGGCCTCCTTCCTGTAAAATCCAGGGGCCGGGCTTGCCCGGTCCATCCTTTTTGCGAACCCCGGTCACCGCCTCAAAAGGACGTTTCGGACGCTCGAAAACTGTCCGACGGTCAAGGGGTCACAAAATACCGCAGGTTTTTGCCGACCCCGCCCCCCGCCCCGCAAGGGTAAAGCAAAACCCCCCCTTTGTAAAGACCTAAGCCGATATTGTGTAGAATTGGGGTGAAACGTCTCAGGATTGCTCTGGCGGCCTGATCTGGGCGGGGCCGGTAGTGTGTGCCGGGTCTGCTGCCGTTTGCTGCTCTGGGGCTGTGGTGTCGCCGTTGAGCGTAGCCTCTACGTCGGCGAATGACTGTGATTTCGTGAAGGGCTGGCCGCGGTGCTTGCCGGTGGCGATGATCTTCCGGGCGTCGGCGTCCAGCTTGATATGCAGGTCGGTTATGCCGCTCATGGCGAATATGGGCTTGAATAGTGCCCTGTAGTCCATAATTCATCCATCCTTTTTGCCGGCCGGGCTGGCGCTAGCCTTTGGCAAACCACCCGAGCGCCGCCGTCAATGCCGCGATCAGCATCGAGGCCCACAAGGGTAGTCTGTTCCTGAGTTTATCGACTAACGCATCGATTTTATCCAGCCTCTTTTCATGTTGGAGGCATAGAACGCCGTCCGGGGTGTCGTCGTCAATGGTCATTTTTTCTTGAGTCCTGCGATTAGTCCGCGTTTCCTGATGTTGTCGCTTACCGCGCCGATCAGGCCGCCGCCGATGAGCAGCTGCAAGAGTCCGGGCAAGTCGGCGACGCCGCCGCTTGCCAGTGTGGTGACGACGCGCAGAAATTCCGCCTGCGCTTCCTGTTGGCGCTCGAGGTCCTGACCGGCTGCCTCAAAACGCAGCATTGTCGCCTCTTGGTCCTTTTCCCATATTTGAAACTCAAGCTGCAACTCCGTCGCGTTGACCTGTACGCCGGGTGTCATGGGTGACGGTACCGTCGCCATGCAGCCGACTGCTATGAGCCAGATTATGAGCGCCACAACCGGGCCGATCACGGTGAATCTGTTGTACTCAATCCATTTCCATACTTTCGACATTATGATCCCTTTCGAGTTCTCCAAACTTTCCACCACTTGCGCCGGTAGCGGTTGCATTGTTGGTTTAGATGCGCAAAAAACCGTGGCATATCCCGGTACAAACAAACATCGCCCACCAAAGAATAAAAGTTTATCTCAAAATAGGCTTTACAGTGCTTACAAGCCATTAGCTGCGCCGCCGCCGCCTCTTTCGGCTGCTGCTGATTCTCCAGCCGCCTTTCACCTTGTAAATACTCTGGCCTTTTTTCCGGGCGTTTCGTGCGGTCGATTTCTTTTTGTACGTTTTCCTCGCCATTTTTTACCTGCCCTTCCGTGAAGTCCTGCACATCTTCCTGATCTTTGCTCTGCTTGGTTTGCGCGGTCCTGACTTCCGCCATCCGTATTTAGTCCTGACATACCAGAAGGCGCCGCGGTGATATGAGCCGCCCGCCTTTTTCTTCCGGACGATTGCGCCGACCTTCGCGGGGCGTCCCCGCTGCCCGACATATTCCTTGCCGATGTGAATTGCGATTCCCTGATAGTTGTTCTGTTTCTTGGCAAGCTGCGATTTCGTATAGCCTCCGGTCCACCGTTTGAAGGTACCATCGCCGCGGCGTTTCAATCTTCGAGCGCGTTTTGTTGTCCATGTCCCCATTAGCCGACGTTACCCGTGAGCTTTGTAGATTCTGCAATTGTCGCTCTGAACCGCGTGACCGGTTCGCCCTGCAGCGCCGTCTTTAGTTTGTCTCTTATGGCGTCGGCTTGTGCTTTCGTGGTCGCCGTCACCTTTATCTGTACGATCATGTTTTTGGCCATTGTCGGTCACCTTAAAGTTTCATTATGAAGCATAGGGCATAAAACGGCGGCAAACTGTTTCCGTAAATCATGCTCAAAGCTGTCAAGCCGTCCTCTGTGACATTATGGAAATCCTCGCCCGCCGCTATAGCTGTACCGCCCGCGATAGTGTGATTGTGGGCGTGGTCTGATACGTCGTGGCTGTGCGTTGCCTCGCCGCCGATGGTATGTGGGTCGTAGGTGTTACCAGCGCCGACGACGAAACGATCTTGAAGGTCGGGCGTCGATGCCTGTCCGTCGCATAGGTGCCAGCCTTTGGGGATATTGCTCACCTCACCCCACCACATGATTATCATGCCGCGCTTAAATTCTTTCCTGAATAGTTCCAGCATTATACCGTCCGCAAAATTAAAACCTTGTCGCCGGCGCTGACAATTCGCAAATTCAGCCTGCGCATGTTGCCGATGTTAAATCTGATATGATCGCCGGGGTCAAGTTCCCACCCGGTATCGACGGCCGCCCCTGCATCGAGATTCACCCAAACAGCGCCGGTATTGCTCAAGTCTGTGCCGACCATGATCTCGGTGGTCGCCAACGGCGTGAAAGTCACGTCATCGTTCGCGCCAACTCCGGTGACATTAATAAAAGCAGCTGCCTCCTGAGTGAGCGCATCCGGGGGCGTGTCGTATTTCTCGAAATTCACGCCGACAATTAAGTCAATCCATTGGCCCGCCTGTGCCGTGTTCGAGAAGTAAAAACAAGTGAAAACCGTTTTCACTTTGGTTCCCACCTGCAGGGCAAGTGACTCATTGGTGTTTCTATTCAGCTTCACGCCTGCAAGGGCCGCCTCTGCGCTCGAGCCTTCGACATACATAAAGTCACCCGTCCAGCTGAAACGCTCATCGACGCGGGCCGTGTCAAGGTGGATCCGTTTTTTCCGGTAGTTCTCCCATCCTCTCTTGACCTGATCTTTCAGCCTTTGGTCCCAATTGTCCATTTTTTACCCGCTTTTCTTTTCTTGGTGGATCCATTTCGAGGATCCTGCGATCGCGGTTATTATTCACGACCCTTTTTGTCCCACCGATCGGCAGGATCTCAATCGGGATCCCGATCGGGATCCCGCCGGGGATCTAGCGCGTTCCGTCACTTACCTCTGAGGAAAAACCACCACGCCGCAACCGCCAAACCGACCGCGCCGCTAACACCCAACACCGCACCGGCTGGCGTCTGGACGATCTTATAAATTTTCTGCAAACTCATAAACAAGAAGAGCGCCGCAAAGGCGCTGCCGATTACAATTAGCAGCGCGGCGATTGGTATGCCTGCCTGTGCCGGGTCCGGGGGGTTCTTCGGGTCGATTGGCTCTGGCTGCCGGGGCTCTCTGATCGTCACGGCGAAAATATAATCTGCCGTGTCGTTGCTGTGGGCCGGGGTGACGGTATGCAGGAAAAACCGCTCATCTTTGTTTATTCTGGCCTCGACCATTGAAATCTGGACCGCTTGCATTAACGCCGGGCCGATAATTCTATAGTGCAACTCGATTTCATCGCCGGGCATAAGTATCGCATCTTTTGTAATTTCTTGTCTTGGCATTATTCAAATCCCCCCATAAGGTCACCTTTTCCGATTAGCGTTTCAACTGCCACCCGCCGAATCTCGGCGCTTATTTTCGCCTCGTTTTCCCAGTCGACGATCTCGGCGGGGTCCTGCCATACTTCAACCGCTGCCAGCGCCGCGGCGTCGGTCACTTCTGTGTATGTGTGCCGGGGGTCCATCGGGTGAACGCCGGCCGGCAATTCCGCTTTTGCGGTGATGTGACCGGCGTCGTCTGTAAAGTAACCGAATCCCGTTGTGACTGTTATTGTGTTCATGGCTTACGCTTCCTCCGGTATCCAGAAAAGCGCACCATCGACGCCGGTTGCTTTCCAATAGTCACCCGCTTTGACCGGACTGCACGCGCCAGTCGCCGACGTAGTCGACCCGTTCACATTGCGTTGGGTTGTGGGGGGCGTGCTGCCGTCGGTGAGCATCGCGACACTGCTACCACCCGGTGACGTGCCGAATCCGCAAATAAACCCGTCCGTCGCTGCCAGATATACGGTGTTGTTTGTTCGTGCTAACCACGCGCCAAGCGCCCGGGTGGGCGGCGTCGGTGCCGATGTGTTCGCGCCCATCACCATTCCCCCCATCCGACTAGCTGGCCGGCTGCGCTCGCAAGCGCCCACATGTCGCCTCTGTAGTCGTCAATTGAAAAACTCATGCCTGGCTGAAGCTCTCCAACCCATAAATCAACGGCGACGGTATTATCAAAACCGATGTAAACGATTCCGGTATTGCTGGCCTTTGCCTGGACAATGCAGCCTTTGCGGGCTGCGTTGGCGTCGATGATCTCGACGGCTGCAGCGCCGACGGTTATCTCTGCGCCGATGTTCTCGAACGCGGTGTCACCTTGTAGCTCTGCCCTGATCGATGCAAGGTCGGCGCTCGTAGCCGATCGATTGTCGATCATCTGCAGCATGGTCGGCGCTTCCGTGCCGTATATTATGGTTATGGTCCCGGTTTGATCTGCCGGCGTAGTGATAAAAAGCGTGTGAAACGGCGTGACGAATCCCATTTGCGCATGAAGTCGGTGCGCGGACTGATTGAGTTTGTTAAACTTAACCTCGATATATGCGTTACCGTCCGGGGCTGAAATTATGTAAAACAGATTACCGCCGAGACTGTATTGTCGGTCAATCGCCACGTCGGTCAAATCGATATCGATACGGCGGGGCACGCCGATATCGGTAGTTCTGACAAGTGCGATCTGCTCGCTAAAGTTCATGTCCTGCGGATTTTTTGGGGCCATCCTTTATTTCCTCGACAATATGAAGAATCCCAACAAAAGCAGAATCGGCGAAATTACAAGCCCGCCGGCCGCCGTTGCCGTGGGTATATTCTGAACCGGTGCCGGGTTGGCGCTGCCGTAGCCGATTCCAAAGAGCCCGACCGGCTGCTCTTGTTTCAGGCCGGGGATTGTCGCCGGTGCCTTTGACGGCTGGCCGTATATGTGGTATTCGGTTGCGCCCTGGGTGTTGACGACTTGCGCTTCTGGCCATAAGCCCAACTTTTCCATCATAAGGCCAGGCAACATTTTATTTGCCTCGACGAAAGTCGTTTCCACCGCTGAACCGACCGACTCCGCCATGAGTTCCCACGGTTTCGTCAAGCCGCTTAAAAAACTTGGGCTGCTCGTCGGTGCCGGCGGGCCGTATATGGGCGCTGGCGTCGCCGGTACGATCGAAAGTTCCGGGGCGTATGGTGACGCCATCCAATTATTAGACGCCCACTGTGCCGTCTGTGCAATGCTCGGCGACTCATAAGACGTCACGCGGGCTGCGCCAAAACTCGGCGCGGGCGCTGCAATTCCGGACCGAATCGGGGCCAGGTCCGCACCGATCGGAAAAAACCCGCTGGCCGGCACCGTCGACATGGTGAAGGGCTGCTGATTCCATAACCTGTCTGGAATATAATCTGTCAAAATCATACCGGCTCATCCTTTCCAAAAAAAGAGCAACACAACGCCGATCGCGATGTATGGAAGATAGTTAGGCGCTGGCTTGGTCTGCTGCGGTTGCGTGACATAAGTCGGGCTGGTTTGCTGGCCGGTGTCCCGTTGTAGTACGTCGTATAACAAGTCGATTGTCTTGGCTTGTTGCTGGAAGATGTCCGTGTTCGTCGCGTCTTGGATTTCTTCGTCAACCTCTGCCATGTGCTTTACCTTTTCAAAAAGTCGTCAATTGCTGAGTTTAATCGTTCTGCCAGTGTATAGGTTTTCGCCGGGGGCAAGGTAAATACTTGCGGCGGGCTCGCTCGCTTACTCGTGATGATATCGCTTAAAAGTGTAATTTGATTTTGCTGGCTCTGCAATTCCATCTGCGCCCTATTCAGTTCTTCAAAATGTTCGCCTGCCATCGCTTCGCGTTGCACTTGTGCTGCTCTTTGTTTTTTGATATCACTTCGGGCTTTGTCGCCTTGCTTACTCGATTCAGCCGCCATATAGACGCCGGTTCCGGCGGCTGTTACAGCTCCTAATGCAAGCCAACCTGCTGTTGTTGCTGGCATAATACCCTAAGCCTCATTTTGGTCTCGTCGAAAAAGACGATTTTCTTATCCGGCAATAGTCTTTTGCCATCCATCATCGCTATTACATTTTTGAGGTGGTCGTTTTCCGGATTTCCCACGATGCATATAAAATTCAAACAGTTCGGCCATTCCTGATAGATCGCAAAGCCTTGTATTTCACCGTCTACGCGATTCACTAACGTATAATCTTTGTAAGTTACAAACATAGCCCGCAAAAACTCATCTGGGACAATTGCATATCCTTTATGATTTGCTTTCGCGAATTTAACCAATTCATCGAGCATGGTGCCACCGCCCGGACGCGATCGATCGCGTCCGGGCGTCCCGTCCTGTTCTCGCCTTGGGTTTTTTTTGGCTTAGCCCGGTGCGGGTACCAAGATTGCGGGCTGTACTAATTCGACCGGGTAAACGTCGACGATATCGACGGTTCCGGGGTTGTTGACGTCCAGAGACAACTCAAGACTTGATAGCTTCTGCGTTTCCAGACATTCGGTCAAGCGGCCATCCTTCACAAATTCCAGAAGGTAGTAACCGTCCAAAATGTGATTGAGATAGTAATTGTCGACCGCTGCAGCGCTGGCCCGGACCTCACCGATTTCCAGCCCACACTCAACTCGGTTGTCACATTGCAGCAAGAAGGCGCGGCGGTTCTTAAAGACTTCGGTCCCCGCCTTGAGCTGTATATTGTTTAAAATCGAATTGACCTGGTTGCCGTCCGAGCTCGTCTTAATCACAAAAGACCGATACATATTGCTAACGGGCAACTGGATTTGGTGGTTTGTACTGGCCGCGGTGACAATGCTGCGAATCTGATATTCCTTGTTCAGCATAAACTTGGTGCCTGCCGGTACGCCGACCGCCTCGAGGCTGCTAACATACAGAGTCGCCGAGTCTACAACGATCGTGTTGTCGTAGGCATCGTTCATCACGTCGTTACCAGTGGCGAACGTGATAATCATTTCCAGCGTTGCCAAACCGGCGCTATCCAGGAGCGTGTCGATCGGCCTGACCGCCCGCCACATCTCGAAATCCATAATTGCATGGACCGCGACCGCAACATTGCTCTGCGAAGCATAGCCGCTTGGCAAGCTGTCGATGTAGGGTCTTACTCCATAACGCAGCTGCGTCAATCTGTGAAGCGTCTCGAAGTCCATACGCTTAATCACGTCACGACCGTTGGCCCTGATCTCGATCGAGCTGATAAGCTGCGCCGGGCAACTGTCCTTTGGGGTTCCGTCGCTGCCTGCGCCGACATCAAGCTGCGCGACCAACTTCATATACAACTTTCGATATGCGTAGTTCCGCGGCAGTTGAATTGTTCGGGTCTGGCTGGCCGCAAACGCAACCGTCCCGATCTCACGTTCCAAAACTTTCATAATGGATCCATCCTTTTTTGCTTCAACCTTGTTTTCGTTTCGTGCAGCCGGGGTCCGAGTCCGCTTAGATTCGGAAAAAGTTCTGGATGTTCGCCGGCAACATCTTAACGACGAATCCGATCACGACGATGCACATCGCCGTCGCAACGATCTGGTTCACTGTTGGAAACTTGAGGTTTGCCATTGGTCCGCGTTCCTTTCGTTAAAAAATGAAATTCGTGGCTTGCCGGGGTACAAAAAAACAGGGCTTGCATTTCGTATCTCGGCAAGCCCTTAAGTGGTCATGCTCGATCTATTACCCGGGGCGCGGCTTTTTGTCAACACCTTTCCTGAAAAAAACCAGAATCCGCGTTTTTCATGCTTTCCCGGTCGTCACGCCGGGTTTTCCATCCTCCCATTTTGCATATTGGTATTGTTCCAGTGCGTCCAGCGTCGGTTCGATCTCCGAGCCCAACAAGTCGCGCAAGTAGCCGCGGTCCCTTGGCTCATTGGTCGAAAATATGTATATCTCTTTGGCCTGACTGGTCAAGAGTCGATGTATGCCAAACGGTCTCTGAGTGATTGCGATAAGCGTTATATTTTGGTGACGGCCGCGCTGTAAAAGCTGTTTGAAGGATTCCCCGATCTGGTGGGGTGACGCATAAAGGTCGACTTCCTCAACAACAAACGTCACGTCACCGCAAAGCCAAACAAGTTCTGCAACGCGGGCAAATTCTGATTCCACATCGACCGGGCGGTATATCAGCCGGAACGTTTTCCTGTGGTTCGCTTTCCAGAATCGGCATAAGTCGCCGGTGTTGTCGAAAATGAAACCATCCTTATATTCTCCGATAGTGTCGAAAACTACGACGCGCGGCATCGGCTTTATAATGACTCCGCAAAGCCAACTCTTACCGCCGCCGCGCTTGCCGAATATCAGGATGACTTTTTTCTCGCTCATAGGTTCAGTGGCTTAAAAGCCGCGCCGCGGTGTCCCTGCTGTCCGTCCGGTGCGGGTTCCACGCCTCGCGGCGGATTCCCTTCCGCCGCTTCCGTGGTGTGCTGCGGTCCCTGTCCGGTACCCTGTAGACTTTGCAGCAACATAACGCGCGGCCGCATCACCGCGACCGCTGTAAGCCCGAGAGACGCCCACGCCCAATCGATAGGCTTCATCAATGGTAGATAATAGTCAAGCAAGGTTTGCACGGGCGGCATTAACATATCGACTTCCGCCGGCGACAATTTCAGTGCGGGCAAGCGGGCTCTGACTGACCATGCGTCGAACGGTACCCGTATCAATTCGCAGAGTGCGTTCGTGACGATCTCGGGCGCTACGGTCTGCGATTCCGGGGCTGGTTTTTCGTCCGGTTTGGGCGGTCGACCGGCACCTGAGCGCGCGCCGCCATGCGACGGCTTCGGGTGCTCGCTGATTTGTTCGTCCAGCTTCTGTTCAAACTCCGTGACGCGGCCGCCTGCCGTTGGCATTGGCGACGTCACGACCGGTGGCGGATCCCGGTCCGCTGCGGGTTGCCTGACCGGCGGGGTCTTTTTCTTCGACTTCTTCTTTTTCGCGGGCTTTTTGGTCTTTGCCATTGGTCGCTATTCCTGAAATATGTCGCCGTCGTCGGATTCGTCCGTGTGGATATCCTCGTCGATCTCGGTTTCGTTTTCGTCGTCAAGTTCGCGGCTGGTTTCGTCGATCGCATCGTCGGTCGGCGCTGCAGGTCCGTCGCCGATCTTGCCTTCGAGGTTCGTCACGCGGTTGGCAAGTTCGTCGATGACTCCGAGCTTTTCCACCTTCGGTCCTTCGCGGGTGATTTTATAAACACAATCGCAGACCGGGCAGAAATATCCGCCTTCGACCTTTTCGACGTCGTGTCTACAGCTGGGGCAAGATTCGATTTTCGCCATGTCTACGCCTTTCGATTATCCGGTGTGTTCGCCGTTTCCGCCGTTTCCGTTTTCGGGTTTGATCGCCGCCTTCGCAATTACGCGCTGTACGGCCTCGCCAACCAGGGCCATCCTCCCGGCGTGCGTGTGCAGTTCCTCGCGCAGCTTGGCGATGCCCAGGCCGTTTAGTTCTGCGATGGCTAACATGGTGCGCAGATGCTCGCCCGCGTCCGCGCTTCGTTCGTCCTGTTTCATCCTGAGCGCATTCTGCTTACCGTCCAAAACGGCAAGCTGCTTGGCAACCCCTGAGATTGCCCCTGTAAATTCGACCAGGGCCGCGTCTGAAATATCCTTGCCGGTGTGTTTTACGTCGGTGATCTCCGCCATTATCGGATTTTCGGCGGTGCCTTTCATCGGCTCGGTCCGGTTCGTCGCCTCTCCGTCGATCTGAGGATCTGACTTTTCGTCGCCTTGCTCTGTTTCGGCGGTTTGAGCTGCGGCCGCCGCCTGTGTTCGCCTCTCCTGAGTTCTTCTTTGTTGATCGTTCATTTGTCGATCCATCCTTTCTGATGCGATTACACTTGTTAAAATGGTTGTGATATTTCCGAGCGACTCGACGGCCGCTTTCATTACTCCCATAGCGTCGGCTGTCGCGCCGACCTTACCGACTGCCAACGCCTCGCGGCAATTGTCCAGGATGTAGCCAAGCGCCGCGACAATCTCGCTCATGTCGAGTAAAACGTAAATACGTTGTAGAAGTGTCATTGTGAATCCTCCGCGTCGGGCCGCGGCCCCTGGACGGCCGGCTGCTCTGTCCGGTAGGTCGATTTTTCTCGGCTGGTGACGGGCAACAGTTCGACCTGGTAACATTTGCGGGCGTGCCCGAATCCGGTAAACTCCTGACCGATATAAGTGATTCTAAGATACTTTCCTTCGCAGTCGTATTTCCTGAAAAGCTGTGCAAGCTTTTGATTAACAAAAAACTCTTGCACGCCGTCCGGGGTTTCGATCAGCCGGCTGGCGCTGCGTCTGATGTTGGTATTGGTGTGCTGGATTCCGAGAAAGCCTTCGAGCGCGTCGCCGTGGTATTGAAAGTAAAAGAACGGTCTCTCGGTCCGTGGACTGATGAGCAACCGACTTGAAAACGCCCCCGACGCTCGCAGCTCGTCGACTTCGCTCTTGTTCAAAATCAAGCTGCCTTTTGCTTGCCTGACGATCGGTTTTTCTTTTTTCTTGCCGCTTTTCGCCATAATCAAGACTCGTTTCGGTTACGTCTGATAATAATTATCTGCGGACGCACAGTGACGACGCACCGTAAGTGCTTGGAAAATAAGGGGTTATGAAACAGAACATATCTTATGGGACGTTCCGAACC
>SDBS01006530.1_pt1 | contig 11347 bp, 9 predicted proteins | sample 2277091 | NCBI WGS metagenome assembly SDBS01 (sample SAMN10404972, study PRJNA504765) | marine sediment metagenome | isolation source: marine sediment core GS10_PC15, 163 cmbsf | place: Arctic Ocean: Southern Knipovich Ridge | collected 2010 | reverse complement strand
GGTGAGGACGGTGTCATCATCGCCACCGCCGACCGCACCAGCTTCTGGCAGGCTCAGACTCCGCAGACTTTCCGCTTTACCACGATCTTCCAGGCCTATGGCCGGGCACTGGAAGACAGCGGGGAAGCCACTGATGACGCGACGCTTGTGGAGAGAATGGGGGAGAAGGTGACAGTGGTCGAAGACGACCCCGGCAATTTCAAGATTACCTTGCCCCAGGACTGGGCCCGCGCGCAAGCACAGCTCACCGTCCCTGGACAAATGCGGGTGGGGCACGGCTTTGATGTGCACCGACTGGGCGGGGGACGTCGCTTGATGCTCGGGGGCGTCGAGGTGCCCTTCGATCGGGGACTAGCCGGACACTCTGACGCCGACGTGGTGCTGCACGCCGTCGCCGACGCGCTGTTGGGAGGGGCAGCGCTCGGCGATATTGGCCGCCATTTCCCGGACACCGACGCCACCTTCGAGGACGCGGATAGTGCTGACCTGCTGGCCGAGGTTCTAAGGTTGATCGGCGATGAGGGATACCACCCGGTTAATGTGGACGTGACGGTGATGGCACAGCAGCCGCGGCTGGCGCCTCACATCCCCGAGATGCGCCACCGTATTGCGAGCATACTGCAACTGGCCGAGGCAGCAGTCAGTGTCAAGGCCACGACCACGGAGGAGCTGGGATTCATTGGGCGCGAGGAGGGCATCGCCGCCGAGGCGGTTGTGCTGCTGGCGTCGCTCACCGCTGGCGAGGCGAGCCAGACTTAGGTCGAATTATTTGCCAATACTCTGCCGGGCCGCCCTGAACTCCCTGGATGTGCGATCGCTGTCGTGCTGTGTCCTGTTTCCCAAGTCCTGTGTCTGCGCTGTCGCCTGCTCACGGCCCGAAGGCAGGATGCGGGATCACCTGCTCGGCGAGTTCGACCAGCCGGCGGGCGGCGGCCTGCGGGTCCCCAGCTTGACTGATCGCCGAGCAGACGGCCACCAGTGTGGGATTAACCTTGCCCAGGTCGGCGAGGTTCTGCTCAGTAATTCCGCCGATGGCACAGACCGGCAGGGAGATCGCTGTCTGGAGTCGCTGGACCGCCAGTGGTCCCACCGCCGGCTTATTGGGCTTCGTGGGCGAGGGGAAGACCGGGCCGCACGATACGTAGGTGGCCATAGCGTGTTCGGCGGTACGCGCGTCGGCCAGGGTGGGGGCCGTCACCCCGACGATGGCATGGGGGCCGACGAGCCGGCGGGCATCACTGGGGGACATATCTTCCTGGCCCACGTGGACCCCGTCGGCGCCGACCGCCAGGGTGACGTCCACGTGGTCATTGACAATAAGGGGCACTTCGGCGGGGCGGGTCAGCTTGAGCAGGGCGCGGGCCTCTTGGACCATCACGCGTGTGCTGCGGTCCTTAGCACGGTACTGAATTATGCCCACGCCGCCGCGCACAGCAGCGCGCACCAGCTCCATTAGTTGCTGGAGGTTGGCAGGATCGGGTGGCGTGAGGAAATATATCTTCGAGCGAATATTGGTAATCATCCGACTCACTCCCTCGCTTGCGGCGGGCGTGTTCAGGTTTGGATCGGATAGATGCCCAGCTTGCGTCCCTCGTCGTACATCGCCAGTACATTCTCGGCCTTGCAGTAGTTGGTGACGCTATTGCCCGAGCCCAGAGCATAGCCGCCGCCGGGCGCGCACTCTATGATGATCTTGCGCGTATAGTCGCGAACGTACTGCTCATCACGCCGTGCCAGCACGTCCACGTCCACTCCGCCAACAAGGGCAACGCGCGCTCCCCATTGTCTCTTCGCTTCAGTGACCGGCATAATGACATCCTCGAATGAATGCTTGGCATCTATGCCGGCGTACTCAATCAAGTCCTCCATGATCGCGCTGACATCGCCGCAACTATGCAGGATGAACGGTTTGCCGTAAGCATGGGCGGCCTCCACGCACTTCTTGTGCCAGGGCAGGCAGAACTTACGCAGGGCCTCCGGAGCCACGAGCGGGCCGGTCTTGAAGCCCATATCGTCGCCCATGCACACTGCCCCTACCGCCTCCATACTGGCCATACCCCCGAAGGCGGCCGCCCACAGTTCACCCACTCGGTCGAAGACGGCCTTGACTAACTCGGGCTGATCGTGGATCGCGTAGCAGAAGTTCTGGTAGCCGAATAGCCACGAGGTGTGCTCGAATATCCCGCCGGTCATGCCGACGACCTTCATCCCCTCGACCATCGCTTCGCCGGCGTACTCCAGCGGGCGGAAGTCAATATCGGCAAAATCGGGCCACGGGTAGCGTTCAAAGTCCTCCCAGCCGCTAATCGGGCCACCGGCCTCGTTGCGCCAACTTCGGTTTCCAGTGGCCAGGTCAGCGGTGTCCCGGGCGTGCAGATTGTTGAGCGGCAGGCTCAGGCCGAGGCGCCCGCGCACGTAATCGTGCCCCATCTTCTGGTAGAACTCGACCAGGAGGCGGTAGTGCTCCCGCAGCGCTTCGTCATCGGTCTCCGTGCGCTGCTCCATCGCTGAATAGCCGGCCTTGGGTATGGGGCAGCCCAGGAGTGCCTCCATCATCTCGTGGTCGTACTTGAGCTCCATGAAGGGCAGCATATCCGGCTCGCCCTCGCGCAGCAGCACCTGGCGCAGTCGCTCGAAGTTTGGTTCCCAGCTTGGTGCACTCACGACCAATCTCTTCGCCACACCAAGTCACTTACCTCCCGCCTCACCGCGAGTTGCCGACGGGTCGCGGCAGGTTACTTTGGCCGCAGGGGCGAATCTCGAGTAAGACCGGTAGCTTCAGATTGGGCGGTAGTCGCACCTGGAGGGCGTTCTGGGCTTGTCTCAGCAGCTATCCATACTACAACTGATAACGCCGTCACGCTACTCCGGAGCCGAGCGAGGCGTCAGCGATCTGTCCGCAGCGCTCCAGCGCGCCGGTCACCGCGTGGTGGTGGCAACCAAGGCCAACGCGGAGTTTGAGGCCCAACTCCGACAGCGTGGCGTAGAGGTGCGAGTGCCAGGCATTGCCCGCAAGACCAACCTGGCTGCGCCTTTGCGCATCGCTCGGCTGGCGCGGGAGATTGATGCTGACCTGATTCATACTCACCTCTCCACCGCGAGTATGTGGGGCAGCATTGCCGGCCGCTGCCTGGGGCTCCCCGTGCTCGCCCACGTTCATGCGTTGAACAAGAAGCATTGCTTTCTGCTAGCCGACCGGATAGTGACCCCCTCGGAGGGCGTGCGGCAACACTTGATTGCCCAGGGCATGGCCGCCGTGCGCATCCGCGTGATCCACAACGGCATACCCGCGGAGCGTTTCACCGGCCTGCCGCCGCCCAGCCAGATCCGCCGCGAGCTGGACCTGCCCGCAGGGGCACCAGTCTTAGGGGTTGTTGCACATCTTTCGCCCAGGAAGGGCCATCAGTACCTGCTTGAGGCTATTGCCCGCCTGGACAGCGGTGGGGACGTACAATGCCTGGTCGTCGGCGAGGGGCGCCTGCGGGGGCAACTGGAGGGCCTAGCCCGGCAATTGGGCATTGCTCCGCGTACCCATTTTGTGGGCTATCGGGATGACGCCACGGCGCTGATGCAGGTCTGCGACATCGTGGTCCTACCGTCGGTGGCGATAGAGGGCTTTGGAATGTGCCTGATCGAGGCGGCCTTTCTGGGTATACCGACCGTGGGTAGCCGCGCGCCAGGTATAGACGAGGCCATCGTGGACAGCGAGACTGGGCTACTCGTGCCGCCGGGCGACCCGATGGCTCTCGCCGAGGCGATTGAGCGGCTGTTGGGCGAGCCGGAGCTGGCTACACGCCTGGGTGAAGCTGGCCGCCACCGCGCGCACGAGATGTTCACTCTGGAGCGCCAGGCCGAGGCCACCGTGGCCCTCTATCGGGAAATTATCACGACTGCCAGGCGACCCGCGGGAACTAACTATTCTTCGTCGGGCGCTGGCCGGGTGGCTTCTTCGGTACCATGAAGGTTAGCGTGCGGGTCAATGCCTATTGAGACAAGGTATTCATCAATGGCGCGGTGCTTGGCCAGCGCGCAGGCCAGGCTGACTAACTCGGCGGGGTCGACGTCCTCCAGGTCCACCGCACCCAGCTCCCCCAGTTCGTGAAGACACTGACGGAAGTCAATAGTGCGGACGACTGTGGCCCCCCGTATAGTGTCCTTGATCTCAATTTCTATTTCATGGGGAAGTTCGATGGGAGTTAGTATACGTGTGGTTATTGCCATGGGCTTCCTTTGCGATAAAAAGTGAGTTGAGAACCTACCCGTAGATAGCTACTTCCCCGCGCTGGGCAGTAATCCTGCTTACCCATCGCCATGCCTTGACCGGCCAGCTACATCCTGCTAGGATGGTGGCAACCAGCGCTGCACCAGCCCATTAGTGATGAGGTGAGCGTGATCGCCCTAACAGTAGAGCCGATTGGCATTGTCCGCGGCGGTCCTGCCGATGAGCAGCAGGTAATCGAGGTCTACTCCGAGCACGCTGCGGGACTGCATCGGATCGAGGAGCTGGATGAGCTGTGGGTCTTCTACCTTAGAACTGCGGCATCCACTCTCGGTTGGCTGCGAAGAGCTCATCAAACATGGCGCGGATTTGTCTGGGTGTGAGTATCGCTGAGGTCAGCGGATCGAGGAGTACTGCCTGGTAGGCCTTTTCGCGATCGCCTTCGAGCGCGGCCTGGACGGCGAGCGTCTGGACGTTGATGTTGGTGATGTCAATGGCGGCGCACTGCGGCGGGAGCTCGCCAACCACGCAGGGGTGGATGCCGAGACTATCCACGAAACAGGGGACTTCGACGCAAGAACCCTCGGGCAAGTTGCTGATAAGCCCGTGGTTGAGCACGTTGCCGTTGAACCGGAACAGGTCATTAGTCTCGAGCGAGTTGATGATACTGGACGCATATTCGGCACTGGGCTCGCCGAAGGGGATCGGTTCATCACTCTCCAGCACCTTGAGCATACGCTCCTCATGCGTCTTCCAGGGAGTGTAGTAACCTTCGAGGATTTTCCCGTGGCGCCCGGCGAAGCCGTCGCCGTCCATCTCAGCCATGGCCTCTTCGCTCTTGCGGTAGTAGGGGATGTACTCCGAGAGGTGCCCGCTGCTTTCGGTCATGAAGTAGCCGATGTGCTGGGCGAGGTCGAAGCGGTACTGGTCATGGTCGGGTGGGTCCTTCTTCTTCAGGGTCTCCCTGAAGAGGGGATAGAGGTCTTCGCCGGCGGCGTTCTCAAAGCGCAGGAACCAGGCCAGATGGTTGATGCCCGCCGTCCAGTAGCGGACGTCTTCCAGCGGCACGCCGATGAACCGGGCCATTTCCGCCGCGGTGTTCTGGACTCCATGGCACAGGCCGATGAACTTGACGTTGGCCGCCACGTTACACGCCCACGTGACCATGGTCATGGGGTTGGTGTAGTTGAGCATATAGGCGTCGGGGCAGATCTGGTCCATGTCCCGGCAGATATCCGCCAGTATGGGGATAGTGCGCAGGGCACGGAAGATGCCGCCGACGCAGAGCGTATCGCCCACGGGCTGGGTGATGCCGTACTTATAGGGGATATTGATCTCATTCTCAAACGGGGGCAGACCGTTGGCCAGAATCACGCAGATGGCGTAGTCGGCGCCGTCCAGGGCCTGCCGACGGTCGGTCGTGGCACTGACCGTAGCTGGCAGATTCTCCTGCTCAAGCAGCTTCTCAGTAACCCGGCGGGTTACGTCCATGCGTTCGGGATCAATATCCATCAACGCGAAGTGAGTATCGCGCAGCGCCGGGAAGCTGAGAATATCACCGATGAGCTTCTGGGCGAAACCTACTGAGCCTGCTCCGATCATCGCGATTTTAGGCATAGTTGTCCTCCGGGGTAATTGACATTAGCCACAGCTTCAGTGCAATGGCCGGTACGTCTATTCGTCGAGGTAATTCGCTTGACCTTCCTCGCCGCGTGTCAACCCAGCCACTTCGATATCATCATATCACTGATTCTGCCGCGGTATGATCCCGCGGGCCAATTCACCTTTTTTCAGAAGATCAGTTAATTCGCTGGCAAGCATATCCAAGGTGGGACCTACCATGACGAGCTGTCTCTTCTCACAATCCCCTTTGACTAATACTGTTTCGGCAGACAGTTCTGTCTCGGGTATGACGGAACTGGCTATGGCTTTGGCCGGACAGGTTGCCTCGCCCGGCGGCCATGATAGTGATTATCCAGCCGCATGCTGCCCAGTGGGCCGAAGCGCTGAGCATGTGGGAATTGGATTGGGAGCTGCTGGCGCAGCCGCAGTGGGCACTGGGGGCAGTCGTGGGACTGCCTTTGGTAGCTGGGGGCGTGGCCTGGCTGACCAAGTGGCTCGCTGAAGCGTTGACCTAGGGTATCTGGCGTTAACCGGACTCCCTTAGGTCAGACGGCCAGGAACGGCGAAAGCAATTGTGAAGGTAGTGTTGGCGGCCCTAAACGGAAAGTGCCCAATGAGAGGACTCTGAATGCCGTGGGAGATAAGAGACTTAGAGTCGTTCTCTGGATAGCTGGAGTGGGATGCGGAATCTCGATGCTCGGTGTGGTTGTCCCATGGTCATGGTTAGAGGGATGGGCGGCCATATGAGGTGTCGTTGTACCGGCGGCCCCGCTGGCTTCCGAATAGACCTCCCCGGGCGTACCGTGATCCCTCACCGGGTGATTCGCCCTGTAGCACCGGTTGGCGCCAGATTTGTACAGTTCGCCCTTGAACCTCGCTTCTCCTGCTGAGAACTTGCTGCCCCCTGCCCACTCCGTAGCCGTCCAAACAGGTTCATCCTGTGGTTGACACCCGCCATGAGTTTGCAGCAGCTTGCGGTCTCTGCGGACGAGGGCGGGGAGCAGCAAAGGTATCCGGGTGTCGGGCGTAGAATGTTCTAGTTCGAGACGGGGATGTAAGTCCTCGCCAAGACCAAACAACCAGGAGGTGGCCAGTGATGTCTGATAACGCTGATAGGGAAGAACAGGACCTGTCGCGACTGCTGGTAGAGGAACGGGTCTTTGAGCCTCCGGCCGACTTTGCCGCCGCGGCGCTGGTGCGGGATCCGGCCGTGTATGAACGAGCTGCGGCTGATCCAGAGGCGTTCTGGGCGGAGATGGCCGAGCAGTTGGACTGGTTCGACAAATGGGATGAGGTGCTGCGCTGGGACCCCCCGCATGCAGAGTGGTTCGTCGGCGGGAAGCTGAATGCCTGCTACAACTGCGTGGACCGGCACGTGCACAATGGTCGGCGCAACCAGGCGGCGATAATCTGGGAGGGGGAACCTGGCGAGCGGCGCACGCTCACCTACTGGGATCTGTATCGGGAGACTAACAAGCTGGCCAACGCGCTGAAATCCCTGGGGGTGGAAAAGGGTGACCGGGTCGCCATCTATATGCCGATGATTCCCGAGCTGCCCATCGCGATGCTGGCCTGCGCGCGCATCGGGGCGATCCACTCGGTGGTCTTCGGGGGCTTTAGCGCCGAGGCGTTGCGGGACCGCATCGTGGACGCCGGAGCCAAGGTGCTGATAACTGCCGACGGCGGCTATCGGCGAGGCCAGATAATTCCTCTTAAGCACGACGCCGACTATAGCCTGCGCGAGACCCCTAGCATCGAGCACGTCATTGTAGTGCAGCGCGGGGACTTCCCGCTACGCATCGTGGCGGGACGTGATCACTGGTACCATCGGCTGCTGCAGGAGGCCGAGCCCTATTGCGAGCCGGAGCCGATGGACGCCGAGGACATACTCTACACCCTCTATACCTCCGGGACAACCGGCAAGCCCAAGGGGATAGTGCATACCACCGGCGGCTACCTGACAGGGGTGCTGGCGACCCTACGCTGGATATTCGATCTCAAAGAGGACGACGTATACTGGTGCACCGCCGACATCGGCTGGGTGACCGGCCACAGCTACATCGTCTACGGCCCGCTGGCGGCCGGGGCGACGGTGCTGATGTATGAGGGCTCACCGGACTGGCCCGAGCGGGACCGGTTCTGGCAGATCGTGGAGGAACACGGGGTGACTGTCTTCTACACGGCGCCCACTGCCATTCGCGCCTTTATGAAGTGGGGCGCGCAGTACCCACAGGCTCATGACCTTTCCTCATTGCGGTTGTTGGGTACCGTGGGCGAGCCGATCAACCCAGAGGCGTGGATGTGGTACTACGAGCACATCGGCGGGGAGAACTGCCCCATAGTGGATACCTGGTGGCAGACCGAAACGGGAATGATTCTGCTCACCACGCTCCCGGGCATTGACTACATGCGCCCCAGTTATGCGGGGCGCCCCTTCCCTGGGGTGAGTGCGGAAGTCCTCAACGACAGGGGCGAACCGGCGAAAAGCGGCTACCTGGCCATCACCCGCCCCTGGCCGGCGATGCTGCGCACCATCTACAACGATCCGGAGCGATACGTAGAGCAGTATTGGAGCAAGTGGGACAATGCGACATACTTCACCAGCGACGGGGCGAAGCGAGAGCAGGATGGGTACTTCGGCCTGCTGGGGCGCGTGGACGATGTGCTTAACGTGTCAGGCCACCGCATTGGCACTATGGAGATAGAAAGCGCCCTGGTGGACCATCAGGCGGTGGCCGAGGCGGCGGTCGTGGGCATAGCCGATGAGGTCAAGGGCCAGGTAATCGCGGCCTTCGTCACTGTCAAGGAGGGCAATGAGCCCACCTCGCAGTTGAGCCAGGAACTGCGGAAACACGTGGTGGACAAGATTGGCGCCATTGCCCGTCCCCAGAGCGTGAGCTTTGCAGGCGATCTGCCCAAGACCCGCAGCGGCAAGATAATGCGGCGGTTGCTGCGTGACATCGCCGAGGGGAAGGTGCTCGGCGATGTCACCACTCTAGCCGACGCCTCGGTAGTCGAGGAGCTCAAGCGCCGATATGAGGAGCAGGAGGAGTCCTGAGTAACACCCGCACCCAGCCATGCCGTGCCCACAGCAATCCGCTCCCCAGTGGGGCTTGAGTTGGGGTCCGTTAGCGTTCGGCGTCCGCCCGGGGCAAAGGCACCCGCTTTACCAGTAGCTCATTGCATCTGCGAAGATCTCGTGTAGTTCCTGCTCGCCCGCTGGCCGTGGCGATAGCTTCGTTACGCGGTGCTGCGGGAGCGTGCCCTCGACCAGTGCAGGGATGTCGTCGCGGGTGTACCCGATCGCCGAGAGACCATTGGGCATGTCGAGCTTTTGCATGAAGGCGATGACTCGCTCGGCAAGGATTTCGCCGGCGTCTTCAGGGCGAGCGTCAGTGATGTCAACGCCCAACGCTTCCGCGGCATTCAGGTGCCGGTCGGGGCAACCCGGTGCGGTGAAGCGGAACACGGCGGGCGCGTTGAGGACCACCGCCATGCCGTGCGGAACCATAGGATGACCCACATTGTAGCCGGCCGGTCGGTAGTCCCGCACCATGCCCGAAACTGGATAGGACATACCGTGTGCCAGATGAAGGCCGGCGTTGCCGAAGCCGATACCGCCATACGATGCGGCCAGCATCATCATGCCGCGGGCTTCGTCGTCGCTCGGGTCTGCCACCTCGCGCATCAGATACTTCGTCACCAGCCGCAGTGCCTCCAGCGACCAGGTGTCGCTGATGGGGTTCGAGCCCTGGTAGGCCGGGCGCAAAATCGGGCGATCTGGCTTCGGGCGCTGATTGAAGGGCATAGCGGTGTACGCCTCGATTGCATGGGTGAGCACGTCCAGCCCGGTGCACGCGGCAACTTGGGGGGGCTGTGTCCGGGTGTTATTCGGGTCGAGCAGGCCGAGCGTCGGTTTGAGCCCCGGGCTGGCAATGCCCGTCTTGGCGTGCATGCTCACCAGGTCAAAGATCACCACGCCGGTGGTCTCGCTGCCGGTGCCCGCAGTCGTCGGGAGGGCGATCAACGGCTTGAGCGGACCGGGGACCGGCTTGCCCTTACCGATAGGTGCATTGACGTAATCCAAGAAGTCCGCGGGGTACGCGGTGTAGAGGTTGGCCGCCTTGGCGGTGTCGATCGTCGAGCCGCCGCCGACCGCGATGAAGGCATCGAATGGCTGCGATCCGCCAAAGGCGATCGCCTCCTGGAGCGATTCGGCCGTTGGCTCGATGCGCACGTGATCGAACAACGCATAACTGATCCTCTCGTCCTCGAGCGACTCAAGCACCGTCGCCACAGGCGCCAGTTTGGCGAGCTGTGGGTCAGTCACCACCATCACGTGCTTGACACCCATGTCCGCCAGGTCCATGCCCACTTCCCGGGTTACCCCCGGGCCGTAGCGGATGTTTGATGTCGCCATCTGGAACGCTGTTTCCCGGGTCATGACGAGGCCTCCCTGAATGGCATGCACGATGTCTTTCGGTTCTTTCGCCGGCCGGCCTCCGCTGACCTGGTCGCAAGCACTGATAGCGGTTCCTCGCTGCGCTAGGCCAGCACCTCGCCCAGCGCAGCGCACACCTTGTCTATGTCGTCGAGACTAATATCGCGATGGGGGACGAAGCGGATGCTGACCTCGCTCCGTGCTATAGCCTTGATGCCGTAGCCGGCCAGCCGCTGGCAGAACTGTGGGGTCGTCATATCGTCGCGATGCAGCTCGAACAGCACCATATTGGTCTGTACGGTCGCCATATCCAGCTTCACCCCGGGCAGTTGGTCGAGCACATCACCGAGGCGGCGGGCCTTGGCGTGGTCTTCGTGCAGGCGGGGCAGCTCATCTTCCAAGGCCACCAATCCGGCGGCGGCAATGATACCGGCCTGGCGCATGCCCCCGCCCAAAATACTGCGGAACTGCCGCGCTTGTTCAATGAACTCGGTATCACCGCAGACCAGGCTCCCCACCGGCGCCCCCAGACTCTTGGACAGGCAGAAGGTAACAGAGTCGGCGGGGGCCGCCAGGTCACAGACCGCCACACCGAGCGCAACAGCAGCATCGAAGATGCGAGCGCCATCAATATGCACAGGCACATCGTGGCGGTGGGCGACCTCGCAGACGGCGGCGGTTTGCTCAACACTCAGACACGTCCCTCCGGCGCGGTTGTGCGTATTCTCCAGCGCCACCAGGCCAGCAGTCGGCGCATGAATACTCGGCGGCCAGATAGCCGCTGCTACGTCATCGGGGTCCAGGGCACCGTAGTGGCCGGGCAGCGTGTGGGCCATCAGGCCGGCCACCCGCGTAAGGCCGCGGCTCTCGTACCAGAACAGGTGGGCTTCCTGCTCCAGGATTATCTTCTGGCCCGGTTGGGTGTGGACCAGCACGCTGACCAGATTGCCCTGGGTGCCGGAAGTGACCAGCAGCCCCGCCTCCTTACCCATCAGCTCGGCAGACCGAGCCTCCAGGGCATTGACCGTGGGATCCTCGCTGGCGACATCGTCGCCCAACTCCGC
>SDBS01006527.1_pt1 | contig 11348 bp, 19 predicted proteins | sample 2277091 | NCBI WGS metagenome assembly SDBS01 (sample SAMN10404972, study PRJNA504765) | marine sediment metagenome | isolation source: marine sediment core GS10_PC15, 163 cmbsf | place: Arctic Ocean: Southern Knipovich Ridge | collected 2010 | reverse complement strand
GTATACTACTATTAGAGTTACCGGATTATGAAGAGTCTCGTAACACTAGATTCCGTGCAGTGGGATTAGTTTCTGAAACCCGAGAACTTACAGGTCAAGGGAATAACTCAACTCGGGAAACTTTAATGGTAGTTCAACTACTTCGAGTGGATTACGCTGATGCCTACGCAGATTAACTTTGACCAAGTTAATATACCTGTAGTAGATGCTTTATCTAGAATAGCTGCAAGTAAAGAACGAGAGGGTAAACTAGTTCGTGTTACAGCTGTTCCGGGAAGTAGTGCTAGTACTCTCTACGTGTGTTTAGGAGATAATGCTGACCCCACAGCATTTAGTTGGGTTACGGTGGCAAGTGGATAAACCAGCAGATTTTAGTCCCTCAGCAGTTTTTTTGCACGATGAGATGACAAAAGGCTTTGAAAGGGTAACGTCTCGACTTGATACTCAAAATAGTCGTATCCGCAAAAATGAAGTGGCTATTGCTATGATAAAAGGTGGTATAGCTGTAGTAGCTTTGGGTGTGCCCATACTTACAGCTCTTATAGTTAAGACTTTTGTAACATGACAGTCTTAACTCATCAAGAAGTTTGGGATGCTGTTGAAACAGCCTTTGGAGACTTAGGTTGGGATATAGTTAATATTATGACAGCCACTTGTCTGGCTGAGTCCGGCGGTAATGTAGAGATAGTAAACGATAACTATCCCCGTTGGCAAACTGAAAATAGTCCCTACCGTTATGACTATGGTCTAGCACAAATTAATAGCGTTCATGGCTATGATGTTCTAGAATTAGTTAGTAATGTTGACTATAATCTATCTGCAGCCAGAGATATTTATAATCGACAAGGATTAGATGCTTGGTATGGCTATAAGTGGGGCTACTATAAACAATACCTCAGATTGCAGATGCCGGTAAGGTTATTACCAGAAGAACTTCAAGCAGTGTTTATAACTGAGTTCTATAACGGTCCTGAACCCAAACACCCTAATGTATTACGAAGTGAACTTAAAGTGATAGGTGTTGATGGTCAGTGGGATGAGTACATGATTAGAATAAAGCGTCCTAAGGATTATGAAGGAAGAGTTTAGTTTTTCTTCCTTGGATGCTTTCTATTCCAGTTTTTCCACCTGCAGTCTGCGTTATGAAACCTTTGCCATGAGCGCTTAGGTTCAAAAGGCTCTTTACACTCTGCACACTTTTTTGTTCTTACCTTAGCCACTAGTTTGTTCTCTCAACGAAATTTAAAGCACTTCTGGCTATGATAGCAGCTCGCTCCGCAGCTTTCCAACCATCTTCAGGTTCATAGTCAACTTCAAGATTATAAATCGCTTGAATATCTCTCAATGCCTTTTTCAATATATCAATATCAGCCATTTTAAGTCTCTATCCGTTGTAACGCGTTGCCAACGCATCAGGCTGTGTCGGTCCACCCCACCATTTGCAAACGCATTGCAATGCATTGTGGACCCCGGAGCCGGGTTCGATTCCGGTCATTGTGAGTGCCGTTTGGCCCGTTTGAAATTTTCCTTTTAACATGATGAGTAACCACAGTAGTAGCACTTCTCGCAACCTTCTTCATGAACAAGTCCTCTACCACAATCAGGACATAATTGGCCTTGTACTGGTATACTAGAAGCGTCAGCTGTCATTGATTCAATCCTGTTGAAGTTCATGGTATCTGGTAAGTTTTCTATACCTTTTCTGTTAGTAGGGTCTACTTTATATAGATACCGGAACAAGTAATCAACAATACTACTTACTGTTTTCATATTCTTATCTGGATGATTTGTAAGTCCGTGTGGCTCAAATCTAGTACCAGCAAAATCCTCTAGTAACTCTTCGGTTGTGACACCACGCTGTAGTAGCATTGAAGTCAACTTAGCTACCGTACCCATAAGACCTTGAATGGTTGAGCCTTCCTTAGTGAGAGTTATAAACACCTCACCCGGACATCCATCTTCATACGTACCTATATGGATATAGCCTTTAGTACCTGCGATGTCAAACTTATGCCGTGTAGCTGGTCCGGTGTCGGGTAACTTTTTACGAGTAGCCCGAGACTCTTCATGTACGAGTGAAGGTATAAAGGCTGCTAATTTAGCATCAAGTTCTCTACCTTGTTCTTCTGCTAGAGTTTCGCCAAATTTTTTGACATATACAGTTTTCATAGCCTCATCAAGACGAGGATAAACAGACTCGTTTCCTAAATAGACTTTGGCATCTTCTAAGTGGTCCACCTCAAAAGCAGCAAGTTCAGTTTTGTGGTCTGGATTGACTGATAATACTTGTCCTGTACGGCTACCATCACGATACACTGTTACACCCATACAGCCACTATCCCAAGCTTGCTGGTAAGCTTTGCCTATGTCCTCAACCGTAGCACTGTTTGGCATATTGATAGTTTTACTGACTGCATTGTCAGTATGCTTTTGCCAGGCCGCTTGCATCTTAACGTGCCACTCAGGAGAGATGTCGTGAGCTGTTACAAAGTAGTCAGGATGAGCATCTGAATGAGAAGACTTAGTGTCTATCAGCCACTGTCCATAAATAGGATTGAACTCTTTAAGTTCCCCTATATTCTCCCCATGCTGCCGGTCAAATTCAAGTGCAAAGTTTGGTTCGATACCTGAACTAACTCCGGCAATCATACTGATAGTACCTGTGGGAGCTATTGTGGTACGAGTGCTGTTACGCATGAAGTCAATACCATTTTGAAGGTTATCAACACTCTCAGTGAACTTATTATAGTTACCTCGTTCTTTACCTAATGTAGCTGAAGCCAGGTCTGCATGATACTGAATATATGTAGATAATGTTTCTGCTAATTCAAGGGCTTCTTCAGAATCATACTTAATCTTAAGTAGATACAGTAGGTCAGCCCAGCCCATAACACCAAGACCAATCCGTCTAATTTCCTTGTTACGAGCTTCAATCTGTGGTAACGGATAGAAATTTGTCTCAATGACATTATCAAGGAACCTTACAGCGAGATGAATAGTATCTTTTAACCGTTCCCAATAGATACCGGGAGGATTTAATAGTGTTGAAAAGGTTTTGTCATAAAAGTTAACTAAGTTAATACTACCAAGATTACAACTATCCCAATCATACAAAGGCTGCTCGCCACAAGGATTGGTAGCAATAATTGGTCCCAAGGAGGGTACTGGATTGGCACGACTATCGTTAATACGGTCAAGGAATACTAATCCCGGGTCTCCGGTTTTCCACGCTTGCTCACAGATAGCCTCCCAGACTCTCTTAGCGTTTATCCACTCACCTGTTGAACCAGGATATGGGTCTACAAGTTCATAGTCACTTAGAACCGGTGGATTAGTAAAACAATCAAAAAACGCTTGTTCTATCCCTACACTGATATTGAAGTTTTTAAACAGTCCATGTTCCTCTACATCTGCTTTACAAGCAATAAACTCCATAATATCAGGATGGTCATACCGTAGGATGCCCATGTTAGCGCCTTCACGCTTACCTCCTTGAGTAACGAGACGGCTAGTATCATCAAGATGGCGTAATACGCTGATTGGACCACAAGCAGCGCCTTGAGTGGTATTGATGGAAGCACCAGCACGACGGAGATTGCTAAGACTAAAACCAGTACCACCCCCATACTTTTGGACAATAGCAGCTGCATAACTTGCATCCATTATTCCTTCCATAGTATCCGGTACAGGAATAACAAAGCAAGCGGATAGGGAGCCTTGATTAGTCCCGGCATTCATCATGGTAGGACTGTTAGGGAGAAAATCTAAGTTAATCATCATATCAAAAAACATACCAGCCCAACCAGTTGCGTCCTCTTCACAACTGGCTACATGATTAGCTACTCGCCAAAACATTTCATCAGGAGTCTCATCTTCAAGAAGATACCGTTTCTTTAAAATATATTCAGCATTTTCAGTTAGGACGTTGGTCATTAGGATTCCATAACCTATCTTTAGAAGTATCCATAGTTTCTAATTCAGAATTAAACACTGTGTTCTTAACCTGTTCGAGAATACCGGCAACCATTAAAGGTGGAATACCTTTGGGAATACTTAGCCATAAAGAATCTGTGGTTGGAGTGTAGAGTAATCCAATCAGTAACGTATGTCCGTCAGGAGTCATCTTAAGAGCCTGTTCCCGAATCTGTTCTAAGGTACGTCCTAAATGGTCTAGATTTGCCTCCTCAGCACCCATTTCCTCAGGCACGTTTTCCTCCATGACGTATAGGTCTAGTTTTATTAAAAGCTAACTTTATCTCAACTGCTTCAGATAAATTAATTTCATAATATTCAGCCATATCTCCTACTCTAATTAGAATATCTGCAAGTTCAATAGGAATACCTTCTGGTTTAGGTTTTTCGGGGGTATTAGGAGAGTGATAAATATAAGTAGGAGGACTGCCATCTCTCCACTCTTCTAATGCCTCACTGCACTCACTATGAACCAGTGCGATAAGCTCTGAAAAGGTACGAGTATCAGAGTCCCACCAACCTTTCTCTTTTGCAGTTTCATGTGCTTGTAACTGAAGTTCTTCAATGGTAATCACTTAGTCCACTCTTTCCCTTTAATCACATCATAAGGCGTAAATACATTAGGAATGGTATTCTCTAATTCCATTGGGAATTCAATGTCTCCATCCCAAAGTATCTCATCGTGTACTTGTAACCGGATATTGTCTCCAATCCCTATATCTTCACAGTAATTCATATCCCTTTTAATCTTATCGGCAGCCGTTCCCTGAATGGGATAATTCACCCTGCAGCTTTCAATATGTGACTTAGCTGAGTACGGAGACTTACCACGGTTTTCAACTAAGAAGTCAACGGTAGGTATAAGCATTTTCCTACCAAACATAGTCTCAGCATACGGCTCGGTACCATGCTTTTGTTCCTCAATCCACTGTTGTCCTTCAGGATATAGCTCAAACCATTCCTGTCGATATTGTTCAGTAACGGGTTGTGGTATCTTTGCCTTCTTTGAAATCTCTTTAACTGACCCGTCAAAAATCATAGCGAAGTTAAATGTCTTTGACCTACGATAAGCCTCTTTATACACTAAGTTAGGCCATAACTGTGCAGTAGACTTATGAATATTTCCACCTTCAGCGAATACTTGCAGCATTCGTTTATCTTGACTAAACGCAGCAAACAGTCTCATTTCCATTTGGGATAAGTCAGCCCATGTAAAGATACCATTATCAGGAGTGAATATATCTCTCAGCTCCGGAGGAATGTTCTGCATGTTCCTCTTAAACGATGCAAGTCTTCCGGTTGTGAGGTCTAACCGGAAGTGTGTATAAGCCCGTTCAACTTCAGACCACGGAGTTATATACCCACTCAGTAACTTTTGAAATCCTCTAAATGCTAGTACCATATGTGCTACGGGGTCTTTAAGTTCCATCAGAGTTTCTTCATCAGTCCGGAGACCCTTACCAGACCGATTAAAAGGCATTACATTCTTACGGAGTGAAAGGATATATCCCACCTGCTGAGGAGAGCCCGGATTGAAGCCAAGTTTATCGCATTCTCTCCTAAAATAAGTAACTTGACGCTGGAGTCGTTGTCTATGGCTCTCCAATCTTTCAGGATTGAGGCGAAGTCCTCGTTGCTGAATATTCTGGAGGTTTGATAGTAACCGTCTGTCGTGGTTATAGCAATCTCGTTCTCGTTCGGAAAGGTTATCATTAAGGTAATCATAGAGTCTCCAAGTGGTAGTTATATCGTTTGAGCATTTCTCAGCTACACGCTCATCACTCACATCGAGCATGTTAACGTTTTTCTTTTTTAAGTCCTCACGAGCTTCTTGTAGCATGTCCTGAATACTGAATAGATAATCTAGGCCTAACAGGTTGGTGCCTAATTCTTCAAGTCCGGCTACCTTACCCATAACCTTTGCCATGAGTGTAGTATCTTCAATGTTATCTACATCAGGGTGTGGGAACTTATCATCAACGGCTAAGGTCCGTAGAGTATTTAAGTCAAATACCGCATTGTGATAGAGTTTGGTTAAGCTCTTGTCCGCAAGCAAATTCATCACTTGTGGCAGTATCTCACTAGGCTCCGGTAGTACTGGTATATAGTAAGCTTCATAAGGATTTGGAGCTATACCAATACCTATACAAGTTGTATCACTAAGTGAAATTGTCTCAGTGTCAACGGCTATCATACCTTGTGAAGGATGTAACAACCTACTCAGAACCTCTTCTGGACTGTCATCATGAGGTGTTCGGTAGTTGTGGTAGTGAGCCCTCATCCAAAGAACTTATAGTATACATGAACTAGTGTAAGTATTATAATACAAGCTCCACCTAATCCAACAAAGTCATATCTATCAGGTCTTTTCATTTGTCTTTTACAAACATTAGAATATCCTCGTCCAGTATAACTTTAGCGCCTCGGGCTTCGTTAACTCTAGACTGAAATGCCCCAGGAGCTTTCCACTTGTGGTGTGCAAGGATAGAAAAACCCCTGGATGTGAGAGAGCGGATAATACTGTCAGCGAAAAGGAGACGTTTTCCAGCTCTAGAACGGTCTCTGTGCGTGATGGATACCGTTCCACCTGAACGGACACTTTCGGCCACTTTATCATAGAGTAAATCCATTCCTTGTACATAGAAGAACTCATTGAGACGTCCAAAGTTAAGCATAGAGTCCGTGTATTGGTCAACTTGACGTTGTATCTCTTCATTGAGAGCACCTCCGGTTTTCTTCTGCATATCATTAGCATACGGAGGACTGAAAATCATGTGGTCACAAGGGAACGGTAAGAGTTTCCGGTTATCTCCTTGTAATGACATTACACTGCCTTCAAGGATATCTCGCTCTTGCCATAACTTAATAGTCTCCCGCTGAATATCTACATAGGGACGCTCAAGCTCCATTAAAACAATACTACGCCCCACAAGAGCACCAATTGCAGTAGTACCAGTGCCTCCAAAACAATCGAGGATGGTTTCACCCTTTTCGGATACATAGTTAATTATCTCCTGACAGACATACATATTCATTTTGCTTGGATGTTCCATAGCAATCTGTGGAAAGAGTTTTCTCCGCCAAGTTACATCACGAGGGAATATAAACCAGCCGTTTTCATCTTTCTCATACTCTGGTGCGAATACCTTATTAATCATTATAGTTTTCTAACAGTTCGGCGTACACGTCGCCGTGACAAGCATCAGGGTCTCACCAACAAACTAACCGCTTAGGATTCATGTTATAAAGGTCTTCTACTAAGTTATAGGCATCTGTAGTTACGTAGTTGCGAAACTTCTGAATAACCTCAAGTCTGTTTCCATCTCTTCCAATTAAATAAGGATTACCATAAGGACCACTTCTATCAATTAGGATGTCACCTACTCTAAATTGATAGTTTTGACCTTTTCGTTTACTAATTACCTCAACCTTCATTCTGTCGTTCCTAGCGCTTGCATTATACTCCGTGCAGTTACAGACCCAATACCTTCACACTGTACAAGGTCTGGGGCCTTTGCATAAATAAGTTGTTTCATAGTAGGGAATTTAACCTTTAATGCTTTGGCCGTTTTCTCACCAATACCTCTTGGTAGTAAGTTCATATACTGTTGTACCACCGGGTCTGACGTGAAGGACATTTTCTTGATTTCTCGATGAAGTGTGTGGTGCTCTTCTTTTTGGTCAGCTTCATACATAGCCACTAATGCTGATGCAGATTCTGAGATTCCTGCAGTAGGGATAATCTCTACATACTTACCGATTTCATAAAGCCAAGCATATACTGCTTTCATCCTACGGCCTTTGTATTGAAAGCCCTTTACCCATATCTTACCACCTTTTGTTTGTTTAAGTACTCTGGTACCAATTGTATCTTTAATACCCATACCTTCAAACAAGAATATATGCTCATCATCCGGCCAGTTATTTAGATGCCGTTGCATCTGTTCTTCAACGGCATCTATGTTACTGAGTAGTTCACCCCAGGTTTTCCGCTCAACTTGTTTACGGGTACCACTAAAATCATGCCAGACATAATCACTTAAGTCATGAGTATTCAACGGGCCTACTTCGAGCTTGTCCCCTAGTGTTTGACTTAACAACTGGAACATCTCTTGTGGTTCGTTTGAGTCAGCGTCGAACTCAGCCATTACAGTGACCCTCCAGCTAAGAAGTTGGGAGTTACTGGTTCATCTAGACAACTCCAAAGATGCAAGACTTCAATTCCAGTGATGGTAGATATATCATAAAAGTCACTGTCAGCTGGAAATACTTGAAGAGCTACTTCATCATCACCTATACATAAGCGCTTTAAAGTCTTTAAGTCTTCATAAGTGGGTAAGTTTCCACCGTCTACAGAAACACTAGCATGAAGCCAATTCTTATTATCTTCTTCAATACTATGTGACACTATGAATCTGAGTTTGCCATATCTTCCATCGTATCCATCTTCTCTATATTCAAGCACTTCTACAAGTGGATGAACTTTAAGACTGGTCATTATAGTAAATCATTATTAATACTCATTTTCCGTCTAGGAATACTTCGTTTACGTTTACGAGGACGGACAAGTGCTCTCAGACAGATTACTATTTGTCCGTTTACAAGTTCTTGCACTTCATCACCCTTTAACCGTTCCTCACGAATCCAACGGTAGATAGTGGCATTCCGTTTACCTATCTTACGAGCAGCCTCCGGTACTGTTACCCAAGTGCAACTCATAGAATAAGCTCAAGTTCTTTTAATCTCTTAATAGCTTCTTCTTCAGTAATATTCCAACGAGTTACTGCTGCATCTACTAAATGAAGTTGGTCTAACTCCAGAAGAGCTTCTCTGGCTGTTTCATACCAAAATTGTGCTGCTTGGGAAGCTGCTCCCTCTGAAGAAAAACTAAGTTTACGATGTATCATACAGTTATCCTTCCGCCAAGTGAGTCTTCAATTTGTTTAGCCAGTTTATCCCATGTAGGGTCTGTGATTTTAGAACCTTCAAGACTCAGGTTATACCCGCATTTAAGAATTTCACAGGAAATCTTAAGGTCATTATTACCATTAGTTTTAAGCATCCGAATAGCTACATCAACGGCAGCGTATGTTTTATTCCAGCCTTCAAGAATACGCTCTCCGGACTTCATCTGTTTGATTTCACTCTTAACTAGTACATCCTTATATACATCTGTTAAGTGGTGAGTGGCAATAAGATGTTGCTGTCCCATTCCTTTAACCATAGAATACAGACTTTCAATAGCTCCATTAGGTACACCGTATTCTATTTCAAGTAACCGGACTCTAGGTGTACCATCACCGACTACTTTCTCTTGCATCACTTGAAGATGGCTGTCAGCCTTAATCCGGCGTGCTTTAGTCATTGTATCTACAATGAGTGACTTAATAGTTTCATCACTTGTCGCGTATCCGAAGAGACTGATAAAGTAATTCCACAATTCAGTTACACCGTGAAAGAGTGTATCCTCTAATTGAATAGGCCGTGGTAACTCAAAGACCGTGATGTCCTTTTTGGACCAAGAAGTCTTTAAGTTATCCGGATTAGCATTCTTGTCGTATTTGACTATCTCAATTTCATACTTTTCAAATAGCTCTTTAAATTTAGTTCCAAATATAGCCCTTTCCTCACCGATATCAAAAGCGAACATTACCAAAGGTTTTGGTGCCGTTAAAGCTGTGGTAGTCTTTGTGGTAGCTTCTTCACCTTCAATTGATAAGAGCATTATATACTTCTAACTGTACAAGCTCCATCGGGTCCATCTAGTTTCAAATGTACTTCTCCTTCATCTGTGTACTCATCGTGATGTATTCCATTAATAGCTAAGTTATGCTGGCTAAATCCGCAGATGCAAAACCAGACGTTATTAGCTCTTTCAGTAATCCACCTTCCGCAATGCTCGCACTCAACTTTACTCCTAACGGGCATTTGTGCTCTTTCCAGTGTCGTTCAAACTCACTCTGTAACCAATCATCAGGACCATCACAGTAATATCTTACCATACATTTACTACAAGACCACCAGCCTGTAGCATTATGAGAGGCTTGCAACATTAAGGCTATATGAACTGAAGGGCTAGTCAAGCGAAAGTTTCTTTCTTTTAATAATATCTAGTCGTGCTGCTATCATTTCACAGTCACCGGCCCATTCGCAATTATCACACTCTTTTTCAAAGTTGCGGTATTGGTAAGGAGTAGGAACTTCACCCTTCTCTTTAAACTCAACATATGTAGCTTTGCGAGCTAATATCCATTCCCAGTTCTCAAACACTTCATCTCTAGTGGCTTGAACATCATAGACCCTGATATCAGGAAACGGTGGGCCGTAAGTTCCCATGAGATACAGTATAATAAATCTACCTGTTAGTAGACCTTTAATATACAAATAAGATAGAAACTGTCGTCTCCAACCGTCTGTAAGTATCTCATCCGGTCTGTCATCAAACATCTTTTTGCGAGTGGACTTAACCTCATCTAATTCAGTGTCATTACTATGGTCAGTATGTCCGGTGAGACCGTCAGAGAAAATAACTTCCGCAGTTCTGCCTTCGGAAAGAATGACTTGTTCAAGTCCCAAACCTGTATAGAATAATAGAGTTTGTCTGCGAGTTAGTGGCCGGCGCTTCTCATGTTCATTAAGATATGTCTTAGTTAAACAGTATATCATGTTAGTAACAGACATATCGTTACGAGTATCATCAGCCATTTCCTCAACCATTTGATTAAGAAGCTCAGTCTCTGCAGACTCGTTACGAGTTAATTCCATTATTCGCTAATTGCCCAATAAGTAACTGGTTCACCATTTTTACGAGGTACTTGTGTAATAAGAGCATCATCAGGCACTCCATTTTTCTTCATGTTATAAGCTATTAATCTTAAATCTTTAAGTGTAATTGGAGTATCTTCTACAGTTACTTCAACTCTATTATGACTAACGGTATAGTCTGTAACACGTATTCTACCCATTGTTTTAGCCTTTCTTGTAGCCCTTACCCCCAGCTACGGATTCCGCCCTAATGCACTAAGAGTATCTCCCCTTCCCAAAGGTATACTCTCCCGGAATCTTCCCAGTGTAATTACTAAACCTTGGCCCACACTCCATCGGCATCTTGAATAATCTTACCAGCTTCAGATAGTGCTGGAAGATAGTCACGATTTGAAATCAGTTCTGCGGTTTCCTCATATCCTTCAAGGTCACGAAGGTGTGTGGCTTCGTAGAACTCCTGCAAAAAGTCCGGTTCTGACCTACCGTTGACTATTGCAATAATCTCATCTTCAAGACTTGGACCTTCTGCAACAGCACCGGCCATACCTTCAACGGAGACTACGGTCCAGTTCAAGCTGTCTTGCATGAACCATTGACCACCACCATTGGGG
>SDBS01006526.1_pt1 | contig 11348 bp, 11 predicted proteins | sample 2277091 | NCBI WGS metagenome assembly SDBS01 (sample SAMN10404972, study PRJNA504765) | marine sediment metagenome | isolation source: marine sediment core GS10_PC15, 163 cmbsf | place: Arctic Ocean: Southern Knipovich Ridge | collected 2010 | reverse complement strand
ACTTTTTAAAAATTTGTATTATAAAAATTACATCAATCACATCTGTATTGATAAGGGTATCAATACAATCAGTTTACTAAATTCAAATATTAAAAATAATAAACTGTCAAATTGGGCTTGATGCCTGGCTTGAAATTGTATTATGGCTAAAATAAAAAAAGAAAATTAAAAAAAATATAATTGTTTAAGGCCCACCGCTGCCTTTCGCAGAGATGATGCGGTCTACTCTTAAAATCAAATTAGCTAACTCAGTACCGGATTTTAATAAGTGAATTATCAATTCAGCAGGTTCTACTATACCTTTTTTATAGTTATCTCCAATTTCACCTGTAAGTGTGTCAATTCCTATCCATTTATCGGCATCTGTCTTATGTGCTGCTCTAAGATCGGTAATATTTTCAATTTCATCAAGTCCTGCGTTATTTATCAAGGTTTTAGGAATCTCCTCGAGGGCAAGGGCAAAAGAAGTAATTGCCATTTGTTCCTTTCCGCTAATCTCATTGGCATATGCTCTCAATCTCTTGGCTAGTTCAATATAAATAGCGCCACCTCCTGCCACTACGGTTTTAGTGTCGATAACTTTAGCGACTACTGAAATTACATCATTGAGTGCAATTTCTGTTGTATCGAGTATCTTCTCAAGACCCCCTTTTAATACAATCGAAACAGATTTGGGATTTTTACAACCAGAGAATAAACAGTAATCATCATCACCTAGTTTCTCAAATTTCACCGATTCTGCATAACCAAAGTCCGCTTCAGATAAACTCTTTATATCATCAACTCGTCTAGCTCCAGTGGCTTTTGTGACTGCTTTAATATCATCATCCCCTAAACTCTTTATTGCAGCGATTCCTTCCTTGGCCAAACTTGCTCCAAATTTATCGGAAATGTCTTGATTGTTTACAATCATGTTTATTCCAAGATCTTTGAAAATTTTCATGTAATCATCGAGGATTTTATTTTCTGCATCAAGGAACTTCTGTATGTCAGCAGGATTCGATATTTGGATTTGTGCATCAAATTCAGTTTTTACTACATCTAATTTCTTTCGAATGACAGCAATCTTAACATTTCTTAATATATCGGGCATGGCATAATTAACTTTATCCTTTTGAATATATACGCCATTTATTAGTTCAGAATCTTTAAGAGATTTTCCAGCGGTCTTAACGATTTTTATGCTTCCTAATTTTGAAAAAGTTTCCTCATCTCTTATTTGCATCACTGCTTTTACTGCCATATCAGCAAAAAACTCCCTTGGGATTTCTCTTGGGTTCATTGCAGTTTTAGCCACATTTTTAAGAATCTCCTTATCATCGGCTGAGATTTGAGTAGCGATATCTCTTACTATTTGTACAGCTTTATCTGCAGCTAATTTATAACCCACTGTTACGTGCTTTGGATGAATGGATTGTTCAATTAATTCCAATGCGTTACTTAATAAAGTAGCAGAAAATATAACAGAAGCGGTGGTCCCATCACCGATTTTTTCGTCAATTGCCTTCGCTACATTCACTATCATGAGTGCCGCTACATTTTCAATATTTAACTTATTTAGAATAGTAGCACCATCACTTGTGATTGTAGAATCTCCAAGTGAATCTACAAGCATTTTACTCATTCCTTTTGGTCCAAGAGTAGATTTCACAGTTTCAGCGATCGCCACCATAGCATTAATATTTTGTTTTCGTGCTTCTCTCTCACTAGTTTCCTCAGTACCTTCTCTGAGTATTATTATTGGTACAGACATAATTTATCTTCTTATTTTTTTAAATTTGAATTCAATAAAAAATAGTTTATATATATAGATCTCTAAGTCATAAATTAAAAAATTTACGAATTTTTTAGGCGTTATTAATGAATTAAGGGTAAAATAATATTAACAATAATAAAAAAGAATTTTTTTTCGTTAACACCAAAATATTAATATTTACTCCATAAATTACACGGACTTGATTACTGTAAAGAAGATTGCAACACCGTTAACTCATGCTATGATTCTTTCTGCGAAATATGTTCTCCTTAAATCTCAACATAACTTGTATTCTTATATTCTTTTAGAACCATATTTGAAACGGTTTTAACAATATAATCTCTTTCATTCAGCTCCCGAATAAAATCATGGACATCCTCAGATTCTTTAAAGCGACATATGATAGCAGCTGATTGCTCCCCCGTTGTATGGAAAACAGAACAAACTTCAGGCTGTTTACTAATTTCTGTCAAGATTTCGGGGGTATGCTTCCCATCTATCTGAATTCTTATTAAGAAAGTTAACCTATAACCCAATTTGGTATTGTTCAGCTTCAATGTATATCCTTCGATAATCTCATTTTTTTTAAGTTTACTAATTCGATTGTGTATTGTCCCTATGGAAATCGAGAGCTGCTCCTGAATCTCTCTATAAGATTTACGGGCATCCTTTTGTAAAATTCTTATAATTTCTTTATCAATATCGTCGAGTTCCTTCTCTTTCTTCATTAAATACCGAGTAAATAAATTTGTCTTTTTTTTCTTCTTTATTATTTATATTATTTTTAATATAAAAATTTTTAAAAAATTGTAAAGAAGAAATACATATTATTAAACATTATTGGGCAAAATTTAACAAAATTTGAACATTTTAAAAAAATAGACACTTTATGAGAAATTTTTGATCCCTATAGTTAATTCCATTTTTTTTTTTAATTTGATTTTTATTAAAGCATCATAACATAGATGATGAAAAGAGATCTAGATCTATGGTGATAACCAAGATCCTACCTTCAATTTTGATTCTTTGAAGGTTTTTTTGTCATAGGTGCCGAGCTCTTTCTCAGCCAAGGTAAGATAATCATTAAAACTCTTCGGATCGAATCCAGAAAGATTACCGAGGATTGCATCGAGAGACACGAGATCTCTACCAAAAGCTATAAAACCAGGGTTTTCTACAATGTTGTATTTACTACCGGTATATTTATCTTCATATTTCCCTTCAGAGTGGAGGACGGAACGAGAATTCAAACCCTCACAAATCCCATAAACGTTGAAGAGAGCATGGTAGATTTTGTTGATACCTATGATGCTCCTAGGAAGCAGGGCATCCTTTGTTCCATGCCACCATGGTCTTAATGGATCGGGTATCATTCCGAAGATATTTTTCATCGTAAAGCTAGCATAGTGTTTCAGTTTAGCTAGGCTGATGAACATTGATCCTTGTAGATCATAAAGTTTCTTCGGTATCGTATTGTAGAGTTTGTCTATCTGAACAGGATTAAAATTTTTTTCTACACAATTTTTTATTTCAAGTGGATCAGCTACCCTACCACTCCAAATTTCATCTGTCACATTGATGTACCTTACGTTGAATTCCTTGAACAGATCTGTAAACCCATATTGGTCTAAGAATATTTTATCACCCTTCTTAAGCCGATCCCAGTGCCCATCTCTTTTAAACCAATCCCAACTTGGGTTTTTAATTAACCATTTCCACCCATGGCCTGCTAATAACCATTTCCAGTTTACTTCCTTGCCTTCAGCAATGAAATTCAAACCATCCTCTGAAGGTTCATTGAATACATGAGTAAAAGTTTCTGTGACAACACATTTAGAGTCAAGGGCTTCTAATAATAACCTTAAGCTCTTAGAGTCAGTGAAATGTCCTGGCATTGTTGATACCCAATTCGGTTTGATAATAATTGTTTCTGATTCAAACCATGGATCACTCAAAATCTTGTTCAATTTAAATGAGTCGCTTAATTTTACTATTGTAGTCTTGCCGAATGTATGTTTGGTAATGGTCATATTTTGTCTTATATAATTATAATATATATATTTAACTAACTTACGTTTAGATTTTATTACTATTTTTTTTTATTTGAATTAGACTTAATATGGTAATACTAGATTCTAATGTAAATTTTCTACATTTATCAATATATCAGAAAATAATCTAACCTAAACCTTTTAATTTAAAGGGAATGTTGAGAGATTAATGTAATTTGAATCTTTATGTTTAAATTCATATAAAGCTATAGAATTTAATATATTAAATTTATCTATGTGAATTTTTATGTGTTATCATAGATGAGATCTAATATGGATGGTCTGAATAATGTTCCGGCACTTTACATGAAATATTTGATCTCTATTTTTTATAAACCTCTTCAGGATTGAAGATCCTTTTACCATGAACAATAAACTCTCCGTTAGCATATTCGCGATAAAAACATGAATAATATCCTGTGTGGCACGCTGCTACTTTTTGTTTTACTTTTAAAAGAATCGTATCACTATAACAATCGATTAAGATGTGCTTTATTTCTTGAATGTGACCACTCTCTTCACCTTTTTTCCAAAGCTTTTTTCTTGATCTTGAATAATAGCATGCTATTCCAGTTTCTAATGATTTTCTAATTGCTTCTTCATTAGCGAAAGCCATCATTAAAACTTCGTTGGTCTTATAATCCTGTGCGATAACCGGGACTAAATTGTTTTCAATCTTCGAAAAATCAAGAAGCTTCAAAAAAGTTTCAATTTCTTCTTCTGAAAATTTTCTCATAGATATCAAAATTTTTTGTCTTATTTCATTTTTATTAAAATGGATGTATTAAGAATCAGAATAGAATTGTTTTGTGAAAATTTTTTACCTATTTTTTATTTAAATTAATATCAAATAAATAAATAACAAATATCAAATAAATAACTACTATGTCTGAAGGTTTTAAACTAGATCCTTGGTCATCAACCAATATTTTAGAAGAAGACTATCTTAGATTAATTAAAGAATTCGGCATTGAAGAGATTTCAGACGTTATGCGTTTGAAAATAGATAGTCGGTTCATCAAACGCAAGATTATTTTTGGACATCGTTCCTTTGACGAGATTTTAAAAGCCATCGAAAAGAAGCAGCCGTGGGCTGTAATGTCGGGGATTAAGCCTTCAGGGCCATTTCATCTTGGAACCTTAACTACTGCGTTGGAAATTGTTGAACTCCAGAAACTAGGAGGAAAGGCATATTATTGCATTGCAGATATAGAATCTTGGGAAGATAATGGAATTTCCTATGAAGAAGCAGAAAAAGACGCAGTAGATAATCTCGCTGATATATTGGCATTAGGATTAGACCCATCACCTAATAAAGCTTACATTTGGAGACAGTCGAATGAACCGATAGTGAAGGATGTCGCCTTCAAAGTTGGTCGGTTATTAACCCAGAATATGGTTAACGCAATTTACGGAGAGAAAACATTCGGACTTTATTTAGCAGCTCTTATCCAAGTGGGGGACATCGTTTTACCTCAAATCATGGATGGGGCTCAACCTACAGTTGTTCCTGTTGGTATAGATCAAGATCCTCATATTAGATTAACGAGAGATCTTACTCGTAGATATTATAAGGAAGTAATTAGGGAAGGTAAAATTATACAAAATGCTTTTTTTATACCAGGAGCTACATATCATAAGTTATTGCATGGATTAGATGGTACAGATAAGATGTCGAAACGAAATCCCAATAGCTATTTTACATTTAGTGAACCCATAGAATCTATTGAAAGAAAAGTCATGGGAGCTTTTACGGGAGGACGAAAAAATAAAAAAGAGCAGCAAGAATTAGGTGGACAACCTCAAATATGTATGATATATAAGATTTTAATGTATCACTTTGAGGAAAACGATGATAAACTGGCTGAAGATTTTGAAAAATGCGTAAAAGGAGAATTAATGTGCGGAATTCACAAAAAAGAATGTGTTGAGAAGGTTCTAAAATTCATTGAGCAACATAGAAAGAAAAAAGAAAAGATGATTGACAAGGCAAGAGATATTTTAAAAATCGATTAATATCTTAGAGTTATTCGTTGAAATGTAATTTTAATAGAAGAATTCCGTTTATAATATGAAGACATTAGAGAATTATTGATTTTCAAACGTCTACCTTAACTTACAAATTAATTTAATTTTAAAAGTATGGTGTTTTTGTAAGAGCTACACTCACAGGAGCGCATAATAAAGAAAAAAAATACTTTAACGTTTTCGATTAAGATTTTAAGCTTCACTCTTGAATCAAAACTTTAAGTAAATTGTTAACGTCCTCAACGAACTGAGGGAAATTTTTCAACAAGTTTTCTTTTAATTCTTCTTTGATTACCACTGAAATATAATAACTTTGATTTAGGAAATTTATCTTATGAAGGTAACTCAAGAGTTTGTTTTCGATACTGAACGTATTATAATCTAACTCGTAATTTTCCTCCTGCATTCTTTTTAATAAGAATAAATGCTCTTTAATATTTTCAAGTAGCTCAATATATTCGTCTCGTTCTATAGTGTCGCTATAAAATTCGCTAATGATTATTCCATTTTCATCAAAAAGAATAAGGGATGTGCAATTAAATTTATCAACTAAATATGATTCCAATAATTCTGATAATTCAAAAAAAGCCTCGTCAAAAAGAGAAAGGCCATAAGAAATTAATTGAACAATAGAAATAATGTCAAAAATTGAAGTTTGTTGAAATAATATTTTAAATGAAGGATATATATCTGTTATTTTTTGTCTCAATTGAAGGATATTTTCGCTAATAGCGTTATCATTTCTTACAGAAGGGTCGTATTTGTGAAAAGAAACGATAACTGGGATGTCCATCTCATTTTCTTTAAAATAATCCATAATTGAATTGAAATAATTAATTGATATCTCGAATCTATCTTTATCTTGAATATCTATTATGTAAACTAATAGGTCAGTTCCGGCAAAATAAATATCTTGTCTTGCTTTATAGAGGTCTCTGTATTTGATTTGTCCTCCCATATCCCACAAGAAGCATAAGGTACCCATAAAGGTAGTTTGATGATATTCAACTTTAATTGTTGGTTTTAATTCCATTATCTCTTTTTGAAAGTTATATTTTCTATCGAGTGCTGTTAAAATGCTAGTTTTTCCTGCGTTGTCGAGTCCTGACAAAATTATCTTTATACTTTGAGAATTTTCCAATTGAAATCACGAAAAAATTAAATTTATTTCATTTATTATCAATCTAATATAATTAATCTAATTTAAATTTACCAACACCAAAATTTCATATTATCTTTTAATGGATTACCAAAATTTCATATTATTTTTTAATGGAGATAGAATCTGCCAAGTAATTGAACATATTGGTTATAATATAGATATTTGGATCACATTCGTCTTTTTTAGAAAAAATCTACTTAAGTAGAATTAATTCTATTCTAAAAAATCTTGGTGATGCAATTGTTAGAAACTGATAATGAGAGCAAATTCATAGAAAATTTGAATTATCAAATTAGTAAGAAAAATCAATTTTATGAAAAAATGCCAGTTTTTCATCAGAAATTAGATAACTTAAATTTTAAACTTAACTTAAAGGAATCAATTTCAAAATTAAGGAGAAAGTTCGAAAAAATTAGATATAGAGATTTATACAAATCTACAATTAAAGAATTTTCAGAATTAATATATAGAGAGTAAACCATTTTAAATCATTAATTTTTCTTTTTTTATTTTATTATTCTCCTATAACTTGGCAGTAAATTTTTCTATTTCTAGGTTTTTCGTCAAGCTCCAAGAAGATTATTTGTTGCCAAGTTCCCAGGATTATTCTCCCGCTTTGAAATGGAAAAGTCTGAGATGTTTTTAGAAGCAAGCTCCTTAAATGTCCAGCTCCATTATGATCTCCCCAAGTTTTATGATGTTTATAATTTTTATCGTAAGGAATAATTTTTTCAAGGAATTCTTCAATATCATGTTTTACGAGTCCAGGTTCGTATTCAACAGTTGAAATTGCTCCTGTTGAACCTGCTACATGTACGTTTACAATACCATCCTTAATTCCACTCTTTTCTATAGCATTTTCAACATCATTAGTAATATTAATTACATCACAATATGGCTTAGTTTTTAACTGAAATGTTTTCAATACAACAGTCATTTATTCTTCACATGAAATTTTCTTAATTTGTTTTATTACAGATTCTGGCAAAATTCCTACTTTTAAAGCAAGGATTTTTGATATAACAAGCAGTTCTATTTGACCAAATCCTTTAAGATTACTCCAACCATTAGTTTTTTGCTCAATACAGAGAGGAAAAGGAATCTTATTATGTCTTAAGCAATTTTTAACTTGTTTACAAGATTTACACATTCTTGGAGTAAAACTTACTTTACCATTTCTAAGAAAAATAGAAAATGTACCAAATTCTTTATTTATAATATTCAGTCTATCAGTTGATTCGTTATTAAATTCAAATCCTAATTCATATAAATATTTTTTTATTAATTGAGTATTTGCTCTTCTACTATTGTTAACTCTTAAATTTGCTGGTTCAAAATATTCATTGCAAACATCATCAATTGCAACGTGTTTAATTAAAGCATTTATAGGTATAAAGTCAATAATAAAATTATCTTCTTGGTTTCGCGTTTCCGCGAAATTAGAACTAATTTGTTCAAACATTTCAATGGGTTTTGAAATACAATTTAATTCAATATTATTCGTCTCTAAAAATTCTTTAAATTCTTCATTTTTTAAACAAGCTTCACATATATCTTCTTCAGTATATTTCTCAAGAATGACACAAAAGATGACCTGAATAACTGGCATCATCAACTTGATTTCTTCAAGATAATTTTGAATTTGATCGACGTATATCTCAGAGATGAATATAATCATTGCTTGACTACCAGGATAAAAAGTAGTCCGCAAAAAAGCCCAACGTTCATTACAGTCGAGGTTCCATAGATAAAATGCAAATTTTTGAGAATTTTGAATGTAATCAATTTTTGAAATGTTTACACCAATATTTTGTTTATTCTCTACCGGAAGACAATTGCTACTCATATTCTTTTGGAATTCATTCTTCAAAAGCTCAGTTCCGCCTAATAAACACACTTTAAATTTAAAATGATGGGTAGAAGATGCGAGTTGTTCTGAAATAATAGATTTCATTCAGTTATTCACTAAGATTAGGTGCGTTTTGGTGCAATCTAATAAAATAATAAATTTATTTATTAATTTTAACTTATTCATTTTAAAATATTTATTTTTTTGAAAAAACTAACGAATAAAATCTATTAATTAGCTGAATCATAATGAATGAACGAATGAAAGAATTTTTTAAGAAAATTCATAACACGAAGAATTCCATTCCACTCTATTGCACCATAATTATTCGACCTGGGAAAAGTATAACGGATTTTAAGATAAAAAAGGAAGGATCTAATATATTAAAAATAATCGCGCATCAAGAAGACAGAACGGGGTGGTTTTTACATTCTTATCATATTCCAATAAGAAATTTAGGCTTATCTGAAGAAGCTAAAAATAAGGATATCTTAGAATTCCTTAACGAGCCCAGAATGATAACGAGAGATAAAACTACCAGAGAATTAATGGAAGAGATTTTAAGAAAGTTCACGGAAGTCCTTTCTGAAAGAAAGAAACATTATTTTAAAACTGAACGATTTAAAAAGAAAAAAGAGTTCAAAGTTGGGACACAGATGAAAGGTTTTTAATATTGATTTTTTTCAAAGTGTGAAATTTTAGTTTAATTTTCAAGACTATCTAACCCTTCAAAGGCATCCCATCAAGGTTAATAAATTCTTCCTGCATCGGCTTCCGGCTTTTATATGGATTTTCAATATTATCTACTTTTCTACCAAACGTAATGTATCCAGAATGTCCAACCATTCTAACTTCTGGACGAGTAGCATTTTGTTTGACTTGAATTCTTCTTTTTAACAACTCATAGGTATTAATATCAAAAAAATTGTTATTTCTCATTGAAAATGTAGTTTTTTTAACCTGCTCTATCGTTGGTGAGAAAGATACTAAAATGCCACTTAGTTTTAAATAAAACTTGACTTTCTCAACAGCTTCCCAAGGCGATGGCATATCTAAAACTACTGCATCTACATTTTTATGCTGAAGCTCGTCATTTAAGATATCTCCGTGTTCTATTGAGACTACATCATTTAAATTAGCTCTGGTGATATTTTCTCTCGCAATTTTTAACGATTTTTCTCTTATATCATAAGAATAAATACGTCCAGTTGGTTTTACAAAATGGCCTAAAATACATGTTAATGCCCCAGACCCACTGCCAGCTTCTACAACTGTGCTACCTGGTCCAATCCCGGAATAGATTAAAATCAGTCCTGCATCTTCTGGATAAATAATTTGAGTTTTTCTACTCATATGAAGTATATAATCCGATGGTAAAGGTTCGAAAACAAGAAATTTAAATCCTTGACTTTCATGAGGCCTTGAAAAAACACACGATCCAAAAGGTTTTCCGATTATATCATCAAATTTTATTATTCCCTTATGTGTATGAAATTCTTTACCAGGTTTTACTTGAACTAGCCATCTCCTTCGATCATCGAATACTAAAAAGATTAAATCATTTTCTTTAATTAAATCTGATACCATTTTAATACAATATTTTAATAATTTTTAAAAAAAATAAATGATTAATATATTTAAAAAATTCTTTTTAAATTTTACATTTTACATTTTTTTAAATTGATGAGTAAAGATTATTCTCAAATCTCTTTTAGAGATCTTCAAACCATAATAGATGACTTTCGAAATAAGAGAGATGAATTAAATAAGAAGACTAAAGAATTTATAACTGGCTTACAAGAAATAGATTCTGAAATTTTTAAGTCATTAAAAACAGCCAGAGATAGCCATAAAAAGAAAAGAGATTTTTGGAATAAAAAAGTTAAAGAACTTAAGAAGAAAAAAATTGAATATAAAAATCTTCATGATAATCTCATTGAGGAGACAAAAAAACTACAGAGATCCAGAAGTAATAGTAGTATCGGGCCGAAAAGATTTATATCAATAAAACAGATTGATCGCAAAATTGATAATTTTGAGAGAATAATAGAAACTGAAAACTTAGAAATTAGCGAAGAAAATGAAATAGTTGATAAAATCAGTAGTTTAGCAGAGCAAAAGGGTGAACAATTAAAAGCTCAACAGGATGATGGATATTACAAATTAGAAAGGAAAATAGAAATTGTAAAAATTAATTTAAATAAAATTTATGAGAATTTAAATAAATGGTCAAATAAGAGTCAAGATAATCACACAAAGATGCTCGAATTATATCAAAAAGCAAATGATTTAAAGGATAAAAAGAAACGAATGGAAGAGAATTTGATTGAAAACAAAAAATCTGCAGACAACTATCACGAGCAATATATAGAAGCCATGAATCATAAAAAAAAAAGATTTAAAAATAAAAAACCCTATCATCCACGTGCTAAACAGGGTTCGAGAAAAACATCAAGACCTTATCGTAAAGATCAGAGTAAAGATAGAAGACTTATGGAAAAA
>SDBS01006525.1_pt1 | contig 11348 bp, 7 predicted proteins | sample 2277091 | NCBI WGS metagenome assembly SDBS01 (sample SAMN10404972, study PRJNA504765) | marine sediment metagenome | isolation source: marine sediment core GS10_PC15, 163 cmbsf | place: Arctic Ocean: Southern Knipovich Ridge | collected 2010 | reverse complement strand
GTTCTACTCCATGATTAGATTGTAAATACCACTTCGAGACTTTCATCCATTTAGCAAATAACGCGTCGCGTAACCGGCAGTCAGAAGCTACATAGCAAGGCACGAACGGCGCAGCTTCTGGCTGTCCGAGTTGACGCGATTGTTATACGATTCTGTCTATTTCTTTTGGATCGTACGAGGCATTCTTCAAGTGTTGATCTTCAAGGGCAACTGATATTTCTCATTAATTTTACTCTGTTTAGTTGGAGTAACAACAAGGTAATATTCCAGACCATTAACAGCGTCGAATTGAATTGTCTTGGTGGTACTGTTTTCTATATTTTCGACAATAATCCTACCTTTACTGTCATAGACAGCGAGGCCAAATGGCTGAGGCATTCCCTCAAACAACATGTTGTACCCAGGACAGTAACCTGAAGGCTCACATCCTGGGCAATCCAGCACATATTGGCAAATCTTGTCGACAGGTATGACCACCTTGTCTAGCTCATGCCCAAACTCAATAACCAACCCATCCCTATATGGTAAAACAATGTCTCTATCACACAAAAACGGGAATTTTTCGCATGGAAAAATACGATCGCACAATTGGGGAAACCTGTCGCAGATATCAATGGGATCAAGAACCAAGGGTGAACGATACAGGTATTGAATCACCACTTTGTCATTCGCAGCATCAAAGTCGTTCACCCTAAAAACTATAAAGCTCCCCTCTTCTCCAGCCTGTGCAAGGGCAACATAAGTATGATCAAGCGCAGTATTAACCCTCTGTCGCGTATAACCGGTTATAGGTATCACAACGTCTTCGAGGGCAACGTTGCCGATATCCCCAAGATCCTGCACCCCGCGCTGTCCTGCGTTGTTTGACCAAAAAGCATTATCGTAAAAATAAAAATCTCCGCCCGTAATCGTTCCAAGTGAATTGGTGGAAACATCATAGCTATCCCGGTCGTTCAGTTCAGCCTGCAATAAATTATGGTTGGTAAATGCCTCTTGGATATCATAAAAATGGGGCACACCATCCATCAGGTTATTATTGTCATCGTCCGTAAAATAGAGACTGGATAAAAAGTTGCTTTCCTGCGGATCAGAGAAATAATAATCCCGGGGCATTATTGCCATCGCAATAAGGGCATCAAAGATCAGATTATCGACAAGACTGGCACCCTGTCTATCCCCCAACCGTGTCTGCAACGCCTCTCTCAAATCCCATGCCGCTCCGCCGATGATCGTCCCACCGGTATGCCCTTCGGTGTTGTAGGTCACTTTGTCAGTATACTGACCAGTCCCGTCATCTAATCTTCTCGGCGTTATACAACCTCCTTCACCAAGCTCCGGATCTTCGGTTATAGCCCCGGCAAAGTAGTCGGAAAATCCTTCATCGAAAGCATAAGACTCATCCCAACGGTTCGGCCATCCTACGTAATCGCCAAATAATGCATACAGCACATTGTGCGTACATTCATGGTAGACAATATCACTGGACCTGGCACAATCATCCGGGCCGAAACCCATTGGATCACCGGCATGTGCATTGCCAGCGGTGGTGTTTACTTCGGCATTGAAACGGCTCGAATTATCCCAGGAATTGACCCAGCTATAACTGAGATGACTCTGGTACCAATCATGAATTATATTTATATGATAAAATACGTTAATATGGTCGCGGTCGGTATCTGTCCAGGTAAAATTACACTCCCCGCCGACCCCACAGTTGTTATTTTCGATGTAATTATTGCCAGCATTATCCTGCACCTGGGCATAAGGACCGATAAGTTGGTAAGTGGCCTGATAACTGGAAAACCATGATGTCCACCATGGCGTATTAATCTGCCAGAACCCAGACAAGTCTGAATTGGTTGTTCCATTCCAAAAAGTCCCGTTACACCTGACCCTTTCATCGGCCAAAGGTTCTGTTGTAACAGCGTCTGTCGGATTTTCTGGGTAGATTTCGCCACGAACGGTACCATATGCGCTGCTGCCATAAAACCGGGAGGGATATTGCTTTAAAATTTCTCCATTTTTGGCGTCAACAATGAAAATCTTGTCATTTTCTACCCTGTCGGTTTTTGCCACTACATCAATACGCCAGGCGAGATAGTATTCCTGTTTAGAGTCTTCTTCTACCGCCACTATGACCTTTTCAATTTTCCTTACCTTCAGTTCAATAATAAGCGCTTTTTCATATGTTCCTTTCGCAATTGCAATTGCCTCATCCTTAGAAATATTTTCCTTGATATCTATTCTGATATCGGGATGGTAAGAAGCGGCGTAGTTGATAATCGCCCCCTGCTCAGTGCCTACCATACCAACCGATGCATCAATAATAGGAACGCCTTGATGGAGTTGTTGATATTTCACATACCATTTGCCTTTACGCATGATCTTGGATAAGAGTTTCAGATTTGCAGAGTCGACACTTAGGACTTCTTTGTTTTCATCAAGAAATGCCTTGAACAATGAGGCAACCTTTATGTCTATGATCGGAGCCCCGATCTCTGCTAGCAACTTCGGTCTGTAATTCAAACCCGTAATTCTGGATGGGATACCGGTTTTCTGATCCATCACGATCTTTGCATTCTCAAAACGAGCTTGCACAACCTCGATGTCAACGGCAGCGTAGCTGCTATTCGGGGGAACTAGACAGAAAAACGCTATGACGATGATTAAAATTAAAGAAAACGTTGATTTGAAACATGATCTCTCCATGCTCCACCTCCTTTAATTATTCACTTTTTTTTAAGTAATTAGACAATAAATATCTAATAAACTTACCCTCTTTTATACGACTAAAATAAGCCATATAATATGTAATTATTAAATGATCTTAGGCTAATCCACATCACTTCCTTTCTGTAGGAATTTTCTTACCGCTAGGACTTAATCAGTAAGCTTAAAAGTATAATTCATAAAAGATTTTCTTAAAGGATACCCCAACAAGTTTAGGGAAATAGTAGCATAAGTCCTATTTGATCACTTGGGTAAATATGAGACAACATATCGGTAATCTTTTCTTCTTTATCAGGATTAAGTTTGAAATAGGATGGAACAACTACTAGGATAGTGGGATAATTTTTTAGGGAACATTAACTAGAATATGGTCAATGTAAAAGTAAAAACATTGAAGGGGAGTTAATCTTATTATTATCTTGGATAATAAATTATGGGGACGTTTTTTATATAATGATTGCTTAGAATAATCTAATTAATATTTAATTAGTTATAAGAATTACACTTTGTATTTAGTGGAGTATCCTCCCTTAAATTTTTAGTTATTCTGCCTTCTTTATACGCTTAATTCATATATATGTCAAATGATATTTTGTACTATTTGATACTACTATTGAAATTAAAAGGATGGTTGAGATTGAATAATTGTAATATTTAATATTTTTATACTGGGATAAAACTTATAAGGAACCAACAAGAAAATAAAAAAGCCCTTCAGCAAAGGCCAAAGGGCTTGAAATGTCAGACTCCCCGGACTGTAACATAGGCAGAACTTTTATATCTACATTTTATTTTCCACGCAAGGCAACTAAACCCAACATAATTAAGTCCATATACCGAAATCCTATTTACTTGGCTAGAGAGTATAAGCAGATGATTGATAACGGACAAGTGAAAAATCAGTCTGGTCTTGCACAAAAACTTGGTATCTCAAGGGCAAGAGTTACACAAATTCTAAGCTTATTAAAATTCGATTCCTCGATCATTCAAGAATTAGAAAAACTCGGTGATCCGCTTAAATCAAAACTTATTACCGAACGCATGTTGCGACCATATACTAATAAATCCACTAAAGAACAAAAAGAGCTTCTTAATATTTTAAAACCCTTTTTCCCCTATAAAGATTAAAATTAAGAAAGCTCTTTAGCAAAAGGCCAAAAAAATTGCAGCAACAACTACTGGAAATAATCTCAGTTTCTACGGAAAGACCATGCTAAGGGCATGTGCCACCAAAAAAATTGCAGCAACAACTACTGGAAATAATCTCAGTTTAATACGAAATGAATAGGTTGCGGTGGTAACCGTGATAATGCCTAGAAAAAACGCAATGATGATTGTCACGTACATAGAATAGAAATCAAAAAATACCCAAATAGTATTTGCCAGAAGCATTGTAATAACACCAAATACTAAAACTTGGATCACCAACCAATAGGGATTTTGGATTTTTTTTGTATTTTTAGTCATTAACTGCTGTAGTGCTATCGCAATAATTGAGTATAATGTGGCTATCACAAAGCCTTCCTCCTTCCCAAAAATCCCAAAAAGGACCATGACACCTATCGCGCCAAAAACAAATATGTAAAAAAGAAAATGCCATACTATTCTGGATGGTTGCTTTGGGATAAATAAAAGAAGTCTATGCTTTATGTCCGATTTATAGGATTTTATATCAGCCTCGTCATAAGAGGAAGGCGGCAAAATATTCTCAGCATACTTTACGGCTCTAGCTATTTCTTTTTCCTTTAGCAATTCAAGCTTTGCTATCGATACTTTATTTTTTGAAGAAGAGATTAAGCCCTCGTAAACATCCAATTTTCGCTTAAAGATTTTTAGGTTTCGAATTTCTTTGCTATCCCTTATATAATTTAGTAACCACGTGATAGCTGCTGCCAACACTGTAGCAACTGCAGGTATTAAAACAGAAAATATTTTATTCATCTCCCTCCACCGTCTCTGTACCTATTCATAGCCTAACCTATGTTTATCTGTACTAATAAAATTATAATTACGGCTATTTCTAACCATATAAATTTCCTTTCCAACTTGTAATTTTATTTAATCATTTACTTTATTTGTAGTCAATTAGACAAAAAACTTGCATACTCTTTTATACGGCTAAAATGGACCGCGAGATATTGAAGACGTTTCTCTATATCGTATTAAACCACCATTTTGTCTTACAAAAAAGAATCAAACTTTTAATAATTTACTATTACGACAAATATATTTAAAAATCCTTCTTTTTAAAAATAAAAGCCCTTCAGCAAAAGCCAAAGGGCTTGGAAATGTCAGGCTCCCCCAACAAAACGATTTTCGAACTTTTTGTATGAGTGATGAAACTGAAAAGGTGTATCGAGAGTTAGAAGAAGTAATCAATATTTGAAATTATTATTGATTATCAACTCCCTTATGAAAAGTTAGAAAAATTTACCGAATTATTGAGCTGGTAGACTTTCACTATTTATCTAATTTAAAAGTAAAATATTAATTATCTAAGAAAATGGGGTGTGTACCTATTTACTCAGGAAAGAGTTACATTTTCCAACTTTGTTATATTACAAGACCTGGCCCCGTAAGACTCTTTTCTCGAAGTTATTATGTAATTAACCTATCTATCATAGAAGCGATGTCCGAAGAGCCTGAGCTTATAATTCCTTTGGAATCAATAGGCGTATGGTGTAAAATATCGAGACTATCCAAGAGCTCTTTTTCAGAGAAATCAGGAAGACATCTGCCAAGCTTATTTCTTTTTGCCCATGAATTAAGACCACAATATTTAGCAATTACCATTCTAGCTGCATGAACAGCCATAGTAGCTTGATCAAGTTCTGTGGGAATAATGAGTTGCGGAGTCCCAAACTCAGCAAATGTTCCAACTGTTCCAATACCTCCATGAGAAATGACAGCTCCTACCCGACCTACTAAGGAACTACTGGCAATAAACGGTCGTGCAATTATCCTTTCTGAAGTAATTTTTAAATTCTGCTTTCCAGTACTTACTATTACTAAAGGGAATACTTTGCTTGCTAATTCTACAATTCTTTTTATATCGCAAGGATTTCCGGATCCAAAAGTTATATAACATCCTTTTCTTAAATTATTATAACCTTTTAAATCAAATGGGGGACCAAAAGATGCCCTTATAAAGCGAACTTGGTGTATATTAGGTAAATCAGGTAAAGAAAGCCCTGGCTGAGGAACAAAAATTTCTTCTGTATGTAAGTACTCTTTATAGGTTAATTTTGTAAAACCGAAAGTATCTGCAAGATGGGAAAAGATAGAGTTTACAACATTACCATAGAAGATCTTCCTTGCAAAAGCAAGAACTAACAATTCTGTTTCTGAGGGATTTTTAAGATACACTATGGGGCTCAAATATGGCCCATGAAGAATTGAAAAGTGGCGAATGTCTAAATGTCTAGCGAGTTGAGTAGTAACTATACCCGGTATACTGATGATTAAGTCATACTTGGTCTTATCCAACAGATGAAGTAAATCTGAGTTAGAATCAGCTACATGCCTTAAAAAAGCAGGTGTTGGTCCCTCGGAATCGCAGGAGTTATGGGAAAAATCCCATCTAATTTTGTGATGAACATAGTGGTGTTTCCATTGGCTTATTAACCAATCTCCCTTATTAGAAGTCGCGATCTCAACTTCTATTCTAAGAGATGTTAATGCATCGGCAATAGATAGCCCACGTACTAAATGACCTAGAGTTTCACCAATATGAACAATCATCAACACTTTCATGATTTTGCCTCCTAAAATTGATATATAAATAACATAAAAATCATCTAAAAAACTCCTTTTGTCTTGATTTCAGGCACAAGTTCATCAAAAATTTCAACAATCCACTCTGCCAGTTTTTTCTTAAGTTTCAGTCTTTCTTTTAGAATACTTACAAGATCATTATTATGGAATTCTCCTCCAGTATCTATCCTAATTACTCTTAGATGATGTATTGTTCTACTAAACAGCCTTTTTACGATAGTTCTGAGAGTTCTTATACTTATTAGGGGTATAAGGGGGGATTCCAAAGCTTCAGCAAAGTTTTTGGCTATATACTTTGTAAATCTATCGATTTCTCGTTTAATTACCTTCCACTTCTCTTCATTAGATAAATCCCCGTTACTTTTCCCGCTTTGTTTCATTATATACTTTTCCAGTTGGTCTTCCGGATATCCTAATTCTATAAGTTTCACGCTAATTACCTTCCACTTCTCTTCATTAGATAAATCCCCGTTACTTTTCCCGCTTTGTTTCATTATATACTTTTCCAGTTGGTCTTCCCAAAACAATTTAAAGTATTCCTTTAGTGTATCCTTTCTTTCCTGCTTATCATTAACATATAGAGGGTGCTTTAGTTTTATACTGTATTCTATGCGTGTCCATAAGTCCATTGGCTTTATATTTTTTATTAATTGCTCAGGTGGAATACTAGTTGCAAATGCATAAAACCAATTTTTGCAATCTTGAGGTTTTTTATCAATATATTCAAGCTTATCTATTTCCAAAAGTCTCAAAAGTCCTGGACGGATTTCTTTGGCAGTATTGTGGTGTATTTCATCAAAAAAGACGAAAGTTCTGTTGTTTACAAACTTATTTTCCCCCCTTATTTCTTCTTTATTTTTTTTACTTATTTCTTCCCATATCTGACACAGTTTTTCGGATAGCTCTTTAAAATTCTTAAAAGTAGGCGCAGAAAGAGGTTTGTAATTATTTTTATCTATTAACATAGCGTCAACAAGTAATCTTAAAAGGACTTCTTTGCCTGATCCAGTCCAACCTGAAATAAGGACAGATTTCGCGGTAGGATTTAGCCAAACATCTGATAGTTTTGATACTGCCTCTCTCACATTAGGGCTTATTACTAAGACAGAGCTGTTGGAAGTTCTTATGTATTTATCATCGTTTTTTATATCAGGATTTATTTCAAGCTTTAGAGATTCTCCATTTTCATCAGGGTCATGAACAACTTTGCAGTCAAGTCTTATAGTAAACCAGCTAAGCAAATCCTCAAGATTTTTGTTTTTCTCTATGTCCTTGTACAGAAAAAGTAAAGTATCAGCGAGACCTCTAATTTTCTCTTTTTCTTCTTTTTCCTTAGGTGGAGGGGTTTTTTGGAAAAAAGGGGTCTGCATAAGCTTAAACCTGTCTCCTTGTTTCTTTTTTCCCATCAAAGCATAGAAATAATATTCTTTACAAGCTTTCACAATAATTTGATATTCTGGATAATATTGTTTCGATAACTGTGCCCTCAATATCGTGAAAAAGAACTCGGCCAGATACCAAGGAACTGGCTGTTTTCTAAAGTGAATTTCAGGACTTTCAAAAATGTCTTTTATTTCGTTCTCTAGAAGGGAAGAAGATGTATGATGAATAGAGTCTAAGGCACCAGCTAACTCCTTTAATACTGAATTCTTTTTGCTGATTGCGTAGAAGGTCTGCTTTACAGAATTAGAGTATCCTGAAGAGAACTTAAATTCTCTCATAACTTCGCCATTCTCATGCTTTAAGTTCATTATTAATGGCCCAAGTAGGTTGTTATTGGGATTCATATTTTACTCCAAGAAAAGCCCCTTCACAGTAACAGTAAATATAGAGCTCCCCACAATAAATTACCTCTGACAATTTAATTTTCAAAATTGCCGCCTTCTTTCAAAAGCTAAATTATCCATATATCATCAATATATATTATATCTAAAATTTATTTAAAGTCAAAGTGTCGAATTCCCCGTCTGTGTCAACTCTTTGGGGGTAGTTTTTTTGGGGAAAAATAAGCTTTCTTTAGGTAGACCTACACCTTCCCAATTTATCTAATTTAAAAATAAAATACTGATTGTCTAAGAACGGGATGTATCCTATTTATTATTAAAAGAGAGTAAATAGGAACAGAGAACCGTCCCCTGTTCCTTTATATCCTCTGTCACCTCGTTTTTTGCTCTATCTTGAAAAACTATCTAAGCTTCTGGAAACATTAATTTGTTTATTCCTTCTAGAAGATTCTTGAAATTATCTTTCGTTTCTACTGAAAGAGATTTATTTACACCTTTTATCTTTTCGAAAAATAATTTAGACAACAATACTTTATCATAGTTCCTATCTTTTTGTTTGATTATCTGAGAATTTTTTTTATCTGTTGGCACATCATTAGGGCTCTCATTTAAAACATATTTGGCAAAATCTTCTTTCTTAAATAAATCTTCTATTTCCTCATCTTTGTTTTTGGAAGAAAATGTTATTTTTATACCTATGTGATTGAAATCCTTTAATAATTTCTTCTTTATTTGTCTTCCTTTTTCATCGTTATCCAAAACAGCACAATAGTTTAATCCCCAGCCAACCATCAGAGGAACTAAAAAATTAAATTTATCTGCTCCTACACTTGGAATAAAGTTTGCCTCTTTTTTGAATTTGAAGTTAAAAATTTCTTTAAACGCAGACAAGTAGTAATAATCTGTTATTCCTTCGAGAATAATGTTGTTATCTTTTGCTATATCCAGTCCCATGGATAAATCTAAACCTATTGCTGTTATTATTGGAGTTAGCGTTTCTTTATTAGCCCCTTTATGTATTTTGCTTGAAATAAGAGTTCCTTCTTCTTTTGTTCGCGAAACTAAACGTATCCTACTTAGTTTGTCAATTTTAATTAAATATGGCGAGTGAGTTGAAAAAATAATTAGTGTATCTTTTGCTGAATCTTCAAGTTTTTCAAGAACATCTTCTTGGGCTTTAGCATGGAGAAAGAGCCCAGGTTCATCAATTAGTATGACATTGGAGACATCTTCCCTTGCTCTAGCAGAGACTTTTACATAAAATGATAGATGCCACTGCTTTCCTTTGCTTCGCATATTAGGTGGGTAAAAATCTTCGTCCTCTTTAATAAGGAAATATAGCTTTTCGGAATCCCAGTCTATATGTAAATTGGTCAGATCCTGTGTCCAAAACCTTTCATACTCTTCTTTCAGTCTTACATTTAATTGTTCTTTATGTTTTATTTTAGTAGCGATAGCACCGGAGATTATCAATTCTAATTTTAAATCACTAATAACATCTAAATCCATTATTAATTTATTGTTAGAAGCTTCGCTTAACGGAACTTCTGAGGGAAATATATCATCAAAAGCGCTGAATAAAATAAAGTTGGGAATCCATTGTTTTATTTGGTCTATAAATTTTTTCTCCACAACCTCTGAATTGTTTATCTCCATAATTTTATTTATTATTTCTTCAAGTGATTGAGAAAAACTATTTCTTGTTTCTTCATTAGAGATTTGAGGTAAATTAGATTGTATTTCATTCTTAAAATTCTCAAATTGAGTTTTAAGTTCTTGCGTCTCATCGAGATTTATTTCTGGTAAAGTGCCACCAACTTGAGGAAACTCTGAAAGGGTTTTCTTAATCTGTTTGTAAATGTCCGATATATCTTTTTGCTGTTTTTTAAAAATCCGTTCATCTTTTATGCCCAAAATTTCTTTAGTTTCTTCAGAAAGTGAATATTCTAAGGGATATCTTTTTACGATTTCTATATTGCCCGATTCAGGCATTTCTAATTTCGAATTTAGCTCGTTAGAAATTTCGTTAAGTGTTTCTTTGTCTATCTGAAAAGTTACTGCTATTTCGGGTACAGCTTCTTGATGGTGAATATGAATAGCTTCTTTCCTGATTTCTTCTTCTATATTGAAATCTTCCAGAGCTTCCAAAATTGCGGTTTTACCTGATTCATTTTTTCCCGCTAAGATTGTGATATTATCACCTGAAACATAACAGATACCGCTATCTTCTATTGAACGATAATTTTTTATTCTAAATGATTTAATCTCCATATTAGCCTCTCTTTATATTTCTTTATCTATATATATCTATGGTTTACATTTAATAATATTGCTTCTGCTTTTAGCCTTTAACAAAACTTTCCAAACTCTCTTTCTATAATTCACTTAATGAAGTTTAGCTGCCATAACCAAATTCTTGCAGGAGAAAATTAACGTGTTTTCTATAATCTTCAACTAAACTATCATTAATTGTTATTTTTCTATATTCCCCGACAAATGTACACATAATAATATTTTTAAAGTTACTTTTCTTCTTATCTAACTCTCAATGAGCCATTATATTCCTCAACTTTTGGACAAACTTTAGAAATTTTTTAATCCTAGGATAACCTTTTTATTTTTTTAAAATATGGTATTATCTCATAAAGACTAATTTTTTTATCAAAATTTAAAAGTGGTGTATTAATAACATTCCAAAAAAGAATTGTTGTTTTACTGTTGGTTTTAGGGATAAAATAAGTTCTCAACTTATAGCCAAGAATAAAGTCAATTCTTGAAGTAGATGAAATAACTTCTCCTCTAATTGAATCTAATTTTTCTCTAATTTTTGCTATTTTCATCACCCAATATTATTCCTTTTTTTATAGAGCTTCCCAAATCCTCGGGCTTGATGCGATGCATATTATTTCCACACCCTCAACTGTTCAAACTTCACTTTAAATTTCTTAAAGAATTTCTCAATCTTTTCCTTTTACTCATAAGGAATCATACACAACCTGCGGAAAGTTTCTGGCCGCCTATCTCCTGCAGTAAGCCTTTATACTTGTATCCTTTTCTGGT
>SDBS01006524.1_pt1 | contig 11348 bp, 8 predicted proteins | sample 2277091 | NCBI WGS metagenome assembly SDBS01 (sample SAMN10404972, study PRJNA504765) | marine sediment metagenome | isolation source: marine sediment core GS10_PC15, 163 cmbsf | place: Arctic Ocean: Southern Knipovich Ridge | collected 2010 | reverse complement strand
AATATAGGGATATTTTCCCATAATTTCGTTTAGATTTTATTTATGAAGCAACGATACCGTTTCATTTAGATTATTAATAAAGCAATTCGACGGGTTGACATTGATTATATGTTAATATAATATTGTCCAATTATGTTAAATACCATTAAAAAAAGACTTTTTTCTTTCTATTATTCAAAAAAACATCCGAGGCCACCTAATCCTAGAGAAGAAGAATTAATAAATAAGCTTCGCAATAAAATAAGATCTTTGCCTATTGTAAAATATAGAGGTAAATATTTATCAGAGGACCTATGGTCTAGAAATCGTATCGAACTAAAAAATATGCTATTAAATAAAGACCCGCGTGAATTTTTAAAGTGGGATATCATACGAAGAACCATGTATTATCCGAAAGGTGAAACCGAATTCAGTTTTTTAAAAGCACAACTTAATTGGGAATGGTTTAAAAATGCCATGATAAACGAGGACCCGGTTTTTCACCCACAACCTTATTTTACATATAGGCAAACTAATAGCAATACAGTACACCACGCATACCACATAGCTCAATTATTAAGGCATACAAATATTGATATTAATAAACTTTCTACTATTTTTGAATTTGGTGGTGGCTATGGAAATATGTGCAGGTTATTTTTTAATCTAGGTTTTAAAGGTAATTATACAATTTTTGATCTGCCGATATTTAGTGTATTACAAAGGTATTACTTATCTTCTTTAGGTTTACCTTTAGCACCGGATAATTTAAGTAATATGGAAAAAAATAATAATATAATTTTAGTGTCTGACACTAAAATTATATTAAATGATTTTTGCAGTAATGGATTATTTATCGCAACATGGTCAATAAGTGAAGTCCCCTTATATTTTAGAAAGAATATTTTTAAGATAGTTGGCAATCCAGATTACTTTTTGTTTGCATATCAAAATAATTTTGAAGAGGTAGATGATGTAAAATATTTTAAATCTTTTTGTGCTGAAAGAAAGAATTATCTATGGCACGACTTTGAAATAGAACACTTACATGGCAATAGATATTTAATTGGTGAAAAAGTTAAGTAAAAAAATTAATAATATTTTTATAAATGCTTAAAATCAAAATTTCAACTAATTTTCCAGACTGGCCCTTTATCAGACAGACTCCAAAGTCTGAAGGTATGTTTGGAAACTCTAAATTTTTTATAAACCAGGATATTGAAGATTGCGATTTCTGGGTTGTTGATGGCGATCTGGTAAAAATAGAACAAACCTTTTGCGCTAAAGAAAATATCATTTTTATTGGCGGAGAGCCACCCACAATAAAAAGCTATAATAAAAATTTTCTAAGTCAGTTTAATCATTTCATAACCTGTGATAGAAAACTGCAACATCCAAACAAGTTTTACAATCAGCAAGCTATACCATGGCAAATAGGCCGCTATATCGATAAATATGATTATGATGAACTGAAATCTCTGGCAATGCCAAAAAAGAAGAAACTAATATCTGCGATAACATCTGGCAAAGATTGGACAAGTGGTCATAGAAAAAGAAAAGATTTTATATTTAAATTAAAAGAATATTTTGGTGATTCTTTAGATGTTTTTGGCAGAGACATCAATGAAATTAAAGATAAAAGCATGGGGATATTAGATTATAAATATAGCATCGCAATAGAAAACAGCAGTTATGATGATTATTGGACAGAAAAATTATCTGATGTATTTTTAGGTTTTTCCTTTCCCTTTTATTATGGTTGTCCGAATATTTTTGATTATTTTCCACAGAATTCATTGAGAATAATAGATGTGGATGATTTGGATGGTTCCATTAAGATCATTGAAAAGGCTATTGAAGATAATTGCTTTGAGAATCATTTTAATGAAATAGTGGAGTCCAGGAGTTTGGTACTCGATAAGTATAATTTTTTCCCGATGATGGATGATTTTTGTAATAAATATTATAAGAAAATTGAAAAAACAAAAATATTACTGAAGCCTGAAAAAGATTTTGAGAAGTATAATTTTAAAAAATATTTTAATGCTAAAAAGATAGTATCATCTATTAAAAGAAGATATCGTAATAGATAATATTTTTGATTTAAGATCAGTTAATATCATATAAACAATTTACATTTATAGAAAATGATAATAATACAATTAATCGGCGGATTGGGAAATCAAATGTTCCAATACGCCATGGCAAGAAGAATAGCAATTTTAAAAAAAACTGACCTGAAGTTTGATATTTCATGTTTTAAACATTACGAGGATAGAAAATATGATTTAGGATGTTTTAATATTATAGAAAATTTTGCTTCGAGTCAGGAAATCTACCGTCTCAAAGGTCCCGATGGTAGTAGAATACCCTGGAAAATTTTCAAAATAATTAATGAAATCAAACCACTCCACAAGCGCAGTTATATCAAAGAAAGGTATTTTCATTATGATCCCGATGTATTAATAATATCCGACAATGTTTATCTGGAAGGATACTGGCAAAGTGAAAAGTATTTCAAGGAAATTGAAGATATTATCCGAAGTGAATTTAAAATAAAACATAAACCTGATTCTTTAAATAAAAAATTAGGTGATTTAATCTTAAGCAAGCAGTCAGTTTCCATTCATATTAGAAGAGGTGATTATATAACAGACCCAGATGTATATAAAGTTCATGGGATTTGTTCAATGGAATATTATAATTCCGCCATTGAGAAAATTTCAAAAACCATAAATAATCCTCATTTTTTTATATTTTCAGATGACCCATTGTGGGCTGAGAATAATCTGAGTATTGATTACCCTACTACTTTTATTAATGGAAATTCAGGTAATAAAGGTTTTGAAGATATGAGGCTAATGAGCCTCTGCAGTCACAATATAATTGCCAATAGTAGTTTTAGCTGGTGGGGCGCATGGTTAAATGAAAACCCTGATAAGATTGTTATAGCTCCTAAAAAATGGTTTAATGACCAGAGAATAAATACTAAAGACCAGATACCTGAATCCTGGCATAAAATATAAATTATATTCCTAGAAATAAAATATGAGTCTAAAAAATCCAAAAGTTACAGTCCTGCTATCTGTGTATAATGATGAAAGGTTTATTGGTGAAGCAATTGATAGTATTTTAGGCCAGACCCTTAAAGATTTTGAGCTATTAATCGTAGATGACTGCTCTACCGATGGGACTATTGATGTTGTAGAGAATTATGAAGACCCCAGAATAAGACTAGTCATTAATAAAGAAAATATTGATATAACCAGGTCATTAAATAAAGGATTAAAGCTTGCCAGAGGTAAATATATTGCTCGTCTTGATTCAGATGATGTCTCTACCCCGGAACGATTAGAGAAGCAATTCAATTTTTTAGAGGATAATAAGGATTATGCAGCTGTTGGCAGCAGGACTGAATATATTGATGAAAATGGTAATCATATCGGATATTGGAATCAGGAGGTATCCGCAGAAGAAATATTTTATGCTTTAAACTATAGGTGCTGCCTGACTTCATCTTCCATGATGTTTGACAGGGAGACGATCTCTAAAATCGGAAATTATGATGAAAGTTCAAGCCATGCAGAGGATTATGAAATATTTTACAGAATATCAAGAAAACATAAGATTTATGCTATTCCTGAATATCTGATCAAATACAGAATAAGGGAAAACCAAAGACTTGTAATAAATAATGGCCCAACGAGAGAACGGACTTTCAAAATAGCATTACAAACTAAAATTGACAAGAGATTATTGGAGTATTTACAAAATAGGAAAGAAGAGGAATCTTTTTTTAAAAGAATAAAATTGATCAAGGGTTTACAAAGATTTCATACAAATATTCTAAAAGAGGGAATAGAGTTAGGACTCAATAAAAAGAAATTAAAAACAATTTGCTGCAAGAAAATGATTATTTTTATTATAAAAATTATAGTAGGAAAAAAAGGGAAAATATTATTAAAAAGAATATTTAGAATGGAATAGTTTTTAACAATCTATAACTATGAATATAAAAGAAAAAAAGTATAACTTATTATTTCTAACAACAATTTCTGTATGGGGTGGGGCAACAAAAAACCTATTGGAATTATTAAAAAGAATGGATAAAAACATATTTAATCCAATTCTAATTTTACCTGATAAGAAAGGGCCGTTTTACTTAGAAGCATCTAAATATGATATTGAAATAAAATTGGTAAAAATGCCATTTTTACAGTTATCAAAAAATCCATTTAAGTTAATAATTTTCTTATTCAAGATACTGCAGACAAATATAATATTATTTTCAATTATAAAAAAACTTGATACGCATATGATTATTTGCAATTCAATACAAGACTCACTTTTAGTCAGTCTGCCAGCAAAATTGTTAAGGAGAAAATTAATAATATATATTAAAAATATTTTTGATAAAAAATGGAAGAAAATCATTGTATCAAAAGTTTTTGATCTATTTTCCAATAAGATAATTGCAGTTTCTAATAAAGGTAAAAGTGAAATAGCAAAGTATATGAAATATTTTAATAAAGTTGTTGTTCTCCATGAAGGAATAGATATAGATAGTTTTAAAAATAATTTATCCAAAAAAGATGTATATCAAAAAGATCATGGCGCTGATGAAAAATTTTTTAGAATTATAAATATTGGTAATATCGCAGAATTAAAGGGACAGAAACTGCTTCTGGAGGCATTATCGGGGGAAGAGTTTAATAATATTGATTTTAAAGTTTTTTTTGTTGGAGAAGCAAATTTTAAAAGGGACCAAGATTACAAAAAGGCATTAGAAGAATTTATTATTAATAATAGACTGACAAATAAAGTATTTTTCCTTGGATTTAAAAAGAATGTAAATGATTATATAAACCATAGCGATTTACTTGTTCATTGTCCTGTATTGGATGAAGGTTTTGGACTGGTGATACTGGAGGCTTTTTGTTTTGAAAAAGTTGTGGTAGCTACCAGGACCGGTGGTATTCCTGAAATTATTGAAGATGGTGTAAATGGATTTCTTTGTAAAATCGATAAGCAAGATTTAGCAAATAAAATATTATATGTATATAATAATCAGGATAAATTGGGACATATAAGGGATAATGCAATAAAGACAGTAAGTGAGAAATTTACTTTAAAAAATCAAATAAGGAAAACTGAAAAAATCTATTCTGATGTATTGGAATTTAAGCTAAATAGATTTATTTGAATTTAATAATAGAGGCCGCAAAATGAAAAAGCTCAAGATACTGATTTTAAGTGACTACACTTTTGTTAAAGGCGGAGCAGAGCAGGTTGCTATTGCAAGCGCGATAGGGCTTGCAAAAAAAAATCATGAAGTTATTTTTTTCTCAGCTGTTGGTCCTGTTTCAGAAGAATTAAGCAGTGCTGATTTAAAAGAGGTCATATGCCTTGATCAAAGTGATATTCTGGATAATCCCAGCAGAATAAAAGCAATGATAAGCGGAATATATAATTTTAGCGCAGTTAAAGAGTTGAAGAAATTATTTAAAAGGTGGCTTCCGGATATAATACATATTCATGGAGTATCAAAGGCACTTTCATGGGCTCCTATTATTATAGCAAAATCTTTTAAAATCCCTGTTATATATACTATTCATGATTACGGCCTATTATGTCCTAATCTGGGTATCTATAATTTTAAAACACAGAAGATCTGTAAATATTATAAAAAGGGATGCTTGACTAGATGCATGATAACCAATTGTGATAAGAGAAGTTATGGACAAAAGCTATGGAGATGGTCAAGATATGTCATAACGACCAAAATTTTTCAGGTTAATAAAAAAGTAAATGCTTTTATTGCAGTTGGAAGTTTTATACAAAGATTTTTTAGTGAAAATCTAAGAACAAAAAAACAAATTAGACTTATTTATAATCCAATGGTTATAAAGAAAGAAATAAAGTTACCTGATAAAAAGGTTAAAAGACCCGGGAAAAATGACCTTATAAAATTTTTGTATGCCGGCAGGCTGTCATCAGAGAAAGGGATTGAGCTTTTACTTGGGGCAATAAAGGAAGTTAATGCTGAACTTATAATTATCGGAGATGGTGAACTTATGCCGCTTTGTAAAAAAGTCTCCAAAGAAACAAGAGGCAGGGTTAAAATTCTTGGATATCAGGACAGGCAATCTGTTTTTAACAATATGAGAAGCTGTGATTGCCTGGTACTTCCGTCAAAGTGGCTGGATCCGGCGCCGCTTATTTTAGCTGAGGCCAGTTATAATGGATTGCCCTGTATTGTAGCTGATCATGGAGGACTATCAGAATTTATAAAACCAGGAATAAACGGTATATATTTTGAACCAGGCAAGATGTCTTCATTGAAGAAGGTCATGGCAGAAATAGTTGAAAATCCTGAATTATTGGTGCCGCTTAAGAAAAATTCCAAAGAAATAATTCAGAAGATGAATCTGAGCATGGATAACCATACAGAGGGGATCATGAAGTTATATTATGAGATATTGGCGGAGAAATAAACTAAAATTAAAGTTATATGAAAAATAATAGATACTCTATCAATAGAATAATAACCTTAAAGAATTTATTTATATTCCTGGCTCTTTTTACAGTTTTCTATAAACATCTCGATAGATTTACCTATGATGACATAGCAGTAAACCTTGTATTAAACACTTTGTGTTTGATAATCTTTATAGTATCAATATACAAGGTTAAAATCGGATTATATCTATTCATTTTTTTTATACCTCTTTTTAATTCATTTACCACTATTCTTAGCGTAAGACCAGTTGAAATTATCCTTTATTTATTCTTTGCATTTACTTTAGGCTTCTTCGTAAATCACTCATATAAAATTCAAAGCAGTGAAAAAATTCTTTTAAGGTCATACAGTTTTGATGAAGAGTTAAAGGTACCAATACTGTTTTTCATAATCATATTAGTAATATCTTCCTTGTTCACTATTTACCGATATGCTAATTTTGTACCTTTTATTACAAGTAAATATCACGATCTGAACGTTAATGTAAATGGAGTTGGATCTAGTGGCTCCATATCATGGACAATTAATTTTTTCTTGAATTATATTATTGGCTTTTGGCTAATATTTATAATTTTCAATATTATCAAAAAAACCAAAGAAATTATTATTTCAATTATTGTCTTGATCTCTTCAACAATGGTTGCTGCAATTGTTGTTTTTTATCAATATTTTTTCCATCCTACTTTTGGGAGTTTTACACACTGGATTGAAGCTGGCAGGTTTAATTCTACCTTTTCAGATCCTAATTCAATGGGAGCATTTGTGGCACTTCTATTCCCGATCTTTCTTGTGATGATCATCTATTTAAAGCGGTGGTACTTAAAATTATTATTTGGGGTTTTATTTTTACCATATTTATTCATGTTGCTCCTAGCTGGTTCAAGAAGTTCTGTCATTGGGATTATTTTTGTCATATTAGCTTTTTTAATTATTGGAATTATTAAGTTAATAAAAGTAATTAAAAAAAAGATGACCAGTATTTCAAAAATTAAGAAAATAATAATTAGAACCAGTATATTATTACTGGTTCTAATTATTATAATACTGGCAGTATTTTCTGTTCTGTTTATAAATAATATAGAAGATCCAAATATTACAAAATTCAGCATGATAAATAGGACCATGGAATCCATTATTGCTTTTAATGCTTATTCTAGCAGGCTCGGATTAGTTGAAGGGATTAAATCAATTTCAAATTTTAGATATCTGTTCTGGGAAAGAGCAATACATATGTTTAAAGATTATCCATTAACAGGGATAGGTCCGGGAGCATATATTATTGAACTGCCAAATTATCACGGTTTAGATTTTACCCTGATTGATTATGCCGGAAACTATTATTTACAGGTTCTGGCTGAATTTGGATTGATCGGGATTATACCATTATTATTTATTTTTTATATTCTTATAAAAAAAGTGATTATTTATCTTAAGAGAAGCAAGGATATAAAAAGAGTTAAAAATATAAATTGGATCTTAATCGGTCTTTTTATGTCTTTCTCCTCAATGTTGATTGCCTTGATCTTTGGACCCCATACTAATTTTATGGAAATACAGTTCACTTTCTGGCTGATTATTGGACTGATGGTGGCCTTTATTAAAGTGAATTATATTAAGGAAAATAATGGAAATAAAGATTATGCAAGGCTATCACAAATTAATAATGAAAAGTATCAAAACAGAATAATAAATAGATTTGGTCATGGTCTGTTTGCTAAGATAAGTTTTATAGTTCTTATTATAATTTTTACCACAAGTTTATTTATTAGTTCTATTACGACTCTTTCTACGAATGTAAAGCAGAATACTTTCCGAAAAAATGCAAATAATTACGGATTTTATAATGAGGAAGTATTTGAAGGAAAAAGTGTAAGATGGATCAGCATAGATGCAAGTAAGGTTTTTGAAAAACAAGGAGATGCTCTAAATATTCCAGTTAGAGACGGTATCCCCGTAGACCGTAGGATACCTCTTTTTATGAGGATCTATATAGATAATCTATTAGTAAAAGTGGTAAAAATAGACGGAAATCAGTGGCATGATATAAAAGTTGATATACCAGAATTTACTGGAGAGAAATTTACATTGACTGTTTCTTCCAGCAGCAGCTGGACACCTAAAGAGATGGGAATTAATAATGACACAAAGGAAATAGGGTTTATGATCGGAGAAATTGTATTTTTAGATTAATTATTATGATATTCTTTAAATATGGAAAATTCATTTAATGAACCAGCTAATAAAAAAATTAAAATACGATATTTTTTTATTCTTCTGATAAATGACATTGTCTTTTTAGCTCTGGGCAGTCTTCTAACCTATTATTTAAGATTTTATACAAGCTTTTTTGACAGATACGAACCTATTACCGGAATTGATTTAAACTATGTCCTTTATTCATTGATCTTTATAGGTACGATATTAGTTATTATGGCGATCTTTAAAGTATATAATTGGACTTATATTTATAATGGAATGATCTATTATATTAAAATAACAGGTTCAGTTATTATAGGTTTAATTGTCACATTATCATTTGGCTGGTTCCGGGATGGTTTTTACTTCTCTAAAGTATGGATACTGCTTAATATATTTTTTAGTTTGATTTTTATTATTTTATCCAGATATTTTATAGGTCTTTATATAAACAAGAATTTAATCCGAAGAGGGAATATATTGAAAAAAATAATTTATAGATTTTCAGACTGTTTAAGTGGTTTAAGATCCTTATCGAGAATAAAAAAGAAAGTTTTCTTTGGAATTGTTTTAGTAATAAATGATTGCATATTGTTATCACTCTGTTTCTACCTGTCTTATTTCATCAGATTTCAAACAGGTGATTTTGCTATTAGCGGGCAGATCGCATATCTTGATTTTGATTATAAATTCTATTCAATTATCTTCATAGTACTGGCACTTGTCATTATGTATGCGTTCAGGCTATATGATTGGGATAAGATCTATAAAGGATCTGGGTATTATTCAAGATTAGTAAGAGCTATTGTTTACAATATAATAGCAATAATACTTGTTGGGTATATTTTTAATTTATTTACCTTCTCAAGAAAATGGATAGGTCTTTTAGCATTATTAAGTATTGTTTTTATCTTTATTAGCAGATTCTTAATTGAAAATATAACCAGGCGGTTAATGAAGAGATTAAACATTTCTTTTAAAACTATCATAGTGGGAATTGGAGGAAATGCTGAAAGAATAGAAAATAGTTTAAAAAAGCATCCACAGGAAGGTTATGAGATCGTCGGATATGTGGATGAGGAAAATAAGATCATTAAGGCAAAGAAAGAAAATACTAATATCAAAATCCTGGGAAATCTAAAAAATATTGCAGATATAATTAGAAATAACGGTATACAGACAGTAATAATTTCCGGAACAGAATATAAATATTTTGAAGCACTGGAGATACTTGAAAAATTAAAAAAATATGATGTTTCGGTCCTGCTGTTTCCAGGATTCTTTGAGTTTTCTATGAAAAGAGTAGATATGAGAGAAGTTGCCGGTGTTCCATTGATGCAGATAACAAATATAGGTTTTTCCGGAGTAAATCTGTTTTTGAAGAACCTGATTGATTATCTTTTTGGCAGTATAATAATGTTATTATTTATTCCAATTTATTTAATTATTGGATTGGCAATAAAATTAAATTCTCCTGGACCAGTTTTTTATCAACAAAAAAGATATACAAAGGACTGTAGAGTATTCTATATGTATAAATTCAGGTCCATGTATGTAGATGCAGATCAGAGACTTAAAGAGCTGAAGGAATATAATGAGGCTGATGGTCCGCTATTCAAGATGAAAAAGGATCCAAGGATCACAGGGGTGGGCAGATTTATACGAAGGTTTTCCATTGATGAACTCCCCCAGATAATTAATGTCCTCAAGGGTGAGCTCAGTCTGGTCGGGCCCAGACCTCCCATACCAGAAGAAGTAGAACAATATGATGAATGGGAGATAAAAAGGATGAATGTTAAGCAGGGCATCACCGGGCTATGGCAAGTCAGTGGAAGAAGCGAACTTTCTTTTGAAGAAATGGCGAGACTGGATCTTTACTATATACAAAACTGGTCGATTGAGATGGATATCAAAATACTACTTAAGACAATCCCAACAGTTTTATTTGGGAAGGGTGCTTATTAGTAATTGTTTATATGATATTTTAGTATTTTACTTAATTTTTCAATCCTCTGTTTAATGTTATAATAAGCGCTAAATTTTTATCATTCTTAATTTATATATATGTTTGCAAATATAAAAAAATTATTTTCCTATAGAGAGCTCCTTGTCAGCCTGACCAGAAAAGAGTTGAAGGTAAAATACAGGGGATCTGTTTTGGGATTTTTCTGGTCGCTTCTAAATCCTATTCTCACAATGCTGGTCTACTCTTTTGTATTTTCAATAGTTCTCAGGGGAGGAATACAGGAGTTTGCGATTTTTTTGATCTGTGCGCTGCTTCCATTTAACTTTCTGCAAAACTCTGTAAATCAGGGTACCGGAAGCATAATCTCAAACAGTAATCTTGTTAACAAGATATATTTTCCCAGAGAGATATTACCCCTTTCTGTAGTATTTTCAAATCTTATCAACTACTTTCTGGAGCTTATTGCCCTTTTTGCAGTGCTTGCTTTTATGGGTTATAAATTCTACTTATTTTTATATATCCTTCCAGTGCTTATCTTTATACAAATTTTCCTGGTGATGGGGATGACGCTGCTGGTATCGGCCCTTAATGTTTTTTTCAGGGACCTTCAGCACCTTATAACGATAGTGATGATGGTATGGTTTTTCGGAACACCTATAATATATCCTTTGAGCATGGTTCCTGAAC
>SDBS01006523.1_pt1 | contig 11349 bp, 9 predicted proteins | sample 2277091 | NCBI WGS metagenome assembly SDBS01 (sample SAMN10404972, study PRJNA504765) | marine sediment metagenome | isolation source: marine sediment core GS10_PC15, 163 cmbsf | place: Arctic Ocean: Southern Knipovich Ridge | collected 2010 | reverse complement strand
TGGTTCCGGTTCCAGCGGTAGCGATACGTTGCTTTACCATACGTTTGGAGCTTGCTATTTGTATCGAGAATCACCCAGTCTTTGGCCTGAGGAACCTCTTTAAACAAAAGCTCCCAAATAAAGGCCCCGCTGTAGTTATAAACGCCCACGCGCAGACCGGCATCGTGGCAAAGTTTAGCAAACTTGACCGCATCGGCCATGCTTTCGCGTTCCGCTTCCAGGCCTGCCCCTTTGTAACAATGCATCATAACGAAATTCACGCCCAGGGCCTTGAGTTTGGCAATCATCTCGGGACTATGCTCGCGCAAGTAGGCGGCACGTTGTTCAGCCGTCGGCGTGTAGCCCTGGCTACCATCACGGCGAACGCGGAACAGCAACGGCTCCCAGCTCCCCGCCATCACAATTCCGTCCCGCTGCAGCCAGTCTGGACGTTGTTCGAGCGGCATGGTCAGCGGTTCAGCGTGAACCAGACAAGCAAGACATAAGTGCAACAAAATTACAATTTTGATATACATAAAAGCCCTCTTGCGAATGGACTGTACCGGGATTTCTTTATATGCCTTCTTCATAATCTTTCTCGCTGTCCATTTTACAAGATTACGGCCTGAAGTAAACTACAATGCCGTTTTCATAGACTTTTCTTTCCCAGTCAGGCTTAACGACAGATTCATAGATTGGTTCTTCGAGACGTCTCATTTCTTTGCCGAGTATCACTGCTGAAGGTGGAGATTTTTTTAGTAATTCTCCGAGTGTTTTTGGGCCTACGGTATGAGTAATACTTCGCTCAGATGGTGACATAGAATCGGCAGCTCTATAGATAATCGCACCACAGGAAAGTTCTGTGTAGATTTCACTTCGGCCCTCAAGAGCGAGTAGGGGGGCTAAAGTCAGAATTAGTTTTGGTTCTTTCGTTCTCTTGTTTATATCTTCTGAAATCTTATGTATCTCAATCGGCACCCATCTTTCCGGCACAAGGACCATCGAAGTCCTCTGCAGTACAACTGGGTAATAAGTTACTGCCACAAGTACACACACAGTTACTAAAGCAATCGCTATTTTGAAGTGCTTACTGACACTGGTTTTATCGGTGAGTTTCCTTAAATACAGCAGCGGCAAGGCAAAGCTGATTACCAGGAAAGGTACCGGCATTGCAAGGTATTGCCTCCACATCGTCGGTGGGATTAGAGCGATACTAAAGAATGTTAACGGAAGCAGGGCGGCGAGCAATAAATGTCTGGTATTTGATATCTTTAATCTGCCGCGCAGACAAACGATAGTCAGGCAAAAATATATTGCTAATACCACAAGAGCAAAATACCCCGGCTGTCTTAGGCAGATTAATGTTAGCGCAAATTTGTTGTAAACCATACCTATTTCGTGCAGCCATTCGCCGTAGAGCATTGGTATTTTGGCCAGGTTCAGGAAAAATGCTCGCGGTGCCTGAGCTATCACCCAAACAGGCCAAACCGAAATAATAGCAGCGGCAACTAAGAACGGTAGGGCGGTTTTGCATCTTTGTTTCATTGACTCGGCCGGCTGGCTCAAAAGTATCGCGAAGAACAATAGCTCCACCAAAGCTGTCGTTATACGCATACAACTCGCAAATGTAAGCAAGGCACCGATGGCAGCAATTCGCCAACCCAGCGAAACTGGGTTTTGATCGTGCCCACCTTCGGCGGGTGATTTTTGCTTAAAATCGGTGGATACAAACAACCAGAAAGCCAACACAACACATAAGATTACAGCATCATGGTTCCAGGCATAGCCATTGGCGTAATCGACGAGAGGATTAAATACATACAGAACAGCCGCTGCCAGGCCCAAGAGCATTCCGGTGATTGCAAAGGACCTGAAAATATACCGGTATATGCCGACAATACAGACCAGAACGAGAATATCGCAAAAAGCAGAGAGAATTCTGCCAACGAGCAGATAGTGGGTTGTGTTGAACATTCTAAACAAAGCTGCACATAGTAATGGGTGATAGGGCAGTTGTGCTGCGTATGAAAAATCCCTGTAAATCATCTTGCCTTGGGCCAATAGGGCACCGCCGGTGCAGTACATCTGTTCATCCCGGCCGAGGGGCTTGGTCATACTATTGGCTAAAATTGCAAGCGAAAGAACAATCAGTATTAAGAGAACTAATATATTGACGATTTTTGCAGACATCATAAAAACTAAAAGCTATTGAAAAGTAACAATTGAAAAATAGTAAATAGTAAATAGTAAATAGTAAATTACTTTACCATTCAGCCAGCTCGCCGAGAAGCTCTTCTACTAAATCTTTCATTGTAACAATACCGAAAGGTCTCTCTTGACCGGCACGGCCGATTTTCGCAACCAGGACGATTTTTTGATTTTCCCTTTGCATAATATTTATAGCATCTGTGACAGTAGTATCTGCATCAAGCTTTCGAATTGGTTTTACGAACTTCTCCAGGCTGGCGAATTGTTCTCGTGAGCTTAAGGTCTCATAGATATTTATAAAGCCGATGATTTTCCCCAGCTTTCCCTCTACGACCGGCAGACGGGTAAAGGCGCATTTCTTCAATTTGTTCAACAGAGCTGAATTATCAGAATTAACATCAACCGTTTGAACATTGTCAGCAGGTATCATCACAGACCTTATGCGAATATTTGAAAGACTGACCAGACGATTTATGATATCGGTCTGTACCGAACTGAGAATGCCTTCTTCATGCGTATCCTGCAGAATTGCCTGGACCTTGTGTCTTTGCGCAGATGTTATTACTGTTTTTGAGGAAGAAGCCAAACCGGTCAATCGGGAAAACAGGCTCGATACAAACTTGAGCAGCGGCACTACACCGCACCAGCTTAAAAGTTTGTGAAATCCGTATAAAACCGGCGACAGGTAAGGCATAAGTGAATCTGCACGATAAAAGAAGATATTTTTGGGGATTAGCTCTGAGAAGACAAATAGTATCGGTACAGTTAAAAGGGTTGCGAATAATTCAGCACTGTGTTGAGTCTCCACTTTACTTAAAAATATGTTAGTGACAATACTCGTAGTAAGATAGTAGGCAAGATTTGTGGCTATTATCAACGATAGAAGCAGGCCGCTACTGTCGCGCAGACATCTGCCGAGTATGACAAAAAGCAATCTTTTCTTTTCAACGCCTAATCGTAAGCGAAGCCGGCTGAGCCGGTATAGGCCGGTTTCAGCGCCGCTGAATAAGCCTGCCAGAATAACTAAAAACACAACTGCAATTATTAGCAAAGCGCTATTGGCCATCACTTCGAAACGCCTCAAGAGTTAATGTTAAGCTTTCGATTCGGTGCTTTTGCACTCTTTCGACAGTGAACTTCAAATTCTTCAAGTGTGCTACATCACCGCTTTTGGGGATTTTTCCTAAAAGGGCGGTTACCAATCCGCCTACAGTAGCGAGCCGAGTCTCGGCCAAATCGACGCCGAATACCTCAGCCCAATCATGAATGGCCAGATTCCCAGCCAGACGATATTCAAAAGGCCCTGTCTGTTCAATGGGTTCGGTTTGGCTTGTAAGTTCCATCTGCCCGAACAGTTCTTCAGCGATATCCTCCAGCCTGACAGAGCCGGCAATCCCGCCGTATTCGTCAACGACTATTGCCATATCGGTTCGACTTCTGCGGAAAAATTCAAGCAGAGATTCGAGTGTCTTTTGTTCCGGAACATAATGCACTTGCTGGACGATTTTGTCTAACGAGACACCTGCTTTAAGCAGAAGCTGCCGAAGATGTACTACCCCGACTATATTATCTATTGTCCGGAAATAAACAGGCAGCTTTATCAGGCCGTTATCCTGCATCTTCTCGAAAGCTGTTTGTGGCAAATCTGTAACGGCACAGGCAATCATATCAACCCGCGGCTGCATAACGTGACGGACTTTGAGAAAGCCTAACTCGATAACTTCTGTTAAGAGTTTGTTTTCGTCGGCGCTAATCAATCCCTGTTTTTGGGTTGTCTCAATCAAAGATTTAAATTCGCCTACGGTTATTGGTTTTGGACTTCTGACAGGCCCTAAAAACAGCCGAAGAATCGGTTCCAATATCAAATATTTGAATAAATACTCCAGGGGAGTAAAAAGTTGAAGGCATAAAAAAGCCGGCAGGGCGGCAACAACACACACAGATTTTGAATTTGCGTAGGCCACTGATTTCGGCAGTATTTCACCTACCAGCACCAACGCAGCGAAACTGGCCAGAGCAGTAATCGCTGCGATGGCTAAGCCGCTTTGCTCCTTCACTCGAATTGTTAAGACACTGGATACGGCATAAAACAGAACATTAACCGTCATATTCCCAAACAAAAAGCAGTTAAGCAATTGACCGGGTTTGTTCAGGAGCCTTGCAGTTAGGTTTTGGAACTTGTGTTTGGACCCTTGCAGCATTTTTGTTTGTCTGTGTGACAGATTAAAAAATGCTGTCTCGGCCCCTGAAAAAAAAGCTGAACCGGCAAGCAGCAATAACATCAAAACAATTTGGTAAACCTGAGCCGCCATCAGCTATTACCTGACTGTGGTTTGGGTAAGGTTAACTTGAATTTGCTTCCCTTGGTGGGTTTGGATTCAACCGAAATCGAACCCTCGTGCTCGGCTATTATCTTTTTGCAAAAAGCCAGACCAAGTCCGGCCCCGGAATACTCAGACGATGTGTTCTTGTTTATTTTTGTTGTGAAGAACGAATCAAAAATATTTTTCAAATCGGCCGGTTCAATTCCCTCGCCGGTGTCGCTGACTTCTATTTCGACCACATCACTTTTCTTTGTGGCTTTGACGGTCAAAATACCGCCACGCGGCAGCATCGCATCACGGGCATTAAGAATCAAATTCATTAAAACCTGTTGTATCTGGACCGGCACCCCCCAAACCGTTAAGTCTTCGGGAATACAGGTTTCTACGATTATCCCGTCTTTCGCAAAATCCCGACAAAGACAGGTAAAAACCTCTTCAACTAAAGGAAGTAATCGAGAATTATTCTTTTCCTGCGTTTGGCCATTTGCCACCGACAGCATACTTTCCATAATCTTCGAGGCACGCTCACAATTTCGAACCGTCTTGTGGAGTACCTTGTCGGTTAAGCTCTTATCATCAGGGTTGTCCAGAGCAAGGGCGGCGTAGTTTCTCAATGGGGTGAGCAGATTGTTGATTTCATGGGCTATCATGCAACTGACGGTACCCATGTTAGCAAGGTGCTGGGACTGTGTAAGCTGTGATTTAAGAGCATCATTTTCCTGCTGCTGTTCTTCCAGATATTTGTGTAAAGAAAGGCGTTTTTCTGTAATACTTGCCAATTGTCTGCTCCTGCTATAAAATTTAGTTTTAGCGGCTGCTTATTATTTACTGGAAGCCCTTGACTTACAAGTATCTATATCGACTTTTGATGTGTTTTTTCTTGAACCATGATATACAATATACGCAATACGATATACAAGTAATGAACGAACAGAGGATTTTAGAAGAGCTTTTAGCGCTGTTGGAAGCAAACAGCGTTGCAATCCGCAATGAACCGCTTGGCGGAAATGGCGGAGGACTTTGTACTATTAAGGGCCGACAGATGTTCTTTGTGGATACACAGGCTCCCTCTGCGGTAGTAGCAGCGATTTGTGCCCAGGCGGTGCCGAAGGTGGTGGACATTGAACAGATATATATCAAGCCGGAAGTCCGCCAATTTATCGAAATTCACAACAATAACATTATCTGATAGGTGGTGTGACAATGAAAAGAATATGGCTGGCGATATTTATACTCTTATTGGCAGGGCGGCTCCATGATTCAAAAGCAGCAGCAAAGGCATCCTCTGCCAGAGTGGCGGAGACATTTGCAAATTCGGTCGGTATGAAATTTGTACGCATAGAATCCGGCTCTTTTCTGATGGGGCAAAAAGATGGAGGTGATTGGGACGAAAGACCCGTGCATAGAGTTACTATCACCAGACCTTTTTGGATGGCGGCAACCGAAGTTACAAATGCTCAGTATGAGCAGTTTGACCCGGAGCACAACAAGCTTCGTGGAAAGCTTGGCTTCTCCAAACAAGACGATGAAGCAGTCGTTTTTGTGAGCTGGCACAAAGCGAGCAAGTTCTGCGAATGGCTCTCGAAAAAAGATGGCACATCTTATCGTCTGCCGACCGAGGCCGAGTGGGAGTATGCCTGCCGTGCCGGCACTACCACCGCCTACTACACCGGCCCAATCCTGCCAAAGGAGTTTCACAAGAACGCTCGGATGAGCTGGTTTCCCGATCCGGCACGTAGCCGTAAGGGCGCTGAGCCGGTGCCGCTTACGGTTGGCCGGACTGCGCCAAATCCCTGGGATCTGTTCGACATGCATGGAAATGTCGAAGAATGGTGCTCCGATTGGTATGGTCCTTACGGCAAGGGTGCTCAGATGGATCCGACAGGCCACAATGCAGGTGATTTCAAAATTACACGAGGCGGCAGTCAGGGCACACAGGTCTCGTTCCTGCGCTCAGCTAACCGCCTTGCCACACTCCCGGAGGACAAAAGCTGGCTGATAGGCTTCCGAGTCGTCCTTGGCTCGATGCCGGACACAAAGCCGCTTCCTTTCCCCGCACCGCCATTGAACCGGCAGCATGTCAGCCGGTGGATTCCTGCCAACCTGGATAAAGGCCCCGATCCGGACAAACCGTACTTCAAAGGCCCAACCGAGTATGTCAAAATTCCTCCGAACTCTAACGGCCCAATGTACTCCGAGCACAACCATGACCCGGCGTTGGTTGACTGTCCGAACGGTGACTTACTGGCTATTTGGTATTCGTGCCGGAATGAGCCGGGCCGCGAGTTAACTATTCTGGCCAGCCGTTTGCGGTATGGGGCCGATGATTGGGAGCCGGCCTCGGTCTTCTGGAACGCCCCGGATCGCAACGATCACGCACCGGCTTTTTGGTTTAATGGCCAAGATACGATTTATCACTTCAACGGCCTCTCAGCAGCAGCTACATGGGGTAATCTTGCCACGGTCATGCGAATCTCGACTGACAGTGGAGCTACGTGGTCACAAGCGCAACTTATCAATCCCAAACACGGGCTTCGCCATATGCCTGTCGAATCTGTATTTCTAACGCGAGAGGGATTTATCGTTTTGCCCTGTGACGCCATAACCGGTGGCAATGGTGGAACGGCTGTGCACATCAGTCGTGATGGCGGCGGCACGTGGATCGACCACGGCGCTGGTCGGCCCAGTCCGAAGTTTACCTCAGGTTCAACGGGAGCGTGGATAGCAGGTATTCACGCTGGTGTTATGCAGCTTAAAGACGGGAGTCTAATGGCCTTGGGACGCGGCAACAACATTAACAGCCGTATGCCGATGAGTATATCAAAAGATATGGGCAGGACATGGACATATTCGGCGAGCGAATTTCAGCCGATCAGCAGCGGACAGCGACTGGTTCTCAGGCGATTGCACGAAGGCCCCATTTTATTTGTGAGCTTCGCCGACCGCAGAAAAGGCATGGATATCCCCGATGCCTCCGGAAAACAACGTCGAGCATACGGAATGTTCGCCGCACTTTCTTTTGACGAGGGCAAAACCTGGCCTTGTAAGCGCCTCATTACGGCAGGGGGGCAGGCTCAGAAAGTTGACGGCGGAGGCAATACCGGCTCATTTACAATGGACGATAACCACGCTGAAACCAGAGGGTATCTGGCTGCCACACAAACGCCGAATGGGCTTATTCATCTTATCAGCAGTAAGCAATACTACGTTTTCAATCTGGCCTGGATTAAACAGTTCACACCAACTGCGGGGAAGGAGTAGTAAAAATGGCAGAGAAAAAGGTAGCTATTTTGGTTGACGAAATGTATCAGGTTCTTGAGGTCTGGTTCCCTTACTATCGCCTCAAAGAAGCCGGCCTGGAGGTTAATTTCGTTGCCGCAGAGGCAAAAAAGGAATATCATTCAAAGGAAGGTTACCCATGTATCTCAGAGGTTGCAGCGGCAGAAGCTGATGCCGGCGATTATGATTGTATGGTCGTGCCGGGTGGATTTGCCCCGGATTTTATGCGAAGAAATGCTGATGTTATAAAGTTTGCAAATGATATAGTAAATGCCGGCAAGGTTACAGCAGCTATTTGTCACGGCGGATGGCTATTGTGCAGCACCCCGGTTTACAAGGGTAAAAAGGCGACCTGTTTTATGGCGATTAAAGATGATATTATAAATGCCGGCGCCGAGTATATAGATGCTGAATGCGTTGTGGATGGAAATTTGATTACGTCACGCAAGCCGGATGATTTGCCGGCCTTTTGCACAGCGATCTTAAAAGCGCTGGGAAAATAATGAATAAGTGAATAGGAGCGTTTTTTTTATGAACCAGACAAAAAATGACAAAACGCAGGACAAGACACCTACTGTCCTGGTTGTTGATGACAATCAGCAGAATCTTGAGTTATTGCAGGTATATCTTGAAGATGTGGACTGTCAGAGCATACCTGCCTGCGATGGGCCTGAAGCTTTGGACATTATAGCTAAGAATCCTCCTGATTTAATTTTGCTGGATGTGATGATGCCCAAAATGAGTGGTTTTGAGGTTTGCAGAAGGATTAAGAATGATCCCAAAACCAGTGATATTCCAGTAATAATGGTAACCGCACTTAATGAATTTGGCGACATTGAGCGTGCTATTGATTCGGGCACTGATGATTTTCTAAGTAAACCCGTGAACAAGCTCGAACTATTAACACGGATTAAAACTATGCTGAAATTAAAACACTTAAGCGACAAACTCGATCGCACGTTGGCATATTTGAGCGAGATAGAAAAACAGGCGCAAATGGCAAAGTCCGATTAGGGATTATACTTACAGACTTAACTATAGCGAATCACAATTGCCATTATTGGTCTTGGGGCAGGGGGGTGTAAAAACCCGATAACCGCCTTCTAAAATCGTAACAATCCGCACATCACACACAACCGCCACAACGAAAAGACAAAATAAAAAAACCACCGGCTAATTCCCAAAATAGGGCTTAATCCACCTTCGCCTATAGTCGATACCTTAGTCAACGCATTTAGATAATCTTGAGAGAAAATGCGGGTCAGGAACCACTCAAGAAGGCGAAAATAATAACAGGGCGACAACGTCCTGATTGTAAATCAAGAATCGAATTTGGCTCCGAGGGAGGGTGTATGAGTCAGTTACTGGAAATTCTTGGTAGGGCGATAACCATCGACATTGCCGATTTGATATGGCATTGGTTAAATGCAGCCAAACTTCCTAAAGACGATAGCCAATCTGTCCGGTACCGTCAGCTAAATAAAGCCATTGAACTAATGGGTGATATGAAGCTCGATGCTGCCACCGAGCAGATAAGAATGTATCTGTTTGAAAATCCTTCCTGCATATACGGTCGCCTGGCGGTGGCCGCTATTTGTCTGCATAATAACCGATTGGCTGAGGCGATCAAAGAGCTAAACTCGGTCTATCTGCGACAGCCGAATAATACAATGGCTCTTTATGCCCTCGGCTATTGTTATGAACGACTTGGCAAAGAGTCACAGGCAATCGAATTCTATCAAGACTGCCTGAAGTTCAAAAGCTATTTACAGCTTCCCGCCCAGCGATTAGCTGCCATTTACTTCAAAAAAGGTCAGCCGGAAAAAACCATAGAGCAATATGAGATACTGAAAAATGAATATCCTGACGACATATCAACACTTGTGACGCTTGGGCATTTATATATCGCCACAGGTAAGTATACGCGGGCTATCGAAACGTTCAACACTGCCATCTTAATACATCCGGACAATTTCCATACTCAGGGTGATAATGTAGACCAGCTTTTCGCCGAGGGCCAATTCCACGAGGCTCTGGAGGAGATTGAGTATTTATTACAGGACCAACCCGATAGGGCGGATTTGCTTATGAAGTATGCCGATGTTCTTCGTATGTTGGGCGATGCCCCAGAGGCTGTTTCGCAATATGAAGAGGCGCTGCGTATCTGCCCGGACTTCCTCGAGGCCACTATAAAGCTCGGCACACAGTATTTACAGTTACACCAGGACCGGCTTGCGGCACAGCAATTCAATAAGGCCGTTGAAATAAACGACAAAATAGTTGATGCGTACATAGGCCTGGCAATTTCCCAGAAATTAGCCGGTAACCTCTCAGATGCAATAGGAACATTATCACTCGCAGCGGCGATCCAGCCAAATAGCTCACTGTTATTCGCCGAGACCGCTGCTCTGCGATTCCAGGATGGCCTTAGGGAAAATTTGCCCTTTGATAATCATTATGAAAATGTGCAAGAAGACCCCACAAACCTGACCAGAGCAGTAATTAACGCACATCAACAACAAATCACCCATCGTCCGCAAAACCCGGATTTGCATTATAGGCTTGGCGTTTTAATGATGGGCGTAGGAAGGATAGCGGAAGCTATTAAGTCATTTCAATCGGCTTTGGACATAAATCCCGGTTATAACAGAGCCAGAAGCAAATTAGCCATCTGTCTGTTTGAAATCGACCGCAAATCTGAAGCCCTCGAGCATCTGCCAGGTCACGAACACCTCGATAAGGATACGCTTGAGCTGCACTATAAGACAGCCTTACTTTATTGTGACAAGGTTAAGTTCGCATCGTCCCTTATGAACCTGGAGCGTCACCTGGAGAATAATTTTGCCCGACCGGATGCAGCGGTTAACATCTCAATTGTGCTACAGAACTTAGGCCTGTTAGACAGAGTAACTGCTATGTGGGACAATCTCTCAGATACCGCCGACCAGGCGATTAACGCCGATTATCCATTCCAACTGTAGGCTGGCAATATTAAGCCGAAAAAATGGAAACATACACAAATAGCCCTCATTGCCCAAAATCAGCCCTGAATGAAACATAACATTTATTATGGGACGTTGATAATCGCATTTAAAAGGTGTATCTAAGAATTGCGACTATTCAGGATTTATCGAGATTTTTTTATTCTTTGATTCTTGTGATTCTTTTTCGTTACTCGACTTGTTTTCGCTTAGAAAGAATAGAAAATCTTTACCGCCAATTATTTGGTTGAGTTTATTGATTATGTCTGAATAATCTTCTTTACTTTGAATAAGTGCGAACTCAGCCAATATCATTTCTTCTTCTTTTTCATCCAACACTAACTTGGCTAATTTAAAACGAGAATGAAAACCATTAATAAGATTGTATCGAACTGAAATTATACACATATTAAAAAGGAAAAAAGAACATAATACAATGACAAGAAATTTAGTAAAACTGAATAGTTTTCCAACAATAGGTTTATAGGATTCGTCACTTCTATCATTACTCCCAAGAATTAAATATCTTGCAAATTCAAGATACAAGATGTTTATAAAAAATATGCAAATACAGACAG
>SDBS01006522.1_pt1 | contig 11349 bp, 6 predicted proteins | sample 2277091 | NCBI WGS metagenome assembly SDBS01 (sample SAMN10404972, study PRJNA504765) | marine sediment metagenome | isolation source: marine sediment core GS10_PC15, 163 cmbsf | place: Arctic Ocean: Southern Knipovich Ridge | collected 2010 | reverse complement strand
TCTTCAGCAACATAAACAAGGTCTCCAGTAAGATACTCAGCTGCTGCTACAGTAATTTTCTCAACAGGTCCTGAATATTTCGGAGGCTGTTCCTGACTTAACCAGAAATAACCACCAACTGCCAAACCTATAACTACTACAACTACTAAAACCCAGATCCATATACGAGATTTTTTTTCTGCCATCTCTATTCTCTCCTCCTCTTTTTACGTGCTCAAAACCTTACCCAACAACCTGAAACCTAACTACATCAAAACTTATCACTTAACTAAGGTTACCGCTTCTGGCTTTACTTCTTCTAAAGCATCCGGGTAAATATAATCCAGATAATTTGGAATTTGGGTTTTATCAGTCAGATTATTTTCAATTTTCCATCTTGCTTGATCTTCCATTACTAGGATCATGCTCTGGGGCAAATCAACAACGAAATCGAAGTCAGGCCAAACCGATTTAACATATGGCAAACCAAGACCAACTTTTCCTGCAATAATTTTCTTAGCTTCTAAATTGTTATTTTCTGCAAATTCTTCTGCTTGAACTAAAGCCTTCAAAAGGCGCTTAATACTTCCCGGATGTTTTTGGAAAAATTCATCCTCACAAAAGATAACCCAATAAACGTGCTGCCCACCATGTGCGGACCAAACAATTGCATTGTCTCCAAGCCTATTCTTAATATGATAGTTGTGGGGGTGCCATGTAATTGTTGCATCAACTTCGCCCTGTTCAATAACCTCAGGCATGTCAGGGGGGTGAACTTCAACCAGTTCAACATCCTGCAATGACATATTGTTAAAGAGGAGAGTCCTTCCGAGATAATATTCTGCAGAACTCCCTTGTTTGATTCCTATCTTTTTACCCTTCAAATCACTTAAACTAAGAATTCCCCTATCTTTTCGTGCAGTAATATAATCAATAAAACATGTATTAATTGACGCCAATACTTTAATGTCAACTTCCTCCAAAGCAAGCCCGGCTATTACAAAATCAACAGTATCAGCTACATCAACTTCCCCAGCTAAAAGAGCATCTTTTGTTTCAATGCCTGTATCATACGATTTTACCGTGGCATCAAGACCGTTTTCTTCAAAGTAACCGTTTTCTTCAGCTATCCAAATAAGAGTTGAAAGTTCCTGCGTTGTAGCGCCAATATTGATCTTTTCCAGAAGCCCTGCATCCTTTGACTGTTCCTGACTTAACCAGAAATAACCACCAACTGCCAAACCTATAACTACTACAACTACTAAAATCCAGACCCATGCACGGGATTTTTCTTCTGTCATCTCTATTTTCCTCTCCTCTTAAGCTTCATTCACGTCAATATACCCGAAAACACCATATTTACTCTTGGCTGCATCTAAAAAACTTCCAAGACTTCGGTATACATAGCTTTGTCAGACAAAGTGAGAAAGGTATTAGATATCCTGTTTTCAAAAGTCAGTTCTTTCTCCGACCGACGAAGTTTTTCCTGTGCTCGTATCCGCTGGATAGCGAGTCCCACCCGTTTAGCAATCGCATTTATAAGATCTCGCTTTCTAACCATTGTTCCTCCTTCATAGTTCATCCACGGTTCAATTAGCAACTCCGCTGCCAAATTGACACCCGTGACTCGTCTAGACGTAATACCGGCATAATCTATCTGAGATTATTGGACCGTGTATCGCTATCATGTTCTTCCTCTCAAATAAAGAAGCCTAGATTTTAATCAATAAAATCTAGGCTTAACCTGCTATTCATTGCAATCTATTAGATACCGGCGGGGAGCCATATTCAAACATCAAACTCTCCTAACTACTGCGCTATCTTATAAACAGCTTTATAGAAACACCCTTATTTCACTTTTATCTATGACAATCCGAGATAAAGATTTCTTAATGCCGTTCACGAGTTACAAATATCCTTTTACTCCAGTTAATATACCGTTGACAAACCTTGCTTCCTCCTCTATTTATACCACAATTTCACACTTCTTGCACGCTAGAAGTATGCTTATTCTACTAATAATCCCTTATCCTTTATGCCCTTACTATAAATCAGCATATAACCAATTTCTTCACTAAATTAGTACTTAAGCATACAAAATCTCCGACACGCTCTAGTGCCGGGAAACCGTTTAATGAAGAGGTTGCGAGACTTGACTATGTTTCAATTATTCAAGATGAGGGGGCTAACTTGCTAGACAAACTGCTATGGTAATTTACGTATCGACATATCTTAGGAATAAAAAATGACTTCGTCAAAGCAATAGAATCGTGTTTAAATACCCAGACGTTTTTTCACTTCTTGCGCTTTGCGACGGCTGGCCAGAACCCGGCTTTGTCTTTCATCACTAAGTATGAGAGCAACACTGGCACTAGTGACCGGAGCTACTTTCTTTACTTTGTCCAGATTTACGATATAACTCCGGTGTGTTCTAAAGAACTTATCCCGTCCAAGACGGTCTTCCAGTTCCATTAATGTAAACCGCGCCCAATATGTATTCCTATGTGTATGAATCTCGGCTCCATTATCTACGGCTTTGATAAAGAAGATCTCATCAGCGTCTAAAAGCAGCATCTCGCCGTTGATTCTAACAGGTAGTTTTGATAACGATGCCCGCCTTGTCTTAACAATGTCCTCGATTTCCTTGATATGAAATGGCTTAAACAGACTGCCGTTCGCTCCACCAGCAAGCGCCTTTTCTATTTGCTGGGGAACTTCGAAAGCGGTCATCATAAACACTTTACTGTTTGGACTTATCCTCTTTATCTCGGTGAATACATCCACGCCGCTCATTCCGGGCATTCTTATATCTAGAAAGACAATATCAAAAGGTATCTCCTTTACCTTCTTGATCGCTTCTTTGCCGCTTTCAGCTGTCACAACATCATATTCTTCGGCTCGAAGAATCCGGACGAAAAGATCTCGCATGATCTTTTCGTCATCAACTATCAGAATCCTCTCTTTCGGCTTCATATATATTCACTCCTGTAGTATTGCTATGCTTTCATCCTATTATATTACACAACCTTCACTCTATCGCAGTGGCTTTCTATCCAAGAACGTTTTATGATCAACCAGATCTCATCCAGCTAGCTTACCAGGTATAGTTTTTCTCCGTTGTCTCCGTTTCTTCTACTTTCGCCATGATCTTGTCTATCTCCGAGGGTGAGAGCAGTGGTGGTATCATTTTTTTCTGATATACCTGGCAATCCTCACATACCTCACCTATCATGCTCTTCTGTTTTTTGGCTTTCTCCCGGCAGTACGTACCAGCGACCGTCCAGCAGTTATAATACCTCCGGTTTGTATAAGCCGGACATTTTGAGTAGACATTTCTGGGACAATCCGTGATCACCCAACAGGGATCCGAGCCTATGGCAGGTAACACGATCCTGACAATGGTTCCCTTACCGCGTCGACTTGACATCTCGATCAAACCATAGTGATTCTCTATTATGCTGTAACTTACGGATAGTCCTAGCCCTGTCCCCTGGTGAGCCGGCTTAGTTGTAAAGAAGGGCGTGAACGCCTTTTTTAAATCCTCTTTTGACATTCCGCATCCATCATCAACTACCAGAAGTTCTATTGATTCGGGCAGTACCCGGCTGCTGATTACCAGATGCTTGTCTTTCTTCTTAGAAGAATCCAGGGCATCCCTGGCATTAGTAAAAAGATTCAGGAATACTTGTTGGAGCTGGTTTGGATCAGCATCGACTTTCGGAAGATTATCGTGTAAGTCCACTGTGAGTTCAATATCATGGCTCCTAAGCTGGGCTGTTATCAAAGTCAAGGCATTCTTAAGAGGCTCGTGTATATCAGTCGATCTCATCTCGAAAGTAGCCCTGTGAGCAAACATCCTCATATTGCTAGTGATCTTGCTTATCCGCTCTGTCTGCTCTTCTATTCTCTGTAGATCTTCACGCATCGGATTGTCTTTATCTATCTCTTTTAGGATAACCTCCGTATATCCCCTGATACCCCCCAGTGGCTGGTTGAGCTCGTGGGCAATGCTTGCTCCCAGGTCCCCGATAGCAGTCATCTTAGCCGCTTGAACCAGTTGAGCTTGTGTTTCTTTAAGCTCAAGATTGGACATCTCTAGTTGCTTTAGGTTTTCTTCGAATTCAGCCTGGAGAAGCCGAATAGCCTGGTTGGTCCGCTGCAAACCCCATGTCTGGATCTGTAGATCATCTTTTGTCTTCTTTAGTTGTTCTTCTGCTTGTTTCCTGAAAGTCACATCCCTGAAAAATCCTACCAAGTAGTCACGATTATCTATGTTGACAACTCTTGAACTAATATCACAATAGATGATCTTCTTATCTTTACAAAGTACAGGCATATTTTCAGCCAGCGGTTCTTCTCCGGATATCTGTTTGTTTAATGCTTTTTTAATTCGGGGAAGATCTTTCTTTTTGTGAATGTCCGGTACACTCATCTTAGCTATTTCAGCCTGCGAGTGTCCTAATAGTTTACAGAAACTTTCATTAGCAAAACCAAACTTCTTTGTGTCAACATCGACAGCTAATATACCGTCGGATGCTCCTTCAAAGACGGTCTTAAACCTTTTTTCACTTTCACTGAGGATTCTTTCTATATTCTTACTCTTAGTTATATCTACAACGACTCCGTCTAAATGATCCATCTTTCCATCGATGTGAAAAGATCTTACCGTATCACTGAGCCAGACAATGCTGTTATCTTTTCGGATTATCCGGTATTCGGAATGAATACTTGTTTCCTTTTCATTTAAAAGTTGAGCTCTATTAATAAGGAGTTCTTTGTCATCAGGATGAACAATGTCCAACCAGCTAGTATTTCCTTTCTTGAACTCTTCCATCGTGTATCCGGTGATCTCTTCGACCTTCGGACTCATCATAACGACAGTCAAGTCAGATATTCCCCGGTAGACCATTCCGGGAACATTCTCTACCAGCGATTGGTATCTTTCTTCATCTTGTTTGCGCTCGGTGATGTTATTACAAACAGAAACGAAATAACCTTTTTGAGGACTATGGACAGCAATTACCAACCACATCTTCAGAGGTTTAAAGAAGATCTCAAATTCAGTCCCCTTTCCAGACATCGCAACATCACCATATATACGAAACAGTTCAGGATGAGACTCCGCGATCTCTGGAAGCGCTAGAGTTGCCCTCTTACCGACAATATTCTTTCTTTCCAGTCCAGTTAGTCTCTCAAATGCATCATTGATCTCAAGATATATCCAGTCTATAGGTCGCCCATCTTTGTCAAGTATGATCTTGCAGTAAGCAAAGCCATTAAGCATGCCCTCAAATAGAGATCTGTATTTTTCTTCACTCTCTATGAGCATTTGCTGCGATTCTCTCTTCTCGGTCACGTCGATTGCATGGACTCTGATAACACTTCTTTCCTTGACGTAGTTTATTTGTTCTTCGTAGACGGTATGGTCGACACTGACTTCTCTGGATAGGGACCTATCTTTCATCCTCTTTAGCTTGCCGACCATCTCCGGAAGCCCCATTATAATCGGATGTTTTAGTTTCTTCTTCTTTATATCAGGAAATCTCGCTTCAGCAGCCGGGTTGACATAGGTTATGTCTCCTTTTGGAGTGATCTCGACAATCGGATTGGTGTTCAGTTCGGGGAAGGAAGCTAGCCAGAATACTTTTTCTTCGACCTCTTTGCGCTTGGTTATGTCATTAAAAACTGCTGCAAAATACCCTTTTCGAGGACTATAGGCAGCAACACTATACCATTGTTTTAAAGGCTCTGCATACTGCTCAAATGTAATTCCTACTCCGGTTAGTGCCACCTTTCCATATCTACCTATCCAATCGGCTGAATCCTTTTCTATCCCCGGCAATACCTCTGTAACCGTCTTTCCTAAGATGTCTCTTCTCTTCAATCCAGTCATCTGCTCAAAAACATCATTTACCTCTAGAAAAATGTAGTCAATTGGCTTACCCCTCTCATCCAACACAATCTTGTGAAGAGCAAAACCACTCATTATATTCGCAAACAGAGAGCGATATTTTTTCTCACTCTCTCTTACTTCTTTTTCCGCTTCCTTCTTCTTGGTCACATCCACTGTATAGACTCTTATAACGTCTCTGTCTTTGACGTAGTTTATTTGTTCTTCGTAGATTATATGGTCGACACTGACTTCTCTTAACAGGGACTTATCTTTCATCTTTTTTAGTTTGCCGACCATCTCGGGAATCCCGGATACTAACAGATGTTTTTCTCCCTGCTCTGACAAGTCAGGGAACTTTTCTTGTGCCGCCGGGTTGATATAGGTTATGTCTCCTTTTAGAGTGATCTCAATGATCGGATTGGTGTTTAACTGCGGAAATGAGGCAAGCCAGGAGATTCTTTCTTCGGCTTTCTTCTTCTCGGTTATATCAATTACTCCGGCTATTGAGCCATCATGTTGTCCTTTTTCGTTAAACAAAGGAGTAGCCGTTATAAGCGCATGAACGATCTTTCCATTCTTGTGTAGCAATCTGGCTTCGTAAGTTTCCCGAATACCTTGTTTACGTCGCTCTAGATAATATTCAGCCTTTTTGATTCCTTCTTTATCTAAAAATGAGAGTGCTTGCCTACCCATCATCTCGTCGATTCTATAACCGAGCATCTCTGCCATATGAGGATTCACAAATCTCATCTTAGCGTCTTTATCAATCGCCCAGATCCCTTCCTGTAGACTCTCGAGAAGCACACGGTATTCCTTTTCCCTATTCCTTACCTCTCTGATCACTTCTTTTTGTTGAGTAACATCGGAAACTGTGCAGATCATTCCATCGAATTTCCTATCTCTTACTTTAGGTACCAACCAGCCTGACTGAAACGTTTTTCTCCCTGTAAATGTAGTCACAGGAATAGAATCATAAAATAGCGGTTTTAGCTGGTTTCTTGCTTTGATATAGTAAGGCCTGAAAAACTCAATTGTCTCCTCCGGGAAGTCCTTTAGAATATTCTTTCCTTCGATCTTTTCAGTTTTTACATCATCTATATTGCCCATACCACTGTTAGCATAATAGATGATGTTACTAGAATCGGTTACCCAGACACCGCTTATGATATTCTCCAGTATGCCCTCATAGAACTCTGTTAAACCGATGATCTCATCTTCGGCTTTCTTGCGATCGGTGATATCCTTGGCAATGACTTGAATACTTTCCGATTTACCATCCTTTCTTAGAAGCTGCGCTTGGACTTCAAGCCACAGACTCTCTCCATCTCTTTTTGATGACTCCATTTCGAGTGAAGAAACAGGTTTGCCTCTTAACAATGCATTGAATATTTTAAGATAGCGTGGCATGTCTTTTGCTCTTACCAGACCAATCTTGGTAAAGTGCTTTCCAATCACTTCATCTGCCGAATAACCAGTTATGTCTGTTGCTGCAGAATTGAACGTTACGATCTTTCCCTTAAGATCTAAGGCAATAATTGCGTCGGGAGCCATCTCAACAAGATTTCTGTACATCGCTTCAGATTCTTCTATTGTTTCTTCGCTTTTTTTTCGTTTACTTATATCAGAAACGATAGCTACGAAACCGGTTGGTTTTTTCTCTTTATCTTTAAGAAGAGCAATACTGAACTGACCTGGAAACTCAGTTCCGTCTCTCTTTCGCAGTGTAAGCTCGATACTTCTACTACTTTCTCCTTTTAGAGTTTTTTCCCTTATCTTACGTACCTTTTCTTTGTCCTGTTCTGCTATCAACTTAAATGCACTCTTGCCTTGGATCTCACTCTTCTTTCTATAACCAAACATCCGAAGAGCTACTCTGTTCATATCAAGAATGTTTCCTTTAAGATCAGCTCTGATCAGGCCCTCTGATAAGCTCTCAAACAAGATCTTGTGTTCTTGCTTAGACTCCCGGATGACCGTTTCGGCCTGCTTGTGAACAGCCTCGTCTGATTGGATCTTCTTCCTTACCAGTTCAAGCTCAGCTGCTCTATCTTGAGCCAACTGCCACAAATGATCCCGGTGCCGTTTCAGATCCCGTTCGGCTTTACTGCGTGTTTCGATCTCCTGTTTTAAAGCTTCATCAGCTACATGAAGCTCTCTGGTTATATTCCGGCACTCCTTGTCCTTTACTACAACATCCTTCCGCAGCTTACTAATTGTGGCTTGTTGTTTTGATGCATCGGGGTTTTGTTGTTTAGTGGTTCTGGTGGGTGTTCTCTTTTTTCCATTCTCTCTTTTCTTATTCATCTGGCCTCACCCTTAAGAGGAACTGTTGGATTTGCACTCTTAAGCAAGAATCTTCATAGATGGTCGGCTATGCTTTCTATGCTATTCACATCATTATCACATTATGAACAATGTCATCATATCTATGCTCTTTGTTAAACTACTTATCAGAATAGACAACGTCCTGCTCGGTGATCAGATCGTCTTGATGCGGAAGACTGTGGTCTTGATCCCGCCTCCTACTAGTGATTACATTCGATATAAGCTCCGCACTGATAAAATCTGTGACCAGCACCGGAGCATTGATCGGCTTATAAAGCTCGGTCATGATAGCAACCGCTTTCTCGCTTTCTGCACCGATCACGATTCTATCCGGGTGCATAAAATCATAGACCGCAGAACCTTTACGAAGGAGTCCGGGGTTCAACACAAGGTCATATTCAGAGCCGGATGGACACCGGTCTTTTATGATCTGATGTAATGTTTTAGTCTCTCCTGCCGGTACAGTGCTTTTTATTGCTATGACCTTATACCCATTGAGAGCAGTAGCAACATCTTTTGCTTTGTTTTTTATATCCGTAAGATCTATATACCCATTACTTTCAGGTGTGCTACTGGTAAGAACAACTAGGTGTGCATTTATTAATGGTTCACTGAGATTTGTGGAGAATCTTAGAAAGGTTTTTCTCGTGTTTCTCTCTATTAGATCATCGAGCCCTATTTCATAAACGGGAGTGGTTCCATGCTTTAGCTTTTCAATCCGCAGTTTGCCGGTATCAACACATGTCACATAATGGCCCATGTCCGCAAAGCACGCTCCGGCTGTCAAGCCAACATAACCCGTACCGACAATACAGATGTTCACGACAGACACTTCCCTCATCAGAGGTCAATCTCAACAAGCACGCTATAAATCTGAGTTACGGTTTCCTGCACTGGTATTGTATATATAGTTGATAACTAGCCAGCTGTATTAATATATCACCTTTTACTAAATTTATCAATCCGTTTACTAATACTTTTCAACCATTAGCTATATAAGAATGGGGTCAAGTTTTTAATTTTAACATATTCCTCTAGGGGGACTATCCAATTGATTGGCAGGATTGTCTATGCTATGTTCAAGTCGGTGATTGATATTGGATAATGTACTATGTCCGAAGTGTAAAAGTGATAAAACGACAGGTTCAAGATTGTCAGGTATGTTCTGGCTTGGTCTACTCTTCCTACTTCTGTTCACTTTCCTGGCCATACTACTAGGTTTGGACAGTATTCTTCGCGGGATCATGTTTGGTGGACTAGCTCTAGTAGGAGCAGGACTCATTATCAAAGCTCTTACAAGCAAGAGTGTGACGTACCGCTGCAACGAATGTGACCATAAATTCTCCAAGCCCTCTTCGGCAGACTAAACCCAAACCAAGAATGAGGAGAGTGGGACTAGGTAGATCCTAGTCTTCGAACGAGAATTTCTTCTTCTTAAAGAGGTTTATACAACTGTCTACTACTTCCGCATCATAGAGCATGTTCTTGTTGTCGGAGATCTCCTCGAGGGCCATTTCCACTACGAAGCCTTGGCGGTATGAGCGTGTAGACACCATAGCTTCAATAACATCAGCCACCGCAAGTATTCTAGCTGCCTGAATGATATCATTTCCGGACAATCCCATCGGATATCCGCTGCCATCCAGACGTTCGTGGTGCTGCAACACCATATCGGCAGCCGGATAGGGAAGCGCTGTCCTCTTTATAATGTCATAGCCGATTTGTGGATGCGCTTTTATAAGACTGAATTCTGTTTCGCTTAGAGGCGTCGGTTTACTTAGCAGTTCTACCGGAACTTGAACCTTACCGATATCATGAATCGTTGCCGCTAATGTAACTGTCTTGATTTCTTCAGCCGACATATTCATGTCAGAAGCAATAGCTGAAGCCAGCTTGGCAACTCTTCTTTGATGGCCCGCCGTAAAGGGGTCTCTGGATTCGACAGTCAACGACATGGCATTAACTGTTCCCTCAACCGTCTCCTCTAGTTTCTTAAGACTAGTCTTTACCTCATCTTCTTGTCTCTTCCGCTGTGTTATATCGTCACCCGAATTCAATACACCGATTATGCTGCCATCTTCGTTTTTTAGCACAGATGTATGCCAAGCTATCAGTTTCTGTTTCCCGTCCGATGTTACAATCGGATTCTCAATATATTCAATAGGCTCGATACCTTCAGTTATGTTTCTCTCATGTGCCCCTTTGATCAGACTCTGATTCTCCTTTGGAATAAATTTCTCAAACCAGTTATTGCCTACCACATCCTGCTCCGCAAAGCCGAGAACATCACATGCCTTCCTGTTTGCCAGAATCACGACACCACCCAGATCAAGAACAACCAGTATGACCTCGGCCAAATCAAGGTAACTCTGGACTCTATCACGCTCTTCCTGCAGTTTCTTTTCAGCTTGTTTTCTTACAGTAATATCGCGGACGACGCTAAGAATGCGATCTTTCCCATCTAAGTTAACAATACGCGCACTGATCTCAACCGGGATAACTGACTTATCAAAGCAAACATGGGCAGATTCAAAAACAGCCCAACCTTTGTTAACCAACTCTAAAACTTTTTTTTGAGAGGTCTTAGAAAACTTGGGATCATCAAGATCAAAAAGACTCATGCTCATCATCTTATCTTTGCTATAACCACGCGTTTTGTAAGCAGCATCATTTATGTAAATAAGCTTCCCTTTTATATCACTTAGAAAGACCGAGTCAGAGGCAATATCAATAAGCCGCTCTTTATCCTTAAACTCCTTCTTTTTTTCTTGTTCCGTTTCTGACGGTTCAACCATTGAGATTTCATCACCTCTCGCCTTAAACAAAGTGCTCGATATGTTTTTATTCTATAGATAGAAATTCTACCCAATCCACTAATATTAATCTAGCACAATCTTCTACTCTAGGATGTTACACTTTAAGTATTACTATCTTAATCTCTCCATCTTCTACATTTACATAATCTAATTCAATCAATAGTTGAGTCCAATTATTAGACTGAACGACTGGACAATGCCCCTTTAACTATCTACCATAGACTATTGACTGGATTCCCGAGCCGGTGTAGCTCAGAGGTAGAGCAGCTGATTTGTAATCAGCAGGTCGTGGGTTCGACTCCCTCCGCCGGCTCCATCATTTTAGCTGTTGGGGAT
>SDBS01006521.1_pt1 | contig 11349 bp, 10 predicted proteins | sample 2277091 | NCBI WGS metagenome assembly SDBS01 (sample SAMN10404972, study PRJNA504765) | marine sediment metagenome | isolation source: marine sediment core GS10_PC15, 163 cmbsf | place: Arctic Ocean: Southern Knipovich Ridge | collected 2010 | reverse complement strand
TAGAAGTATGCCAAGGCAGAGAGGAGGACATTCTTGAGGCTATTGAAAGACTGTACGGAGCCGGTGCCCAATCCATAGACACGATTATCGAAGAGGCGGGCAAAGATATGTCTGAAATGGCCCTTGAAGGAGAAGAAGATGTTGACCACCTGAGAGACCTTGCTTCAGAGGCTCCGATTATCAGGCTAGTGAACCGTCTTATTTCAAATGCTGTTGAGCTGAGGGCAAGCGATATCCATTTTGAACCTTATGAACATGAGTTCAAGGCCAGGTACCGCATAGACGGGGTCCTACACGATGCGGAATCTCCACCGAAACGTCTGCAACCTGCCATAATCTCCCGGATCAAGATCATGGCAAAACTGAATATAGCAGAAAGACGCTTGCCGCAGGACGGGAGAATAGAACTTAGGGTTTCTGACAAAGAGATGGACTTTCGGATATCGACCATCCCCACACTCTTTGGAGAGAGCCTCGTCATGAGGATATTGGACAGAAGCACTCTTATCCTCGATCTGGAAAAACTTGGCTTTCCTCAGGACATCCTTTCTCACTATCTCAACTTAATATCCCAGCCTTACGGAATGATACTGGTCACGGGTCCTACAGGGAGTGGAAAGACATCTACACTTTACACCACCCTTGACAAGATAAACTCCTCCGAGAAAAAGATCATCACCATCGAGGACCCTGTGGAATACCAATTGACAGGGGTCAATCAGATCCAGGTCAAGCCGAAGATTGGCCTGACCTTTGCCAATGGCCTTCGTTCCATTGTCCGTCAGGATCCAGACATTATCCTGGTGGGAGAGATAAGGGATGCAGAGACTGCTGGGATCGCTGTTCAATCGGCGCTTACGGGCCATCTCATCTTTAGCACCCTCCACACAAATGATGCGGCAGGGGCCATAACCCGGCTCCTTGAAATGGGTGTGGAAAACTTTCTGCTCACCTCCTCACTGCTGGGAGTTCTGGCGCAAAGGCTGGTAAGGGTCATCTGTGCCCATTGCAAAGAGCCGTGGGAGCCTGAGGAGAAACTTATGAGATCGATGGGTGCAAGCCCTGATGAGCTCAGGCACATCACCCTGCTTGCTGGAAGGGGCTGTGAAGAATGCAGATTTACTGGTTACAGGGGGAGAACCGGCATCTTTGAATATCTCCCAGTTGATGATGATATCCGGGCGGAGATTACCAAGAAATCGAGTACAGATGTGATCAAAAAGGTAGCCCTCAAGAAGGGGATGATGACCCTTCGCCAAGACGGCTGGACCAAAGTCAAACAGGGGATTACGACCATTTCCGAAGTGTTAAGGGTAACGCTGGAGCAATAAGATGCCTACATATTCTTACAAGGCAACCGATCCTGCAGGAAAAATCGTTGAAGGGGCCATGGAGGCTACAGAAGAAAAGGCCGTCGCCACAAGTCTTCAAAACATGGGGTATATTCCAATCAGAATAGGCCACCCAGAAGAGGAGACCAGGGGATTTGACATTAATATATCAAAACGGATTTCTTCCGTTTTCGATCGTATTTCCACCAAGGATGTCATGTTCTTTACCCAGGACTTGTCCTCGCTCTTGGGTGCCGGCCTTCCGCTAGACAGGGCCTTATCCACACTGATTGCTGTGACCGAGAACGACAGACTCAAAGAGGTCATCAAGGATGTCCTGAAAACTGTTCACGGGGGAAGTGATTTGTCAGAGGCATTGGCAAGACATACCAAGGTCTTCTCAAGGCTCTATGTGAACATGGTGAAGGCCGGGGAGGCCGGGGGGGTCTTGGAGGCTGTCTTGGTGAGGTTAGGAACCTTTCTGGAAACCTCACAAGATCTCAGGGACTACATAAAGTCTGCCATGGTCTATCCCCTGTTTTTGGTCTTTGTGGGCGGGGTGTCGATTATTATACTCCTTACCTTTGTCATTCCCAAATTTTCCATCATATTTTCCGATATGGGCCAGGCCATACCCCTTCCCACACAGCTTTTGCTGGGCTTCAGTGAGGTATTAACGAAGTATTGGTGGGCCATGTTAGGTGGATTGGCGGGGCTTTACTTTCTTTTTAGACAATACGTGAGAACGCCAGCAGGCCGTTTGAGGCTGGATAAATACAAACTAAATTTTCCCGTTGGTGGGGATTTGCTTAGAAAGATAGAAGTGGCCAGGTTTGCAAGAACCCTTGGCACCCTGATCAGGAGCGGTGTGCCTATCTTGCAGGCGTTGAACCTGGCAAAAGAGATCATCGGCAATGAGGTCATTGCCAGTTCCATGGGCAGGGTTTATGACAGAGTCCAACAAGGGGGAAGGCTGTCGGGGCCTTTGGGTGAGACTGGTGTATTCCCTCCTCTTGCTGTGGAGATGGTCACCGTTGGAGAGGAAACGGGCAGGCTTGACGAGATGCTTTTGAAGGTTGCGGACAACTATGACAAGGGTATAAGGAATACAACCAAACGGCTCATCAGCCTTCTGGAACCGGCCATGATCCTTGTTATGGGGCTTGTAGTGGGATTTATTGTCGTGTCCATGTTAATGGCCATATTCAGCGTTAATGAAATACCTTTTTGAAAGGGGAGCTTGATGGTGAAGGCACTCAGGGATCAAGGGGGGTTCACTCTAATCGAGTTGTTGATCGTAATGGTCATTTTGGGGCTGTTGGCTTCACTGGTAGGACCCAAGATGTTCGGGAAAATAGGAAAGTCTAAGCAGAAGGCTGCCAAAGCCCAGATATCGCTCTTCGAAACGGCCTGCGATACTTACAGGCTTGACGTGGGCGAGTATCCGACTGCAGAACAGGGGTTGGCCAGCCTTAGGGTTAAACCGAGCGATGTGGAAGAGTGGGATGGGCCGTATTTGCCAAAGGACGTTCCTTTCGATCCTTGGGGTCATCCTTACATATACAAATTCCCTGGCGAGCATGGAGACTATGACATCATCTCTTACGGGGCAGATGGCAGTCCCGAGGGTGAAGGGAAGGATGAGGATATTGTGAGCTGGAAAGATATAGGAAGATGAAAAGGAGTGGCACTGGTAACACCGTGGTTCCCCATATTGTTAAAGGCTTCACACTGCTGGAGCTCCTGGTTGTTCTGGTTATTATCAGTTTCATGTCGGCCCTCGTCGTTCCGAAGATAGCTGGTTCTATGGTGAACTTGAAGCTAAAGACTGCATCCAAGAGGGTGTCGGCAGCCCTCAGATATGCCAGAAGCAATGCTGTTTCGGAAAAAAGGACCTATGCGGCTGCCTTTGATTTTGACAAGAACCGGCTCTCCATTTTCACCAGCCCGATAGACGGCGGAGAGAACGATGAAGAGCCTGTGGAAGATGAAGAGGGTTCAGCCTCTAGGCCAAGGGTATATGATCTTCCAGAGGGAATCAGGGTGGAAAAGGGCGTCGCGGGTGACGAAGAGGTTGACTCAGGGCTCTTTCAGATTTTCTTTTTTCCCAATGGAGGTAGCAGTGGGGGGCACGTCATTTTAGCCAATAATCGAGGGAGGAGTTATCGAATCGGCATAGATTTTATTACAGGGATAGTGGAAGTAATAGATTAGCCCGTAACTGGCAAAATCGGCTAAACAAGCCAAACAGAATCTTCACCGGCTCTTGCCCAAGTACCCATATTCATGTGTGTTAGCCTATGTGGTTCAAGCGCGTTTATCTGCAAAACCGGCCAAGCCGGTTAACCCGGGACAAGGGATTTACCCTTATTGAGATCCTGGTGGCAATGGCCATCCTCGGGATTTGTCTGGTCACTATCATGCAGCTTTTCTCTGGTGGGCTGAAATCGAGTAAAGTCTCAGATGAATATACCCGTGCCATATTTCATGCAAGAGAGAAGATGGAAGAGATGCTCCTTGCTAAAGAACTTACAGAGGAGGCCTTAGCGGGGGATTTTGGTGATGGATTTGAGTGGAATGCAGAGATTTCTCGGGTTCAACTGAGTGAAGAGGAAGATGCCAAGATCCCTGTCAATACATACACAGTAAAGGTTCAAGTCCAGTGGAGTGAGGGGAGACACAGAAAGAATTTTGAGATAAGTACGTTGAGGACAATGAAAAAGGGCTGAAGCTTTGTCTGGACAAGGGGTTATGCAAAGGTCTCAGATGTACAGGAGCCAGGTAGGTCTCGTGTTCTACAGCACCACTGCAAGCCCTTGCTCGCAGGGGCAACCACGACAAATGAGAAGTGATCGTTGCAGGGGTTTTACTCTGGTTGAACTCCTGATCTCGCTCACCGTAATTGGACTAATCCTGGTGATGATCTTTGGCGCCCTGAGAATTGGGGTTAGAGCGTGGGAAAGGGGAGAGAGGGATGTCGAAAGCCACCAGCGGCGCCGGGTTGTTCTGGATTTAGTCAAACGACAGTTGGCATCAACCCATCCCTACGAAGTCAAGAAAGGTAGCCAGCGCTGGTCTTTCTTCAAAGGGGAAAACAAGTCTGTTGCGTTTGTTTCCAACATCCCTTTGATTCCAGGAAACATGTCCGGCATGGTTTTCGTAAAATATGTGGTAATGTCGGCCAAGGGGATAGACAAGGAGCGCCTCCTTTTCTGCGAGAAAGAGATAGCCCTGTCAGATAGAGTTGTCAACGAAATGGATCAGATCGAGGAGGATTCTTTCGTGGAGCTCATGTCTGATGCGAAAGAGATTGAGTTTGAGTACCTAAAAACGTCTAATGGTGTGGAAACCTCAGAGTGGCAGGAGGCCTGGGACTCACGGGAGGAAAAGGGGTTGCCGGCGGCTGTCAGGATTATCCTGAAGGAAAAAATGGAAGGAGCGCCCATTTACGTGATAGCTCGTATTGAGTCGGAGGCCAGTCCGTAGATAACCAAGGAGCGTCTGTGGTTGAGGAGCGTTGCACTTGAGGGGCACTTATTCGTTATGAGGTATCTTCTAAGAAGTGAAAACGGCATTGCCCTGTTCCTGGTCCTGTGGGTACTGACACTCCTTGCTGTCATCGTTGGCGAGTTTTGTCATGCAATGAGGACAGAGGTGAACATCACGCGTAATTTTAAGGAGGATACCCAGTCTTATTACATTGCAACGGCTGGGCTGAACAAGGCCATTGCAGAGCTGGTTAGGTCGAAGTTTTTGCCTCAACAGCCCATGCCCTCAGACTTCCAGGAAGAGCAAGAAATCGAGTGGAGGGTGAACGCCGATATTCCAGCGAGTCCTTTTGCGCAGGGTGAATACAAAGTTTGGATCGATAATGAAAGCGGAAAGGTGAACATCAACAGGGCATGGGCTGGTTTGCTGAGGACAATGTTAAGCCCTTTTGACCTTTCTGAAGATGAGAAGGACGTTATTGTCGATTCCATCTTGGATTGGCGCGACAAAGATAGTCTTCACCGCTTAAATGGGGCTGAGGATGATTATTATCGTTTTTTCCCTGAGCCCTACGAATGCAAAGATGACGACTTTGATTGTGTTGAAGAACTGTTGCTGGTGCGGGGTATAACCCGCAAGGTATTTTATGGTGGGCTGAAGAACATGGTTACGGTATACGGAGATGAGGAACCGAAATCGAAGAAGAAAGGGAGGAGGCAGGGCGTGAAGCCATTCAATTATAACAGAATCAACATCAATGCAGCTTCACGGGAGATGTTGGCTGCTCTTCCTGGGATGACCGACGAGCTAGTGAACCAAGTTATCGAATACAGAAAGGAGTCGGATTTTAAGACCATGTCCGACCTCATGACCGTCGTCGGTGTTGAGGTTTACACAGGTATTGCCCGCAACATTACCTTGCAGATGTCCCCATACTATACTATAAAGTCGTTCGGGAAGGTTAAGGCGAGTCAAACGCGACAAGGGGTGTTGGCGGTCGTTAAGATTAATACACGGCCCAAGAAGGGACATCGTGTTATCAAGTGGCGTGATGGTCTTGAGGAGGCAGTGCTGAGAACGAATCTCCCTGGAGCAGGCTAAGGAGGGTGTATCTTGCTTTTTCAGTCCAGCCTTGGGATTGATATAAGGTATGGCGCCGTGTCGGTTGTATACCTTAAGGCCTCATTTAAAGGGGTCAGGGTGACGGCGCATGCCACGCATGCCCTAAGAGAGGATAAGCCCCTGGGAGACAACTTGCATGTGGTGGCAGAGTTGGTTAAGGATTTTATTCGGAGGCATGGGATCACGTCCACAGACGTGTTTCTTGGAATACCCCGGGATAAGGCCATTTTTAGGTATATAGAGATGCCCCTTGCCGTGAAAGAAAACCTCCGGGCATCACTCAGTTACGAGATGGAGAAGTATGTGCCATTTTCCGAAGATGATGTGCACTTTGGTCACCAGATTCTTGCTGAAGACAAGAAAGACGGGAAGCTGAAAGTTCTCGCTGTTTTCGTGAGAAAGGATATGATCGCGCCATATTTCGACCTTGTGCAGAGGCTGGGTATCGGAGTCTCGGGCATAGAGACTACTTCAACGGCTCTGGCCAACACCTTTTCTTGTGAGCCCGGCACATCCCATGTATCTCCTTGTGCAGCAGTCTATTTGGAAAAGGACTATTTTGAGTTCAACCTTTTGCAGGATGACCGCTTGCACTATTCAAGGTCGGTTAGATTGGAAGAACCAGGGGAAGACCACGCCACTGCTATTCAGAAAGAGTTGGGTCATGTCCGCCAAGTCCTGAGGCATGACACTGGACGGCTTGAGATGGTGTTGTGTGGTCCCCTCGCAAATGAGGATCTCCTTCGAAAGCTGACGCTGGAGACAGATCTTCGGGTTAACCTGGCGGACTTCACAAGTAACGGGATCCCTTCTGACGATTTGTTGCCTGCTTTCGGCCTTGCCCTTAAGGGGTTGAAGAAAGTGCCGATGCAGATTAATCTCCTCTCCCCCGAACTTCGAAGAGAGCCCAGCAGGGCAGGCCGCAATACAATGCTGGTACTGCTTGGCCTCATCCTTTTGTTGAGTCTTGGCTGGGGAGGGAGCTATGTGTTCCGTCAACGGCTGGTCTTGGACAACTTGAACTTCCAGATTAAGGCCCTGGAGGCAGAGGTTTCCGGTATTGAGCGGATCGGGGAAAGGTCCAAGGAGCTTGTAGACAGAATAAGCTTCCTTGAAGAACAGTACCGCAGTCCTGTACCAGTGCTGGCGATGTTAAAAGATCTCACTGAACGAGTTCCTGAAAATACATGGGTCAGTGAACTCACATTTTCGGGAAAAGATGTTGTATTGAAGGGACATGCCGGAGTGGCATCGGAATTGATTCCCCTTTTGGAGGCATCGCCCCTCTTGACAGACGTGATCTTCTTATCGACAATTGTAAAGGCTAAAGATGGCACAGAGAGTTTCCGGATAGGGCTGAAAGTGAATTAGGATGAAACGATATGTTGCCATGCTAAAACTCGAAAAAGATGGACGGAGAAAATACCTCCTTGTTGCTGCAGGGGCTTTGCTGATTATTGTCCTTTTGTACAGGTTCTTCCCTGGGTTAAGGGTCGGCGAAATAAGTGCTGAGATCGCCGTGAAGGAAAGAAAGCTGGCAAAATACCATGAAGCCCTTAGGGAGAAAAAGGATTTGGAGGCAAGACTCGCTTCTCTCAACCGGACCGTAGGCAGGCTGGAGTCCAGGCTATTGACCGGAGACACCCCTGCGCTTGCAGCAGTAGACATCCAGAACCTATTGAACGGGATTGCGGCCAGGAGTGCAATAGATATCAAGACGATGCGTGTCTTGAAACCAGAGGACGAAGATCAGGGCAAATACATGGTCATCTCTGTTCAATTTAGTATCAGTTCCACGGTCAGGCAACTAAAAGAAGTGCTTTACAGGATTGAGTCGTCTCCAAAATACTTGACAATTAATTACATCAGAATTACTGCTCTAAAGATGCAGCAGCCGGAGAAGATACAGTCCACCCTGACTGTTGCGGGGTTCATGAAAAAACCGGAAGATTAGCAAGGGGCCACCCGGTTCTTCCTTCATCATTTGGCGGGGTTAGATGTTTTCAAGAATATTCGTGGTCAACATCGTGCTTGCAGTGGCGGCAGTCTTTCTCGGGATCAAGACCCATGGTGTCTGGTTTCCAGAAATAGAAACGCCCAAGGAGGACCGACATCTCCAGCAGCCTTCGGCCCGGTCTGCAAGAACGGTCAAATCCAGCAGGATGCCCCTTGAATCTGCCTTTCGGATCGTGGTGGACAAGAACCTCTTCTCCCCGCAAAGGGAATGGTTGGAGCCGGAAGAGCAGGGACCAGAGCCTGAGATTCCCCAGCCAAATACTTTGGCCGGGCAAATTGTCCTGTACGGTGTTGTGCTTGTGGACGGCTACGAGAGAGCCCTGGTCAAAATTCCACGGCCGAAGCCAGGCGAGAGACCGAGCAAATGGGTTAAGCTCGGTGACACTATAGCCGATTTCAAGGTAGCCGGGATCGAAAAAGACAAGATCGTTCTTGCAGAAGGGGCAAAGAGATTTGAAGTGTTCTTATACGACAAGGATCAACCCAAGCTGCGAGCAGGTGGGGTACGTGAGACAAAACCAACGGTTGTCATCACGGAAACGAATAAGAGTCGCCCTAAGCCGAAGATTTCGACACCGAAACAGCTGGCCGAAGGAGAGTATGAAGAGGTAATGACCCCTTTCGGGAAGATTAAGCGAAGGATAAAGTAGCGGTGATGAAACATTCTAGCCCTGTCCAGGTTTTCAGTGTCCTATTAGTAGCCCTTGTTATGGTTTCTTTTGTTGACTGCGCAGGGCAAAAGCCTTCCCTCAAGGATGAGGCTGTGAAGCCTGATCTGGCCGCGATTGCAGCCCCTGACGCAACACAAGAGCAGAGCAAAGACAAAAGCAAAGATATAGATATAGATAAAGACAAAGATGGAGATAAGGTTTTTGTTGACAGCACCGGTAAGTACAGAATCGTTCGTACCCCATTTGGTTATCTGAAACGTCCCATCCGGGCTCCGGAACCAGAGGCAAAGGCGGCAGAACCTACTCCCCCACTTGCTTCTCCGCCCGCAACCCCAGAGGCAAAACCAGCAGCTCCTCCCACGGCACCCAGAATAGAAACGACCAGGCCTGCCCCTCCTCCTGCAAAGGCGGAGAAGAGGGGACCGGCTGAAGCTGCCGGGGATATTGTTTTCAATTTTGACAATGCTGATCTCTATGAAGTCGTCAGGACCATGGGGGAGCTTCTCAAGATCAACTACATTGTTGATCCCAACGTCACGGGGAGAGTTACTATCCACACAGCCCGCGGGTTGAGGCGGGAGGACCTCTTTCCGGTTTTTTTCCAGATTCTCGAGTTCAATGGACTAACTGCGGTAAAAGAGGGGAATCTGTACAGGATCATCAGGCTCAAAGACGCCCAGCGGGCGCCAATATTATCCAGGGTGGGTCGAGAGGCAGAGGAGGTCCCGCCGAGTGAGAGGGTGATGATTCAGATTATTCCCCTTGAATACATTTCTGTCACCGAGATGACTAAGTTGCTGTCGCCTTTCGTATCGGCCCAGGGAACCATAATCTCCCATGGAGATTCAAATACCCTGCTGGTTGTTGACAAGGGAATAAATGTTGTCAAGATCCTCAGGCTGGTCGAGGTATTTGATGTCGATGTCTTTGAAAAGACAAATTATAGATTCTACCGAATTGAAAACATGGATGCCGAGGAGGTGCAAAAGACCCTCAGCGAAATATTTACGTCGTATAGCACTGCCCACAAAGTGGACGTGAAATTCATTTCGATTGATCGGCTCAATACCCTGCTCATCATCAGTGCAAGCCCAGAGGTATTTGCGAAGGCGGAGGAATTTATCCAGAAGCTTGACGTTCCCAGTGAAGGGGCCGACCCGAAAATCTACGTCTATTCTGTCAAGAACGGGGAAGCCGCGGAGTTAGCCGGCCTCTTGAACTCAATTTTTACGGGCAAGAAGGCGGCAAAGCCCGGTCCTGAAAAGGCGGCCAAACCCGCTCCTGCGACCCCAGGAACTCCATTTAGCAAGATGCCAGCAAAGAAAGAAAAACTCCCAGCAAAGGCAAGGCGGGGGACGGAGGGGGTTGCATCGGCTACTCTCAAGGGCGAGATAAAAATCACCGCAGATGAGATCAGAAATTCCCTGATTATTGAGGCCATCCCTCGTGACTACCGGATCATTGAAAACATACTCAAGCGCGTGGATGTTCTCCCCAGACAGGTGTTGATTGAAGTGACCATTGCTGAGATCTCCCTGGACGAAGCGACCCAATTGGGTATCGAATGGACCTATCTCAAGGGCCCGGGCGAGCTAAGTACTTCGCTCCTGGGCGCATCCTTGGGCGGTAGCGGTCTCCAATATACCATTGGAAGGACTGCCAGGTGGACCTCTGCCCTGAATGTCCTTGCCTCAGAAAAAAAGGTGAAGATACTTTCAACGCCCAGTGTACTTGCCTCGGACAACAAAGAGGCGAGGATAGACATTTCTACCGAGGTGCCTGTGGCCAGCGCGCAATACCAATTCACCTCTGGAGAGGAACCTGTATTGCAGACCAATATCCAGTACAGGAATACCGGTGTTATCCTATCAGTCACTCCCCACATCAATGAGCGTGGACTGGTGAGCATGGACATCAGCCAGGAGGTCAGTGAGCAAGCTGGAGATGTCCTGGTGGCTGACCAGACTTATCCATCCTTTTTTAAGAGGAGCGTCAATACCACCCTGACGGTCGGGCATGGTCAGACCATTGTTATCGGAGGGCTGATCAGTGAAACAAAGGATGATAGTGTCTCAGGCGCTCCTTGTCTGATTAAGTTACCTGTATTTCGGTGGGTGTTTGGTACAGAAAAGACATCGATAAGAAGAACAGAGCTGATCATCTTGATAACCCCCCATGTGATTGCCAGCCTTGCGGACGTAGATGCCGTGACCGAGGAATTCAAGAGCAAGGTTGGAGACGTTATGAAAGACTTCAGGGAAAAGAAGACCAACTGACCCCTTGAGAACATCGAGCAAATACTGATCTGCTTTATCACGCCTAGATGAGACCTTTGCACAACCCCTTCTCACTCAGTTACATGAGCTTTTTGACCCATCTACTGTTGTGTCTCATGAGTCTGTTCAAAAAGTATGGCTTCGCCATCAAGCCATTTTCCTCGCTCCGTGACCATTTTCGGGACGTCAGCTTCGTTCAGCTAAATCCTGCACGCAGTGCCTCTTTTCAAGCCGTGAGGCGCAACCGGAGCGCTATAACTCGGGCCTAAGGCCCTCAAACAGTTTATGATTTTTTACGCCTCACTCAGCTGACGTCTAATTCCGAAAATGCTCAATGTCGCTCGGAAAAGGCTTTCGGCTGGCGTTATAGTAATTAAACTTATTTTAGAGACGCAACACTACGAGCTTGCTCACTAAATCGCAGCACGTAGTGCCTTTGTTCAA
>SDBS01006520.1_pt1 | contig 11349 bp, 6 predicted proteins | sample 2277091 | NCBI WGS metagenome assembly SDBS01 (sample SAMN10404972, study PRJNA504765) | marine sediment metagenome | isolation source: marine sediment core GS10_PC15, 163 cmbsf | place: Arctic Ocean: Southern Knipovich Ridge | collected 2010 | reverse complement strand
ATTGCCAGCGCCCCATGGCGATAGCGCCTGCTCTAAAACGTCCCGCCTGAGGCGCCGCCGCTGACTAAAAGCCCCGCTTCCCCTAGGGTTGCTCCCTTGAGGCGCAGGAGTGATGTCCTCTGTCGGCGTGTGGACTTCGCTGGCCGGGGAGAGGGTAACCCTACTTGTCGCAGAAAAGTTTAAAAAGGCGCCTGACAGTAATTTAGGATCGTGCTATAATGAATATTGTTGAGTTAATCAATTGGACATGGGGCCTTGCTGGTCCGGCTAACAATCTTAAAATGGTGGCCGGTAAGCACCTTCCCTAAGAGTGGCCGACTATTAAGCATGCTGTTGTCCAGCACTGAATCGCGATAGGGATCGGGGGTGTGGTGGAAGAGGGCCTGATTATCCAGGCTGTTGGCGTATGCGGCAATACCAACAATAACTAAAAGGACTATGTATATCAACGTCGGCGACAGTCTTCTCATATTGTCCCTCAACATGAAAAGATAATAGCTGACCGACAAGCACCCCATTAAGCATATTCGCCCCACGGGAGTGCAGAATTCAACAAACGACATCGTGGGCCAACAATAGTATACCAACTCGGTACTGCGTTGTAAAGGTTAGCTCGGACTCCGAGTTAGCTATCAGGCACCAGAAGGAATTAACTTGGTGGGAAGCGAATTGACTGGCGTGAGCTGCGTACATTAGAAGCCATTGGAGCTCAATATGGTGAACAAAGTATTAGTCAAGGCATAATTCATCAGTGCCGGTATTCCTGTGCACCGAGTCAGCTCAAATGTGGCGGGAATTTGCACCGCGGCTGGGGATGGCCGCCAGTGATTATGTTTGTGGCTGTGGCCCGCAGAGCCCACCTGGCACTACGCGCCTGACAGGTGTACAAAAGCCAGCGGAATACCGCTGATGATTGTGTTTAGTGCATGTCCCGGCACGTGCACAGAATCTCAAGGAGGTACCGATAATGAAGACAGTGAACGTGGGCCTGATTGGGGGCGGGTTCATGGCCCGCACTGACGTTCACGGCTATATTAATCTGCATCTTTACTACGATCCAGTCCCAGTCAAGTTTCGCCTCCGCAGGATTTGCCATCGGACGCCACAGAAGGCTGAGCACGCCCGGAAGCTGTTGGGCTTGGAGGAGGCTTGTACCGATTTCCGCCAGATTACCGAAAGTGCTGACATTGACGTGGTGCACATCTGTACGCCTAACCATCTGCACCGCGAAGAGCTCCTCTCGGCCATAGCCCACAATAAGCACATTTACTGCCACAAACCGCTGGTGGTGAGCATGGCGGAGGCCGAGGAAGTCCGGAAGGCTCTGCCAGCGTATCAAGCCACCGCTCAGATGGTTTTTCACACTCGCTTCTTTCCGGCAATTATAAGAGCGCGCCAACTGACAACAGAAGGCTTTGTTGGTCGGGTACTGGCTTTCCGAGGCACCTACCTGCATAGTAGCAATGCTGACCCCGAAGCGCCCTTGAAGTGGAAGCTGTCCCGGCAGGCAGGCGGCGGGGTCATCAATGATCTGGGCTCCCACATCCTTGACCTGGTACACATGCTGGCCGGTGACTATGAGTCTATTTGCTGTACCACCACCATTGCTTATCCGGACCGGCCGGCCCTCGATGGTTCGGGCCAGCGGCTGCTGGTGGATGCTGAAGACGCCGCCCATATGATGGTGCGCTTGCCTGGCGGGGGTGCTGGAACCCTGGAGGCTTCCAAGCTGGCCACTGGTACCCAGGACGAGCTGCGCTTCGAAATCCATGGGGAAGAGGGAGCTATGAGGTTTAACCTTATGTATCCCAACTGGCTGGAGATTTATGACAACCAGCAGCCAACAGGACCGACAGGAGGCCGGCAAGGATGGCAGGCAATTGACACAGTACAACGTTACCCCGAGCCGGCGACCGGTTTTCCCGGGCCAAAGTGTACCATTGGATGGCTGCGGGCGCACCTGGCCTGTCTGCATAATTTTCTGGCCGCACTGAGCCGGGATGAGCCCGCCCAGCCCGGTCTGGAGCAGGGCATCTATATTCAGCGAGTTATGGAAGCTGCGCACCAATCGGATAGAGAGGGCAAGTGGATTGATCTGAAATAGGACCACAGCTCTATTCCCTCTCGGCGGTTGACGGCGTCCAGGGGGAGGCTTCTTCTTTCTTTTTCGTCATGGAGATGACAGGCATCTCGACGGCGATCTTATCCGGCGAACTAACCGCCTGGGCAAGATCCATTGACGACACTTGAACAGGGTCCATGACAAGCTCAGGCACGCTGTAGGTTTTAAGGAACGAGTCATAGAAGGTGGGGTCTTTCTGGGGCAACAGCACGGGCTTGTGCGCTATCCCGGCTTCGTCCAGGTAGCTCAAGTACGAGCGGGTGAACACACCATCCCGCCGCTTGCTGCTGAACGCGAACCAGCGGCTGTTGCTTGACCAGGAATGCCAGGACTCACTCCGGTCGCTGTTGATTTCCAGGCGCCGATATTCGCCGGTTTCCAGGTCCATCAGATACAAATCGCTACTGGGCTGGTAGATAGGAAAGCAGCCATATGCACACATACAGAATAGCAAGAACCTTCCATCCGGCGAGATCCGGGGCAGCATAATACATAAGCCTGTCTCGTCAGCCGCCAGGACAGTCTCCGGCTCGCCCCAGGTGTCGGTTTCAATGTCGTAACGGATCCGCCTCAGATCGTAGCGAACTTCCTCCCAGTGTTCTGGCGGCACAGTCTTGTGATCCGACCACAGGATGGGAGCACTGCAGAAGTATAGGTACTTGCCGTCAGGCGACCACGTGGGATACGTCTCCATTCGGTCGGGGTCAGAAATGCCCGTAGTCGTCTTCACCGTTTGAGAGCCGATCTCGTAGTAGACCAAATCGGAATCCAAGTCAACCACATCACGGACCTCGACCCCGGAGGCATGGAAGAACTGATGTACATCGGTGAGCGCATAGACAACCAGCCGGCCACTGGGGTGCCAGGAAGTATAGCCGAACTTTGTGTCCACCTTCGTGACTACACTGCCTTGGCCAATGAGAGCAGAGCTACCGTAATCCGAGCTCCGGATACCAATGGTCATCCTGTCCGTGCGGTTGTTGAGAAATGTGTGGCAATTAATGCAGGCCTCGCCCAAAGGTTTGCTGTGCAGTACGACCGACTCGTCGTAGGTGGCAAGATTTCGTTGGTAGACGCCGACATCTGTAAAGAAGTTGTAGAGCGGTTTGATTAACCGATACACCAAGTAGCCGTCAATATCTTCGCTGGCGATAGTATTGGTGATCGTATCAAAGCGAGTCCAGCGGCCGTCTGGCTTTCGTACATAGACCTCCCAGAGGAGCTCCTCGCCCCGGTTCGCTTCGAGTAGCTGCTTCCACGGCCCCAGCGGGATCACGATCTTCCGCGACCGGCTGAGGATGTTAATTTCCTTGCCGGTTTCTGAGTATATCTTGACCCGATAGTGCGTCCCGGGTTCTTCCACCAAAAAGTTCAACGGTGCTATGTTCGGCGGGATGACAGTCTCTGTATAATCGGGGCGGATGTGAGGAAGTCGGTGCACGGAGGCATACTCCTCAATGACGAAGGCGGCCTGGCGTCGCCCCCAAATCGCCGCACTGCCGATGAAGACCACCAGTACACACAGCCCAATCAAACAGAGCCGTCGCTTCATTTGTATCTCACTTTGCCTCGCCAAAGAAATAGTAGAAGAAATATGTATCGCCAAAACGTTTCCCCAGCGCTTGCCGGGCGGCCTTTTCGGCACCCAGATTGAACAAGGGTGCCAGGATTTCGCAGAACTCGCGAAATGCCTGACGTGTTTGCGGACTAATCTGCCGACCCTGGACATTGATTTTCAGGCCTGAAATGCTCTCGTAGATCACCGCCGCCTCTTCGTAGTGCCGGGGAATGTCAGGATAGTCAAAATCATCCAGGCGGTCCAGTTCGCCAACGAACTTCTGGAGCTGCCAGTTCAACAGATAAAACGCCATTTTGTATTCAAAGGCCATTCGATTGTGCCTGTTCCTGTCCAGGAGCTCATCGAGTCTACCCTGCAAGGAGCTGCTGAGAAGGGCAGACTCTCTGACGACCATAACAGAGCGGATGTGCTGGACCTGCGGGTCGGTAGACCAGAGGGGGTCGGCCTCCAGCCGATGAAGAGCATCTTTGGCCCAGCCGCTGTAGAACGAGTAGCTGCGCAGTTTGCGCAGGAAAACTTGGGCGGCTTCGGTCTGTCCTTTGACGATGTTTATCAGGGCGAGCCGTTTGAGGACTACTGGATAGTCGCCGAAACCCTCCAGCGCCTCATGAGCCTGGTGCTCTGCCTCGTTAACAAGCCCGAGTTGAAGATTCAGATCGCCAAACTGGAAAAAAAATAGGAAACGCTGCTGGTGTAACGGGAGGTAAAACGCGTCAATGGTTTCCACCGTCGCGACATCCAGCGGCACTACCCGCTTGAGTATGCGGTCCACCCGCTTACTGACCAGGCCCCAGCTAAGCACAAAGCCTAGGCGACCCTGAGGGTACGAGAACATCTCGTATGGAAGCCGGCCCGTTTCATACAGAGCCCTGGTGATGGTGTGCAAGGCAAGGGTATACCGCTGCCCCGCGCGAGGAAGGCCGCGGGCCTCTACCAGCACTTCTGGCCACCTCTCCTGGGAGGCAAATTGGTTTATCCGGAGCAATGTCCTATTGCCGCTGTCCAAAGAGAGGAAAACAGCAACGGCAACAGCAACGATCACGACGGCCAATTCGAAGCCCGGTTTAGCCTTTAAGGTTCGGAAGCGCGCCCATAACATCCCTATGCGGGAGGGCTTCACCTCTGAGGTTGACTGGTTTTCGTAAGCAGAATCGGCGCGTCGTGAGGACTTGGCGGTGTCAGTCATTGGTTCCCGGCGGGCTGCCTGACGCTGCTGGGTGGCCCCCGGTACCCGGTGCCAACGTGCGACCAGCAGAGCGGCTATCGGCAGGAATAGGTAAAGGACCAGGAGAGCGATTTGGTTTCTCATCTCTGGGTTTGCCTGCCAGCCCATGGTACTCAGGTGGAAGGGCAAAAGACGTGCGTAAGCATTAGTCAGACTTAGATGGAAAACGTATACGCCGATAGCGTACGGGATAAACTGGGCCAATAATAGATAGCACAAGCCGAGAAGGCGCTCTTGCTTGGTGCTAAGCTCGAGAATGGCGCAAAGCACTACATAAAGAAAATACGCCCCACCTGCCAGGTAGTATAGCAGCCCCGCCAGACCTATGAAAGTGGCGAGCCGAAGCACCGTACGGTGGCGGGCCGTGCGTATGTAAACACAGACTGCCAGCAATGCGAAGAGCACTGCCATTAACACGGCCAGCCGATGGGCGTACTGGTTGCAGAGAATCAGGATGAGGATGGCCGGAATAAAGTGTACCACGGCAATCCGGCGGCCAGCCACAGTAGTTATGATAACGTTGGTGGCCCAGGTCAGTAGAGCAGCGATGGTGACAATGATCAGAGCGCCAGCCCAGGGGTAGTAGTACAACTGGGACAAAAGCGCTGCCAAGTACTCAATTGGCCCACCAGGATAAATAAGGAAATCCTTGAGGAAGCCCCGACTCCATGAGAAGACCGGGAACATAAGTAGAGAGGATAACGGACTTGACCGTCGGATGGATACAACCGCCCCGACACCATAGTACAGGAGACTGGGGTCAACCCACAGCCAAACATACAAATAGAATAGCACAAAGAAGACCGCAGAATAAACCGCTGACCATATGCACTTGGTATTAGCCTTTTCCACTAAGTGTTGCTCCATCGGTGTAGAGGACCTCTTGATAAATCGTTTCACCGAGTTCTCGCGACCTACATTTCACGGACTGAGTCGCCCATTACAACTTACCACATCCGACAATAATCTGCAACCCACTTGACCCTGGATAGGCTTTCTTCATCGCCACCTTGCGGGAAACTACTGAGCCCGGCAGGGCGCCCGGTGTGGCCTTGGCGAGCTTCGTCGGGCCGGGCGTCCAGTTGACCGATCCGGCGCGGCTTAAGGTCATGGTCACCAAGGCGCTGGTGGCCATCGTCAAGTCGGCGGAAAAAGGCGAACCGGTGGGATTGTAGTCCGCGCTGTGCTTGTTGCCGCCTACTGACGATGACTTAGTGGGCCGAACTGCGTGAGGGTCGCCAGGCAAGTACGGCTAAGGCTTCCGCAAGGTGACGTGCAGTACGACGTTGGGCTTTAGGTCGAACAGCAGGATCAGGTGGTGCTCGCCGTCGGTGTTGCGAGCCACGATGTGCTCTCTGGCATCGGTTTCGATTTGCCAGGAGTCTGGATCGAATTCCGCCGGCAGCCCCCAGAGAGCAATCGCGTAGTCCGGGAATGTCGCCTCGGTCCGCATTGTCACACTCGTAGTCAGCCCTTGGGCAGTCTGTCGCCACCGGGGCCGAGTCACTCTGACGTCAGGCGTCACCACATGGGTTATGGCGCTGCCTTGGGGCCCACGCTCCTGCTCGGTGTAATCGAAGTACCAGATGGGATTGGGACTTTCGCGTTCGAAGCGCATCTGGCGGTGTTGATCCTCGACCAGGATGTATTCGTAGGAGAGGGGGTCTTTGAACGGTATCGGTTCGCCCTGCGCACGGGCCTTCATAAGCTCGCCGATGTCTGTATTCCAAGGGATGCGCTCGCGCGTCACCAAAATGGGCCCATTATACCATCCACCCAGCCACGCTCGGTCGTACTGGATGTGGTCAGTCGTGCTCACAAATACGGTACGCGGCGTAACCGGGAAGTGGCGGCGGTAGTAGTCGGCAATGTCAATTGACCGGGCAAAAGCCAGCTTATACTCCTTGGTCAGCGTGAAGGCTATCAATCGCTGGAAACGCTCAACATAGTCAAAGAGTGGGTCGTCTCTGGTGCAGACTGGGTCCCACGCCGTCGTAGTATCCATTGACCATAGTGGCAGAAAGAAGGCGGGGTGGCCGCTGAGCTGGGCCAGATTGTTGGCTTCAGCCACGCCTTGGCGCAGGCATTGCTCAGTCTTTCCCCATTTTGCGTTGTCGCTGAGAGAGGCTGCCTGCTCAAGCTCTCTCGGTGGCGTCCACTGCCCGAGGCCGTGTGCTTGCTCGTAGTGCCAGCTTATCGGCCCCAGAAAATGCCAGCCACCGCAGAAATCCCATTGGTGCGCCACCACCGACCCTCCTCGCGTCTGGTTGACTTTGCGGCAGTCCACCGGTGAGCTAAAATACGGGAACTCCGGCATCCCCAGCCACGGCTTGGCATTCGCTTCGTGCAGCCCGCAGTGGTCATTCACCCCAAGCCGCGAGAACGTCTCCGCGTACCCGGGGTCCAGAGGATGACACATGGTCACGCGGGCCGAGCGTGCACTGTTGGGGTCAGGCAACAGGCGGCGCGCTTTGTCCAGCAACGCGCCATAATACGCCACCTGCTCCTGCACGGTCATTTCGGGCGTGTCGGGCAGGTGGGGGATAATTGCGTCGCCATAATGGCGGTGATAGTGCAAGAACTCATGGAAAACTGGGTCGTCCGGGTCAAACTGGCCGGTGTCACCAGCCGTCCAATCCATGGACAATTCGCTGCTGCGTTCAACGGGCAGTCGGTAGTCAAGGGGAATGCCCGTGGCATGCAGGCTGGGCCGCGGGTCCAAGTCCCCGTGGGTGCTAAAGCGCACCACTATCCAATCATCTTCGATCACCGAGAAGTACCGATAGAACAACTCCCCGCCGGCGCGCCACCTCGCCAGATAGTTGCCCGGAGCCTCGGGCCGATAGCTCACAGTGGCTTGTCCATCGGTGAAGCTAAGTCGAACTGTTTGCGATTCCAGAGCGTCCAGCCAGGCCAGATCGCCATCAGCGGCAAAGGCTTCGCCGGGATCAGCCCCTTCGAGATACCTCGGGAAGATGGTAATATCCTCGGCTTCTGCTCCCGACGGGACGAAAAAGTGGAAGGCGATCTTCTCGCCCAACTTCAGCAGGCGGCTGCCGGTGATCCATTGGGGACTGGTTAAATGATGCTCAGCTACCTGTAAATCAACCATGTGTTCACCTTCCTATTTCTGGATAACTGCGCCTGGAGTAATGCTCTCTTCCATTGATTGTCTGCGCACGGCTCGATCAATACAAAGAGTTAGGTGATGAAACTTTTCCACTGGAATTGCAGCTACGGTGGCAGGTCACGCCCAGCTACTTGACTGGCCTTCCTTGGATGATCTCTCCGGGCCGTAATCACAGCTTCTCCAGTTTCTCGCCGGTCATAAGGCTATGAGTGAGCTTCTCCCACTACCGCGCTTACTCCGTCTCGTCAAGGATCAGCAACCAGCCCTTCCCCACCTCAATTGGTATCTCCTCATTCGGTGAGAACTGCGCCGCCTCCTGGAAATTAGCAATTGCAGGGGCCGTAAGTTTAGCCTTGCTCGCGTCAAGCCCCAGGGCGTTCCAGTCTATCCCCAGCGAAACGCTGACCGGCTCATCGGCCCAACTGGCCAGCGAAATCAAAGTCTTATCTCTCTTTTGATAGACAGTTGCCAGGACGTCGTCGCGGCCCGTGGCCACTGGACAATCCTCAGCCCAGTAGGCCATCATCTCGGCATCTTGAATGCCAAACTCGTCCCATAACTTCCACATCGCGCGATGTGAGGGATGGCGCCTGTTGGTCATACCGTAGATCATTCCTCGATATGGATTGCTGCCTTCCTCTCGCATTTCGCTTAGCATTTCGCCGGTCAATCCGAAGGGAATGCCCGAAATCTCTACTAGCCAGAAGTCCGGGCTGCGATTGTAGTCGAACTGTTCCCCGAACCACAGATCGCTAAGGTAAGGGAAGTGTTCCATAAACAAATTGGAGGGACCTACGTGGGGACCACCATCGGGACCGGGGCCGTAACAGTCGTTACAGTGGAATTGTATGCGGTAATGGTAATTGCCGGTGGTCCGATACAGAACCTTGGCCACGCGCTGCATTATCTGCCGATCGTAGTTAATACCATCCAAATAGATGCCATCAACGCCGGTATTCTCCACCAACCAGCGCCAGCCTTCGATCCAATAATTGTGCCAGCGTGACAGGCCGGTCAGAACAATAGAGGCATCAGTCTCACCGGTGCTGGGCACCCCACCCATCCAGCCGGGTGTGTAGCCGGAGACCAAATGCTCTCTTAGCCACGGATGACCCCCGCCGGAGTCGTCTACCTCATCCATATAGATATCTACACCGTCCGTGGGGAAGATCTCGTCACCGAGGCTGCGCAGCGGCCACATCTCGACCACCCGATTGCTAACGGCCCAGTGGCCCAGGTAGTATAGATTGGTTCCGAGTCCTCCTTTATCCTTGAAATCCTTAACTGCAGCGGCCAGCAAGTCAGCTCTGAGGAATGAATAGCCTATATATGGATTAGCGGGATTGGTATGATGCACGTGCATGATGCTAGCCCCGCCATCAATTAGCCAGAAGTCCGGGCTGCCCCCGCCCTCAACGCTTCCGCTTTCGTATCTCCTGTTCCAGTGTTCTTTATATATGGGTTTGAAGGGCGTGACGAAAAATTGAAACCGGAGGGCCAGTTGCTCGCCGGCCTTCATCCTGCGCTCACCAGTATACGCATGCACCAGCACTTCTTCATCGGCTTCAGTGATGTTGCAGCCGCCTTTGCTCCACGACTGATCGCCTGTCGCGACGTACTCCATAAACGGAGCGATTGTCTCGTCATCGTCCAGCAACGTGCACTGCAAACCGGCATCTACGTCGCCCAGCCAGACCATACTGTTTCGCCGCAGCCAGGTCCACTCCCATTGGGCAGGCCGGTAGCCGGCGCGTTTGCCCATCCCCATCATATAGGTCGCTACTTCGCGCTTGACAGGGATATTCAGGCTGATATCTCCAATGTCCACTGGTGCTTTGGCCTCCAGAACCACCCGAAAGACGATGCTGCCGTCGGACTCCATCTGGGTCCAGGTAGTTTTAGCTAACAGAGCGCTGTCAGCAGTAGACTCACGCACCACTACGCCCGGCGTGGCCTTGGCGAGCTTCGTCGGGCCAACCGTCCAGTTGACTGGCCCCGCATCGGTCTCCACAATCAATTCAACCGGCGCGGCCAGTATCTCTTGACTCTTATGGGGATTGATCTGTGATCTGTCAAAATGGGTTATAATGCTGGTGGGCAATCCAGTCTCGCCGAACCTTACCTCCCGCCCCAGACATTTAATGGTATTACCGGCGACTTCAAGGGGAGTATACGGAGGGACGGTCTCGTCATCCAGGCCCAATGTGGAGTTCAGCCAGCGCAGCCGGGAGAGCCGCCACAGCTCACTGTCGCCAGCATCTTCCAGCACGGGGCCACCCACATTGATAGTTACCTGGACAGTTGTCTCCAGGGCCCCTTGCGGTTGTATCTTTATGGTCCCCTGATAGGTTCCGGCAGCATCTTTAGGAATTTGAACTCCGATCCACAACGGCCTTATCTTCCCCTGGCCAGCTCGGAATACTTTCTGCATCGGTCGGCCCAGCCAGTCGGTGCCCTCCAGATTGAAACAGGTAATCTCCGAAGCCGGGATAGCCTCCCCCGCGAGAGATGTGAGATCCGAAAACGCCACTGTGAGGTTGTCGATCTGCTCGCGGGCGGCCCAGACGCCTAACTGCAACGGGTAGTACTCGCCGGGCTGGGCGTGGCCCAGGAAGTTGTTAGTTGGGCCGCGCTGTATCCACCTCAGGGGCAGATCGTCAAACATCCGGATTGCGTATTGGCGGTCTTCGGGGAAGAGCAGATAGCTGCGATTGGGATGTCTGGCAAGAAGCTGAGTAGTTTCTTGTTGGGTCGCGATGACCTCCATTGGGTCAAACCGATCAAATTCCGTTCGGGCTTGAATCTCCAGCACGGTGGCTTGAGGCAGCGATTTCCACTTTTCGTTGGGCAGTAGCTCCGGCGTGAGGCCATTTCGCTGCAGCCAGGCAGGATCGGCAGTATCCTCCGGAGTGAAATACTCCCAGCTCTTGCCCTCATAGTGTCCACGAGGTCTCAGTGCGTCGGTGGGAAAGGGCAGGTAGTATATCTCGTAGTTGGCGGGCACTGTCGCTGGCTGGAAGACCAGCTCGCCATACTCGCGGTTCACATTCACGCGGACCACATTCATTATCCGCTCCCCGGTCGCAGCGTCAAAGATGCGAATATCTTTCTGCTCGGGATGTCGATCTCGTCGCCGCCACTCGATATGCGCCCATACTGCATCGCTCGGTGTGGTAACGCAGATCAGCGCTCGATGGTTGCCGTAGTCGGCTTCGGGCCATGACTCGACTCCGTGTAAATCAAACATGTGTTCACCTTCCTATTTCTGGATAACTACTCGGGTGGGTTTAGGC
>SDBS01006519.1_pt1 | contig 11350 bp, 21 predicted proteins | sample 2277091 | NCBI WGS metagenome assembly SDBS01 (sample SAMN10404972, study PRJNA504765) | marine sediment metagenome | isolation source: marine sediment core GS10_PC15, 163 cmbsf | place: Arctic Ocean: Southern Knipovich Ridge | collected 2010 | reverse complement strand
GGGGGCCACAACTGGTGACGAGAAACAGTCAGACACCAATCGCAGGATGCCGCTTCCCCCCCGGACGGCGCGGGGATCCTCGTTGTGACAAGAGAGCTTTCGCTCACCCTTGGGAGGGAATCACAACGCTTACTCCAAAAGATGCCGGGATTCCACCGGACCCCACGGCGTAGCCAGCCTACCGTGTTTTTCTACTTCTCCCACTGGCCGGGTCGGAGAGGAAGGAGATAAAAACCCCTCCGGCTATTCTATAATCGTTCTCTTTTTCTTCTCGGCCATCTTCTTCTCCCAGGCTTCGTCGTCTGCCTTGGCCTCTTCGAGCATAGCGGTCCTAATGCGCTCCATCGCTATCTCGCCGACGTGCCCATGTGCTGCCCACCCCATGAAGCCCGGCCATCCTTTGTAATCACGGTTATCAAAAAAGGTGATCGCTGATCGCCTCGCGCGCGCCTTCACCCCGGCGGCCATCTTCGGCAGCTTAACGTCTCGTATCGCCTGCTGGATCACCGAGTACGCCACGTCTGCAATGGCATCACCCGGCTGTTTTACGGTCTGCATCTCACGATTCCCGCTACCCACGCTCACCCTCCTCTCGATGGAATATCCGCCCGAGTGCCTTGCGAGTCTCTTCAATCGATCTTGCCATCGATTACCCCCTGAACTTTCATTATTCTTTCGCCAATGAAATACATCACGTTGACAGCCATGCTGTTGCCGAGAGCTCGGCACCGCGGGCTGTCTGTCGCGGCCTTGCCTCTGTAGGTGATCGCCGTGTAGTCGTCGGGGAATCCCATCAAACGCTCACATTCAGTGACCGTCAATCTGCGTACACCACCGGTGTGTGGATTGCTCCGGTTCTCCGGAGAGTTCGATTGCTTTGAAAGCTGAGATCCGAACGTGGCCGCTACTAAGGTGTCAGCGTCTTCACGGTGCGCGAGGTTGCCTTTCGCTCTCAATGTTTGAGCTACCGTGATCATGTTTCTCGGGGTGCTGTCTTTTCCGGCGCTTGCTCCGCGATGACGCGCAAAAGCTCGTGTAATTGGATCGGCAACACGCGCCCCCGCTTCTCGGCTCGGCGGAGGATACCCCTGCAGGCTCGCGGACTCAAATAGTACGGCAGCAGATACAAGAGAAAATCGTCGTAGGTCCTGAACCGTTGGCGCGTCCGTGGATCTTCCCACGTTTCCAGAATATCCGACAACGAACACACGCCGTCGTCGCTGAGGGACGGCTCGAGCGTGTGATTCCACTCGGACGAATTGAGCGTCAAGAACTCGGTAGGCGAACCCATACCCGAGTTTGCCCAACTCCCTGAGGAAGGTTCCAAAATCCCGTCCTTCGTTACTCGACAAGACACCAGGGACATTTTCCCAAACGATGAAACGCGGATTATATCGCCGAGCAATTGCCAGATAGACGAGCATGAGAGCACCGCGCGGATCGTCGATTCCTCCGCGTCCGCCGGCGACTGAAAAAGACTGGCAAGGTGTTCCTCCGACCAGAATGTCAGGTTGCTCAATGTTCCACTCCTCAAATCGTGTCATGTCGCCCAGGTTCGGGACCGACGGATAGTACTCCGACAATAGGGCGCAGGCAAACAGCTCAATCTCTGAGAACGCCACCGGCTGGAAACCAATTGGACTCCACGCAACGGTTGCTGCCTCTATCCCGCTGCACACGCTGAGGTACTTCACTCCCTCACTCCTGTCACCGTCAGCTTCACCTTCACGAGATCCGGAGCATCCCGGTGGTGGTAGTGGCGAATGACGGTGAAATCTCGAATTTGCTTATCGTCCCTCAGCACGCCGGCGAGTTCCAGAGCATCGAATATCCCTTTGATCGGCGCATCGCTGTCCAGTCGCTTCCAGGTCCAAACATGGAGTCGTGCGTCTACCGGGTGCTCGATGATAGGCATCGGTCGGGTGACCATAAAACCAACTGCCATGTCGCTCTTGTTCTGTTCGAAAAGAGTAGTCGCGAAGATCTGAGGTTTCGACCCTACCATGTGCGTCCCATGCCATTCGTTCACTCGAGGCAGGCGGCCGGCGTACTCACCCTCGTACACGACAGTTGGTTCATTGGTCGTCATACGCCACACACCCCTTCACATTCCATTGCGAACATATCAAGCTGTCCATCTTCGGTGAAGTCGATCTCGTCCAGAGGCATTCCGGATCGGTGTAGAAACGTCTCGTCGCGCAACCTCGGCATGTGACGAATGCTCTTGTCAAACGCTACAGCGTCCTTGAACTCGTCCGGCGCCTCAGCCTCAATACGCCGCCAGTAACGATCATCATGGAATGGGCAACCGATGCACGAACTCTTTGGAACACCTGCCCACCCATGAGCTTCAAGCCACAGTCGGCACGCATTGCGATCCATTCTAAGATCAATTAACGGCCATTGGTGGCGTGTATACTTCACGCGCGATTCGTTCATCCGGTGGGATTCATCGATCGAGATACCTATCCAAACCTCTGTCGGATTCTTAGCCGTCGCCCCCAGCTCTCTGCACTTCTTCTGCACCGGAGCCACCTTATATCTCCGAGTGCATTCTCGACGTAGCATAGATATTTTACCGTCCTCACTCTTAACGAAGATCGGCATTGCTGCGAATTTATCCGGCCCAAAAGCATCCGTTCTCAGGTTCCCGGCCGTAACGGTGTGGATCGGGATTCCGTCGAGTGCCTTCAGCCGCTCCAGGTTATCGTACACAGCAGCGGGTTCCCACCCGGTGTCCGCGAATATGGCGTGGTCGGCACGTTCTATCTCCCCCGCGTTGCTCATGAGATACATGGTTGTTGACTGAACTCCTGCACCGAGACTGATTACCGTCACGGTTGCATCCAATCATTCATTTTAAGTCCTTGTAGTGGTCGAGTAGCTCGCGTACCTTCTCGCACGCTTTCGTGTGCTCGCCGTGAAGCATCGGATTACCAATTCCTACCTCGCAGAAACACGCCCCTCGGTGCATCCTTTGCATTGCCGCCACCAGCTCCCGCACCGCGCTCTCGTGGTAGTAGTGGTGCTTGTCCTGTCCGTTGATTGTTCGATATCCACCCTCGCCATCTGGTTCACCCACGGAAAGCGGACCCCATGCGTCGTGGTGTAAGCGCCTATACTCGTACCGCCGTCTGTCTATGTCACTCATCTGCTTACCTATTGTCGTCGCGATCGTGGTTGATATGGTCTATCTCGTGCATCGGCCATTCTCCGTGTGTGAACAACCATGCAACTCTTGACGCAATATAATGCTTCTTCCCAACAGTCAAGTATCTGTAACCACGAGGGTTAAGCCACCCCGCAACATCCCCCGCCGCCCCACGAGAACCTCTGTTTATGCGCCAGTGAAAAACACCCGTAATCGCATCGTAGTTCAGTGATTCCATCAACCCTCGGCGTTCATTCATCAGAAACCTCCACCCACAAGTCGTTGAGTAATCGCCACTGCCGCCCGCACGACATGCATAGCGCCTCGTCGTGGGTACTCTTGACTTTGCCGCGGCACGTCGTCGCCATTTCCTCGTCGTCGCTTTGCACCAACCCGTAGCACAACGTTGGCGCTGCCGGGCGTTTGGGTACCCCGTAGCCGGGTGCCGTCGTTATCTTACCCGACTGTTCGTCGCGACTCATCCACACAGAGGCAGTGAGCATCGCATCCTTGGGTTTGCGCTTCAGCATACCCGCGCCCGCCGCGTCTCTGACTCTTTGAACGTAAAGATCCGTCGTTGCCTTTGTGTATTTTTTGCAGTTTCGTTTGTATGAAGTTTCATTGAATGTCATCTTCTTATTTCTCCTATTACACATTCCCTCGGTTGGTTGATGGGCACAGTCCTCCCATCCCTACAGATAGGGGACAGTTGCGCCCATCGGATATTCCCTGCGGCAGTACATCCAGGCACAAACACGGCAGTGCGACTCACCGTGTCATTCAGCAAACTTCTACACCGTCGTGGTGCACCGGCTACTGCGTTGCTATCTGTCGGGTGGGACATTCGCGTCCAGAGACACCCGGCAGGTGTCCACAGTCAGAGCATGTCGCCGGGTGTTCCCCTCTTGTATGTCTGTAAGCCAGCTCGTTGACTGACATGTCTGCGCGCGCAAGATGTCGAAGACGCTCCACACGCAGCATAGAAAAAGGCTTTGCTGCCCTCCGAGTTTGCACGACTCCACAATGTCAACAAGCAACCATTGTGTAATCCTCGGAAGGCCGCAAAGCCCCTTTGGTGTACTTGTTGTTGTGACGCGGTGCAACTCGCCATGTGAACATAATAGACCTATCCATCAATGTTGTCAACCCCAACGGTTGGCGACTCCCAAAAACTGCGGTGAACCTGGCGGTACTCACTCATGGCATCGCCGCCTGTCCAGGAAACAAATCGCCTTGGCGTGGTGGTGACCATATACCCGACCGATCCAGCATCTCAGTAAGACGGTCGCTGGTTTGTGAATACCTTCTCACGGTATATCCGGCGATCTGCATCGGCCCAACTTTAATTATGTAGAATCTGACCGTCCTACCATCGTTGCTTGTCTCAGAAATGTAGACCGGATCATCGAACTTTTTGAATTGTATTTTGGGTTGCTTCGCAATCCACTCGTGCAAGTCGGCAACCTTATAGATGTAGACTCCGTAGATCGTACCGTCCTCTTCATCAACATAGGCTTGCAACCCCATGGTTGCCATGATACCTCCGGTCTCCATCGCCTTCTCCCGCTTGGGATACTCGGTAATCATCCCGGTTGTTATCCGTTCAAGCCGCTCTGTAACCGTTCCCCAATCACGGTGGCCAATCCATTGGATGCGCAATGCGCAGTGATGTCTCGACCCGTCTCTGAGGGTGATAATTGCATCGATGCCGTCAATCATATCTGACTGCTGCGCAAACTGCCCGGCGTCATTCTCTCCAAGTGTGAACGACAAACCTGCCCTATCTTTGAGATACGGGGCGACGTTTTGCAGGAACAGCCCGGTCGCCTTATCCTTGTCGCTCTGCATCCGTCTTTGTTTCTGCGGTCTATCTGCATCACCCACGGGCACATCCCCTCTGTTCACACAGACTGACCTGGTCCTCAATCGAATCGCACCCAAACGACTTGAGCCCTCGGCGGCCGGCGGCAAGCAAGAACGCACCAGACCCGGCAAATGGATCAACAACAACGCTATCGTCTTGCGACAAGACACCAACAAGCGTATCGGCGAGTTCATCCGGTTTCTGCCACTCGAAGTATCTATTGCCCAACCTGCCATCCGGAGCGTTCACAGTCTGAGAGGCCCACTTCTGTTTGATATCTCCTCGCAACGTCGACCCTTCACGGCCCGCCAGCCATCCAATCTGATAGTTGCGGATCAGGTTCTCAGATCCGCTCGGACCTATCGTGTTGTTGTACGTCCATACGAATGGTGTCTTGAGAATCAGGTCGGTCTTGGCAAACGTGTCCAGGTAGACTCTCATCTCATCTGGTTCGGAACTGGCAAACACCATCAACCAGCCTGTTTCAGATATCTTCTCTGCCGCTGAGAGCAACCAGGACTCAGTGAACCTGAGGTACTCGTCGTAATTATCGTGGAATTCCGAGATGTACGGCGGGTCTGTCAGGATCAGGCCGGTGCTTCCCGCCCTCACCTTCTTTAAGAGAGTCACAGCTTTGCAGTGGTAGATCACCGGAACAACCTTCAGATCGCCATCAGTGTCAGGGATGGCCGGGTAGAGTTCTCGTTTGATCTTTTTGATCAATGGAGCTGTGATCACCGAGCCCTCTCTCTCGGATACCTTGACGGCTTCTTTGACAACCCGCTCCGCCTTGTTTGCCTCGTTTTTGAACGACACCAAGGGATGTGCAACTGCCTGTGGATAACCTGTTAGTACATTACGCGAAGATTCGCGTAATGTATCCACATAGCGGGAATCTTGGTACAGTTGCTCTGCTGTGCGAGCAGCCCAACCCCACCGATCTTTAAAGTACGCTTGCTTCGTCCCGTAGAAGGTCTGAGCCTGCGTCCACAGCTCATTCTCTATAATTTTCCCTACGGCCCGACCGGCCAGATACCATCCTCCGCGGATGAACACCGTAGCTTTCTCAATCTCCGCCTCACATTCTTCGAGGTCCCGAACCTTTACAACGTCACTCACTCGCTACTCCCAAATAAACAAGCCCTCCTCCCAGGAGTACCCAAACGCTGGACGTCACTGAAGTGCCGGGTCGCTTGGCTGGGAGGAGGACACAATTGCTGTTCCATTGGATAAGCGCGTACTCTACGCATGTCATCACGGTATCACACCGCGAACCTTATGACAAGCACCGCCAATAACAGTGCGCCGACTGCGAGACCGAACGCGATCTTGACCCATGCGCGAGCCTCGTCGTTAGTCATCTGCTCCTTTTGTTGAGCGTCCCGATTCGGACATACAGCTCCTCGAAAGACCCCTCGATAGTAGGAATCTTCAGGTTGTAGGACGTGAGATATGGCTGTATCGGGTGAGTACAATAATGCCGAAACCCAATCTCTACGATGCCAAGACGAACGCCAAGCGCGATGTCGTAGGTCACCCAGAACGGTGACCAGCTCAGCAGGTTGTGCGGTCGTATGTCGGTGCGTAGCGTCGTGTTGACGAACACCATGTCCAGCGCGATCAACTCGGCGTTGAACTCTGTGTAGTAGACTTCTCCCGGAGGCGGCGGCACATACTCGCCATATCGCACCCACCCAGGGTTAACCACGGCTCCGAACTCCAACGCGAACAATATTGCAAGAATCATTGATTGTCCTCCATGTAGCGTTTTCGCGGCCAGCAAATCACCATCCGGACAATGAGCATGACCCAAAGGCCGAACACGGTGCCGGTGAATATCTGTACCCACATTGGCTCGTTGAGCAGGCTCATGTCGCGTTCCTATCAGGGTGCTGGTTCGCCATGTGCTTCTCGACGTTGGCGAAGTGCCGGTTACAGTGAGGGCACACGCCGTTGTGGATGCGCTTCTTCGTCTTGGTGTGCGCGGCCTTGGTGGTCCGGAGACGGTCCTTCGTGTACTGGTGTTCGTGGCGCTCGTTGTCCCGTTGCTTCTCTGCCCACCTCAGGCGGTTCTTGAGCCGATCATTCTCCGATTCGTGATAGGAGATATGGTGGCCATTCGGGCAGTAGAACGACTTCCCGGTGTTGAGCATCTGGTCATGCATGCTCTCGGTCAGCCCGAACAGAACCCCGCAGTTCCCACACTTCACCGATACGATTCTCGTGGTACTCAATATCGTCATGTGGCCTCCCCGGTTAGGTGGCGTGTGATGTCGCCTTTGATATGCTCCAAGTAGAGAAACTGCTTGTCGACCTCGCCGGTGTTGATGCCTTCTGTTGCGAAATGCAGCAGACGTTCCAGCAGCTTGCGGTTCTCGGCCTCAAGCTCGGTGATGCGCTTGTCCTTGTTCACCAGCGCAGTAGCCGCACATTCCTCCAATAGAAGTAGCCGCTTGATCTCGGCTTTGAGGTTGTGGATTTCTTGCGTGTACAACCCCTCTATCTCGGTGCGGTCCTTCAATCCGTGGAGCTGTTTGATATCGGCTTCCAGTTCGGTGATGCGCCCCATTAGCCACACACACAGATCCGCGTGATCAGGCCACGTCAACTCATCATTCCCGGCCTGGTGCCACTTGTCGATAGCACGCATATCTGCCTTCCACCGCAGATCGAATGACCCCTGTAACTCGTCCCGCTCCTGCCGTGCTTCGTTGCGCTCGGTGATGCGCTCGCCACGATCACGCTGGACAATACGGATCAGCGACTTCAGATCACCTCTGTCAAGACGCATTTCATCGCACTTCTGTTCAGCCTCTATGAGATCCGCTTTCAGGTGGTCCCTGTAGTCGGACTCAGCAGCCTCAAATTCTTCGGGTGAATCGTAGAAACGAGCCTCCGGACGTATCAAGTCACTCATTTCGCACACCCATCATCAGGTGAGTGTTGGCCTTCCAAGGCGTCCCAAATCTCAAGTGCACTCCGCGCTACCCGTTTTGAGTCGATTCTATCTTTCCACTCCGGTCCTAAGTCACCGTATGGAATTGGGAATGCCTCAACCATTGCGCGTAACGCGTCTCCCAGCAACGTAGCTGTTTCGAATGTGTCCTGCAAAGATCGCCCGAACAGCTTCCCAACCTTTTGGGCTGCCACCAGTCGAGACGCCTCAACCCATTCGCTGTCGTCATCGTTCAACCGTCTAATCATTGCTCCTGTAAAAACATCTGGTCCTGTTCCGCTCATCTTGCTTTCTCCTTTTTTGAATCAAGCCGGGGTCGACATCGAACAGCAGGTCCGCTTCACGTCCTCCGGTGGTGTGGTCTGATCGAACAGCTCCTGCGTGTTGAGTGGTTGCGTCCAGTCCTCCGGTGGCACGGTGAGTTTGCCAAGAATCCGATAGACTTCTTGCTGCTGCTCTCTCGTCGCTACCCCGTGTCTCAGATCTCGAAGCAACTCAGGCTCCGTTGGCGTGGTGGGGGGGATACGGTGCGACCTCTTCCAACTCGGCCAGCAGTTTACAAATCGAGCAACCTGGCTCCGGTTCGCCCTCGACCATGCAGTTTGGATACTCTTCTCCGTAGTGCGAGGATCGTATCGCCTTTGCCGTCCGTGTGGTGAGCCGTGTGATCTCGTCGCTGAGAAACCCAGCGCATCTCCCGACCGCCGCTGCAAGCACGTCTCGTTCGTCACCGCTCTCTGTTCCGCTACCGTCATACAGCGATAGGAAATCGCCGCCATGAGCGTTGATGATTGGTAGCAACGCCTGTGTAATCAGGTCATCAAGTCGATTGAAGTATTGTTCGTCATCGTCCCGCTTCACGTCCTCCGGTGGTGGTTTGCATTCGGGGTGCTTGCACATACCGTCAGGGTCAGCAAGGTATATTGCCGCTCCTGAACCGCCTAACAGATTTTGGCATGGCCACCTATCCGGCTCGTCCTCCGGTAACACTTCACCCGTGCCGTGGCACTCATCACACGTCTGCATCGCGTCGTGGCCACCACCACCACCGCCGCACTTAGGACACACGTCCTCGCTTATCGGTCTGTCTGTGCTACTCATTGCGCTTCTCCCGTTCGTCGATCAGGTCGCGTGCCACACACCCTGTCACCGGCCTATCTCCTTGAGGAGTTCGTCGAAGGCCCCGTACTTGATATAGACTCCATCCAATGCAATGCATTTGCCAGTTGGCGTCTGCGGGCACTTGCGGTGCATGTCTTGCTTGTCCACCTCCCAATCCTCAATACAGGAATAACAGTTTGGACAGTACCACTCAATCCTCTTTGCTCGGAGCTTGGTGATGCGCTCGGCCATCTCTTTCTTTGCAGTCTTGTAGCCATCTTGAAAATCCGGAACTCTTTCGCCATTACTCATCGTTCTCTCCTCGTTGGTCATCCTCTTCGTATTCGGGGAATGTTTGGTGACACCGCGCATGCGCTCCAGCCCTATAGTGAGGCCTCTCTCCTTTGTCGCATCGCCAAACTTTCCGCTTGTGAAATGACCGCATTGCATCGTATCGGTACGCGCACCCACCACACTTCCTACGCTGTCTCATTGCGTTTCTCCCATTCGTCGATCAGGTCGCGTATCTGTTGATGCAGTTGGTTCACCGCGACGTTGGTCCCCTTGGGATTCTTGAGCCGCCCATACATCAGCACCACAGCGCGTAGCGGCGGTGCCAAGCGCTCGATGAACTCCCGGTCCTGCGCCCGGAGGCGGTCGTGGTCGGCAGCAAGGACCATGTGTTCTCGGTAGACGGTGACATGCTCGAATGTCTCAGGATCAAACACCGCACCACAATCATCTGGTATCCAGTACCGCTTCACCTCGTCGGCAAAGATTCCCCAGTGCGACAGCTCGTCCTCGGTAACATCAAAAGCTCCGTGTTCCGGCGGTTTCGGTTTGTTCATGGTGTCTCCTGTGTATGTTTGCGGAGCCAGGCGTTGATATAGGGTTTGGTGAGGTTGAGAACCAACGCCAAAACCCTGTATCGATTATCTGGTGGTAGCGCTCTCCACACCTCAGCCACCGTGGATGCTGGTATGAAGTAGGGAAACTTGAAATCGACGTAGGGAAGCACTCCATCGGCAGTCAATAAAAGGAGCATTTGTATCGCAAGGCATCGGCTCCCATCGAACATGGTCGGATAATACCCCTTCCCCAAGAAGCACGCCGCTAGTACCGCATCCGAATCGTTTCTCGGCTCTGCGCCAATCTCAAGGTAGCCATCGTGTCTAAGTGTCGTCATGGCCCACTCCATTCTGGCAAGGCGGCATACTCGTCCTTGCTCATCTCCAGCACTTGAATCTGTATGCGGTCGTTCTGGTCATTCGCTGCCATCTCGTCCAGCATGTCACTCAGGCCAGCGAACAATACATCTTTGTCCTTCTCGGTGTACGGACACGCACCGTTGTGCAACGAAACCCTATATACTCTCATCGCTTTTCTCCTCCTCGATCAGTAGCTGGCCGCAGTGCTCGCACCGCTCCCCGGGTACGTGCTCCGCATTAAGCCGCTCGCAGATCTGTAGTACACCAGGCGTTACGTCCTGGAACTGCGCCGCTATTTTGCGTATCGACTTCTTACCTGACAGAACCGCTTTATTTATGTCAGCACGCTTCGGATGGATGCAGATCGAGCATTTACGCGGCATGTCACCCCTCCATCGCGTTGTCGATAAGGCCTTGGACAATGCCAAGAGACCCACCGATTAGGTGCGTCTGCCTGTGGTCCCGCAGAGTTTCCATCGCATCCTGTGCTGTGGGTATCTCTCGGTAGTGGGTCCACGAAAAGCTCATCGCGCCTTTCAACAGGGCGTCCGCAAAAAACTTCCCGCTTCCATCAGCCGTGCGAAGGACAGCGTGCTCGTCTGGACATGAGCTATCGCCCCACACCTCGCAGATAGCCCCCTTCTTTGGGTGCTTGGGTGATAGCTGGGCCTCGATGTCGGCAAGCGTCTGTGTTAGAGCCTCAGACATCAACTGAAACCATTTGCGTCTAATCTCTTCTTGCTCTTTTTCTGACACCTTAACTCCTCCATTCTCTACCCACTTCTTGTGCCGTATCAACATTATGCGGTCATCGGTTGTCATGCCCTCATCGCCTTATTCAGCATGCGGGTAAGCCGTTTGTTTTGCGCAGCCCTCGCCGCATCCCTCGCCGCATCCCACGCCGCATCCCTCGCCGCCTCCCCCGCCGCATCCCCCGCCGCCGCCCCCGCCGCATCCCCCACCGCCTCCCCCCCCGCCTTCCGCGCCTCCTCCCCCGCCTCCTTCGCCACCCCCTTGCCCCCCTCATCCCCCCCCCCCTTCCCCGCCAACTTGCCCCCCACCTCCGCCGC
>SDBS01006518.1_pt1 | contig 11350 bp, 12 predicted proteins | sample 2277091 | NCBI WGS metagenome assembly SDBS01 (sample SAMN10404972, study PRJNA504765) | marine sediment metagenome | isolation source: marine sediment core GS10_PC15, 163 cmbsf | place: Arctic Ocean: Southern Knipovich Ridge | collected 2010 | reverse complement strand
AAATAATTTTACTCCGTTTATTCAATAGGGCGGATCCGTTATTATAGTGTCAAATTTACCCAATAGATCAGTGGGTATTGGATCTTTTAAATCATACCGGACACAATTAACACTTAATTTATTTTGGGCATAAATATTACTGATACTATCCAGAATTCGCTTGTCTATATCTATTACAGTTACAGATTTAGGTAGTAAACGGGGTTCCTTTGGAAAAAAACTCTTATAGAAAATGCTTAAAACCGCGGATGTGAAATCATCATCACCAATAAAAAGCACATTTTTGCCCTCGAGTCCTCCTTCATTGTAGAAATAAAGAACCCGTTGTATTCCGGTTTCGACGGTATTTTTTGATTGATCACAAGTAGTATCAACTTGTGGTCTGTTTTCAAAAATTGGATTTAATTCATCAAATAAGTTTTCAAATCTTGGAGATAAAAAATTGGGGCGTCCCCTACATTCCGGGCATTGCTGAACACCATATCCGTAAAATTTGAAATGCTCTTCCACAAAATTCATAGATCGTTCCCAAAATTGAACTCCCTTGCCGTCTATGGGTCTTGTTAGAACTTCTCGTTCTATAAGAATGTTAACTACCTTTGATACAGCAGGAATGGGTATTTTTGTAACTCTGGAGATATTTTTTATGGATATCGTCCCATTTCGATAAATTGCTAACAGTATTTCTCTTATTCCTTCGATAGATTCTTCGAGGTTTACAATATCTTGTAGTTGTTTAAAAAATTCTACCATTTTAATCACAAAATCCGATAATTTCTAAAACTCTCGGCTCAAAATTAATTTACCGATTAACATTGAATTTTAGAAGTTATGGCGATTGAATATCTTTCTAACCCTATTTAACAATACAGAAAAAAATACAACATAAATAGGTTGAAAAGAGAAACTGTAAGAGAGAATAAAATTATTCTTTAATTTTTTGTTTATTACCTGTGAAAACTTTTAATCTTGATGACGAAGACACAATATCTATCAATCCCTCATCCGCTAGGTCCAGAAGGAATTTTTTAATAGTAGAAACGCGGATATCATTTCTGATAGCTAAATCATTCGCTGTAATAACCTTCATCTTTGGGATATCTTCCCGTAATTTTTCCAAGAGGGTCGGAGGAATAAAACTGTCTCGCTTTTTTGTGTCTAAATGAATAACTTTTCCGTACTTTTTATCCATGCGTCTAGTTTTTGTTATAATGCTTACCTTATCGGCGCTGGAATCTAAATCATAATCATAGCTCATAATAAATCACTTTATATTACTTCTATTTCGGCCAAAACACTTTCAGGGATTTTTATTTTCAAAATTAATACCATACTCCTATCCCCTGCTGCGATATCTATCAGTCGTTTGTGAACTCGTAACTGATAATGCTCCCAGGTGTTGTAACCTTGACCACATGGGCTTTTACGCGTAGTTATTCTTAATTTTTTTGTTGGAAGGGCCACTGGGCCGTAGTATTTTGTTCCCGTTCTGGTAGCAATTTCTTGTATTTCACGACAGACTCTCTGTAAGTCTGGGAGGTTGGCTGAAAGTAACCGTACACGTGCGCTTTGGACCATTTTAAGACAGTTTATAAGTTTTTTGAGGTTCTAAGAATTAGAATTTAACACAAATTAAAAGTTTTTGGGTTTTCATTGAGAACTCCAAGATATTTTTTTTTTCGTAGGAGATCTATATGATTTTGATTATAATTCTTAGCAAATACTTTTATCTTTTCGGATTAGATCGTGATAGCTGATTGATAGTGGTTAATTTAGCGTTAACTCTTAATATTAAACCTAAAATCAACTTATTCGGATCAATAACAAACCTAAATATAATAATAAGGAATATTGGGGGATATTATAGGATTTAATAAAATAATACGAATTTATATTATTCACGTTATTCACATGAATAAACTTAAATATGAAGATTTCTATTAGAATGATGTGTGTTAAAAATTTAAATCCAGTTTAATTTGAAACAAAAACTCGTAATTTTACCCTTTTATTAAAATACTAATTTTATAGAGAGATGTGATATATAAAATTGAGAAAATCCAGGAAATATAATGGCATTCGAGAAGAATATGTTGCCCGTAATCCTTCTGAAGTAAATCAGAATGTACGTGAGGTACTAAATGAAGTCACAACCACACTTTACTGGTCTGTAAAAAGGAATTATCACCAAAAGTTAATCAAAATTTTAAAACGGGCCTTCATTTTAAACAATATCTCTGATTTTTTAATCGAATCCGTTAGAAATCTAATTAAGAAAGTCGAACAAGAAAAAATCGTTTCAGAAATAACCCGGGACCTATACATAGATATAGAAATAACGGAAATTGTGGATACAGTATTAGAAAGATTTCCAAATATACCTTCAGAAATGTATAAATCGATATAAATAACGAACCTAATTAAAAATGAAACGTGGAAATTATAATCAGGGATATTTTTTAAAACAAATTCAATTTTTCTTTTTTCTGAAGTATTAGATATTTCTTCTCTTTACGTAGTCCTGGATTATCTACTACTAATCCTCCTATGAAGTTGGATTTGAATATTTTCAAATAAAGTTCAATATCGAGATCTTTTGGGTAAAATTCAATTGCAATTTTGCCGTAATCGTTTATGATTCTGGATAAATCTTTAGAGATCATGGTCAGGATTTCTTTTTTCTTCTCGTACACCATGGAATCATTCAAGATAAAATTAAACGCTGAAATGCTCATAACATGGTCAATAGACTTAAAACGTAATGGTAAATTTTCGATAGAGGCATTTATTAAAATTCTTTGTTGTTTCTCTTTTTTGTCCTGTTTTTTTATACCTTTTTCTTGGATTTTATTTTCCTTTAGCATATCCATTGAAAGATCTACGCCGATTATGTTGTCAAACCCTAAATCCTCAAATACAAGCATGCTAAAGCCGTTCCCGCATCCTAAATCGAGTAAAATTATGTTCTTGAAATCTACACTAATTTTTCCGCCAATACGGTCTTCTTCAAGAAGATCAAACAATCTAGTTGCTGTTTCAATCTGAATTCTTGCCATCCATTTTGACTCTGCATAGAATTTGGCATTTTCTCCATGATAAAAACTTCCATCCAGTTTTTCTTTTTTTCTGGGAGACACCGTCCGAACCTACTATTCTTTCTTCAAATACAAGAATGTTTTTCTTTTTGTACTTGAGTTTGGATTATCGATAATAAATGTACTTTCTTCCCCGAAATGGCCGTTATCCGCAAATACTGCTCCTATTTCTCTCATGACGTTTGAACTCACGGAATAAAACTGAAAAACTGCTTTCCCTTTCCGTTTTAACAGCAAATCTATTCTTATTGCAACATCCTTTAGGACCCGAGCTCTCTCCACCCTTTTTAGTTTATTGATAATCCACTGGAGAGCCGAAATTGAAATTATATAATCAAACGATTTTGATCTAAAAGGTAATTTTTTAATATTCCCATTTACAGGGTTCAACTCCGGGATTTTGTATTTTGTGAGCATTTCATATATAAGATCGATTCCCACAACATTATAATTATTAAGAAACAAATAACTTGTTGAAAATCCACAACCCATCCCCATATCCAAAATCAAGCAATTTGGGGCGGGATCTCCTAAAATTCTCAGAGCTCTTTTCGTTATTCTCTCTTGGATTCTCATTAAAGATTTAGATCTAGTGTAATCTTCAAGAACTTCTCCCTGATAATACTCTTCTGGTGTTTTATACATATCTTCTGGTGGTAATTTCTTCCTATTGTAAGTACTTTTTCCCATTTCAAGCAAATATCCTTCTACATTGATTAAAAATCCGTTTGCAATGATTACAAATCTTTTTTTTCCCACCATCAGCTGTGAGCAATTACTGAATTCTTATTTATCCAAATGATCAATCTCTTTCAAATTTTCCCTTTTAGATGTTAGTTACAAAACTGCAAAAATGTGTTTTCTCCTTAATATTTATTATTGTTAGATTAATATTACTTCCGTTTTTCATAGGACTTAGAAGAATTTCCGATATTGCCCGGTTAATTCCTTAAATTTTAAATACTAACCGACAGAACTAATTATAATACATTTCAAAACTAAATAAATTCAGTATAATTTCGATTAAGTAAAAAAAAAATCGGATTCATAGTATATTCAAATTGAATCATGATTATTACCTACTGCTTTTACTAATATTACAAATGTGTGATTAACAAGGGTGTTAAATGATAATGACAATGCGAATCGTAACAATAAATGTTCCCCACTCGTATCTTGATGCTTTTCAGTCTTTAATAGACCTCGGCCTATATAATTCTAGGAGTCAATTAGTCCGAGTTTGTCTAAAAGAATTTCTTGATAAAGAAAATGTTTTTATCTCAGATTTAAGAGAAGATCGAATTCAGTTAATGAAAAATATCAAACAAATAACAAACAAATAATTTTTTTAATTCCTATTTTTTCTTTTAATGATTCAAAACGTAAATCAGTTTAAATTTTCGAGATTGTGGAAGTAGGACGTGAACATATGAGTCTTAATTTTTTAAGAATGTTTTAAATAATTCTCTGCTACTCTTTATTATGCCCATCAAAATCTCCGTAATAGATTATAATGCGGGAAATTTGGGGAGTATTGAAAAAGCACTACGATTTATAGGCGCAGAACCCAAAATTACAAACATAATCGATGAAATTCTGGATTCCGATGGTGTTATTTTACCCGGAGTGGGGGCATTCGGCAATTGCATGAACAATTTCAAAGAAGCTGGATTCATCGAAAATAAATTATTCGCTAAAATTGAAAAAAATAAACTTCCATTTCTGGGGATCTGTTTAGGTTTCCAGATGTTGTTCGATCAAAGTGAAGAAATGGGTTTACATAAGGGTTTGGGTATAATAAAAGGCAAAATTCTGAGATTTCCAGAAAATGTGAAGTGCCCCCAGATAGGTTGGAATACCATTATTAAAAAACAACCTCTGAGTTTTCTTTTTGAAGGTATTCCTGATAATTCTTATTTTTATTTTGTTCACAGTTATTATGCTTCATGTGAGGATAATAATGATATTTTGGCTGAAACTAATTATGGAGGAACAGTTTTTCCTTCAGTTATTCAAAAAGACCATATACTTGGTACACAATTTCACCCAGAAAAAAGCGGGAAAGTTGGTTTGAAACTGCTTAAAAATTTCTTGAATTTAACAAGAAAATAATTTTTTTTTCTAAATAGGAGTAAAAAATAGAATGGGAGGAAAAACCTCCCGAGTGTGTGTGTTTTCCAATAGGTGTAGTCAAGAAAGAGAGTATAACAGGGTGTGTGTGTAATTAGAAAATGGAAAATTGAAAATATAAACAAATTGAGTGCGATCTTAAAACTGATCTTTAATCGTTAGTTCTTTATGTCGGCAAATGCGAGATAAAAAAAGAAGCATATTAGATCAAAACTGGATTTAAAGTGATCTAAATCCAAGATTAGTTCAAAAAATCTTTATTGTTTGCACCGAAAATTATGAATGATGAAGATAAAATGTAAGGGGATTTTTTTCTCATTTACTGGCTCCTTATGTCATCTGGTTTTTCTCATTATTGCTCTAGTATTATATAGAGGAGATAAGTTGGGAAGCATGACGAGTTATTTAGGTGCAATAGATTCTAACGAATCGAGGATTTTTTTTATACTTTCCTGCCTGTCTTGGGGATTATTGTCACCTTTCTTCTGGAGATCATTGAATATCATCCTAGAAGAAGAAAAAACTAGAATAGGGTCAATATTAGGGCTAATATCAGGAATAGGTTGGGTAGTAACCGCTTTGATCGATACTAAAACTGACGGTTCCACCCATTTTGCTTTTTATTGCATTGCGATTTTTTTCGGATTATCGGCGATGACTGTTTATATAATTAAATTATGGATCCATGGTAATTATAACAGAAAACTGATTTACGAATTCATCTTCGGAGCAGCAGTTCTAGCAATTTCTGTAATTATTATTTTAATAGTCTGGTTTTCAGGGAATATACCCATAATAACTGGAATAACTCAAAAAATTGGAATTTTTACGATGATAATAACATTTTTGATCCAAAATATATATATGATAAAGAAATTTGTGGTATCTGAAACATAGACTGATTATTCAGTTCTGCTTGCCACGTGTGGTTTTTTTCTTCCAAAACTTAAAATTTAATGATTCAAACTCAAATTTTGAAGTATATTTTAATATTTATCTAAAGAAAAAGGAAAAGACATGTCAAATAAAAGAAAATTAAAACTTGCATTACCAAAAGGTTCTTTATGGGGAGTAGTTAAAGAGATTTTTGCTGATGCGGGTTATAAAATAAGTGGAAACGCTCGTGATTACCGACCGACAATTAATGACAGTGATATCGAAATAAAATTGCTGAGACCACAAGAAATTCCCAGTTATTTATTATATGAAGATCAATTCGATCTTGGTATTTCTGGAAAAGATTGGATTAAGGAAACAGGTGCAAATGTGGAATCGATATTGGATTTGGAGATAGGACATGTAAAAATAGTCTTTTGTATTCCGAATTTTTGGGAAAACATCGGTTCATTGAACGAATTTATACAAAATTTTCACGAAAATAACAAAGTATTGAGAATTTCAACTGAATATATCAATTTATCTGTGAATTTCATCATGAACTGTGAATCCTATAAAAAGAATTATGGTGATAAAATTCCGTTGGTAATCACTCCTTGGAAAACTTGGGGTTCAAACGAAAAAGTAAAAATATTCCTTTCTTTTGGTGCTACTGAGGCGAAACCACCCGAAGAAGTGGATGCCATTATAGACAATACAGATACAGGCTCAACTATTCGTGAGAATAATCTAAAAATAGTGGAGATTCTTGATAAATCCAGTGGATTATTAATAGCCAATAAAAATAGTTTAAAAGATCCGTGGAAAAAAGAAAAAATCAAGGATATCAGGATTTTATTAGCAGGAGTGGCCGAAGCCAGAAAAAAACTTCATATATTTATGAATGTTAGGGAGGAAAATCTGAATAAGTTAATTAACCTGCTTCCTGCTTTAAAAAGACCTACAATATCAAAGTTAACGGGAGAAGGTTCAGAGGGTTGGTTTGCAATCAATACAATAATTGAAAAGACTGAATTTATCGATTTAATTCCTGGTTTAAGAAAATTAGCTCAAGGAATCGTAGTAAATGAACCTAGACAAGTGTTACCCTTGGATGATACGGATTTTTAGATGGTGAAAGATGCTAAAGATTATTGAAGGTAAAGATCTTCTTGAAAATGGAATAGATAAATATCTCCATCGATCCAAGGCTGATCACAATGATCTGAAAATATATGTTGAAGAAATTATATCCGATGTGAAAAAAAACGGAGATAAAGCAATAATTGAATACACGAAAAAATTTGACAACGTTGATTTAAAAAAAATCGGGATTCGAGTTACTGAAGAAAATATTAAAAACAGTTATGAATTTGTTGACAAAAATCTGGTCGATGCACTGAAAGGCTCAATTAAAAACATTGAAAAATTTCACAAGGCTCAATTAAGGGATGAGTGGAGTGTAGAAACTGTAGCAGGTGTGAAAACAGGCCAAATTCTGCGTCCAATTGAATCAGTTGGTATTTATATACCTGGGGGAAGGGCTATATACGTCAGTTCGGTTTTAATGACCTGTATCCCAGCAATAATTGCAGGTGTTGAAAAAATAATCATTTGTTCTCCTCCGGGGAATTTTGAGTTCAATGGAAAAAAATATTCGGGAGTTCATCCTGCAATAATTGTTGCTGCCAATCTATGCGGCGTTAAGGAAATTTACGGTGTTGGTAGTGCCTGGGCAATAGCAGCGATGGCACATGGTACGGAAACAATACCAAAAGTGAAAAAAATCATTGGGCCTGGCAATAAATACGTGAATACGGCAAAAATATTAGTTAAAGATGTTGTTTCTATTGATAATCCTGCTGGACCATCCGAAATTGCAATTATTACTGATGAAAACGCAAACACTGATTATATCACATATGATTTACTCTCGCAAGTAGAACATGATCCTGATAATGTTGGAATTTTAATAAGTTATTCACAACCTCAAATAGAGGAAGTGATAAAAAAAATCAACGCAAGGCTGAAAAATGTAGAAAAAAAAGAGATTATTAAGAAATCTCTAGAAAAATATGGCCTTATTATTAAAACTGAAAATTTAGAAGAGAGTATACATATTGCCAATGAAATTGCTCCAGAACACTTGCAAATTCTTACAGATGATCCCAAAAAGGTATTACCCGAAATCAAGAATGCAGGTGCAATATTTTTAGGGGAGTTTTCTCCAGTTCCACTCGGCGATTATTGTGCTGGAACAAACCATGTTTTACCAACAGGTGGAAATGCGAAGATTTTTTCTGGATTAAATACTTTAGAATTCATGAAAATAATTAGTACACTAGAATGCACAAAGGAAGGTCTTATAAAATTAGAAAAATTATTGACTCCTATTGCTGAATTTGAGAATCTCACAGGGCATAGAGATGCAGTAAAGATCCGACTAGATAAAAACTGAGTTTAACAACTTTTTTTCTTTTGTACTATCCATAACTCTTAAAGAAAAAATCATAATAATGAAATTATAGAGTTTTTTTGACATTAAAAAAATTGAGATGGATAAATTGAGTATTGGTAAGAAAATTGAGTGGGATAAATATTCCATGATTATTGATAACGAAAGGATATTCCTGCTTGGAGGAGAATTTCATTATTGGAGAATCCCAGATATAAGTCGATGGGAAACAATCATAAAATACTATAAAAATGCTGGATTAAATTTTATAAGAATTTTCTTTAATTGGGGATTTCATTCGCCAGCAGAGGGAAAATATAATTTCAAAGGTAATAGAAATATTGAATACTTACTCGATTTATGTGAAAAGTGGGGAATCTATGTTCTTGCTGCTTCTGGTCCCTATTCGTGTGCAGAATCTAATGGTGGCGGTTTTCCTACTTGGTTAATACAAAAAAAAGATATTAGGCTCAGACATCTTAAACAAAATGGACAATCCAAATTTGATGACCGGTATATGTCATACTGCAAACAATGGTACGATTCACTAATTCCGATCTTAAAGGCACATCAAATTACTGAGAACCCAAATGGTGGGGGGTGTATAATCGGATTCCAAATTGAGAATGAATATCAAGAAAAATACTCGAATGCCTCATTTAAGGGGATTTCGGATTACATATATGAGCTAAATATCTTAGTAAAAGCTTTAGGAATCACGGTTCCAATCTATCACAATGATATGTTACTGAAAGGGTCGTGGTCAGAAATCATAGATTTATACGGTTTTGATAGATACGTAATTTTTGCTGATAAAAACCCTGATGAATTACCTCTTGAAAAATGGAAAACAAACAATTTTGAGAAAGGAATAGATGACATAGAGACTAAATTCCGTTCTTTAGGGTCAAAATTTCAAAATCTGCCCATTTTTATTCCCGAACTCCAAGGGGGCTGGTTTAATCACTGGACTGTCCCTTATAATTATGATGAATTGTACGATTATTACAATCCCCGTTTTCAAAAGGTTATACTTCAAAATCTAGTTGCCCAAGGATCTAGTTTTATGAATTTTTATATGTTTTACGGTGGAACAAATTACGGTTCAATTGGTAGCCCTGAAGTTTATACGAGTTATGATTACTCTGCTCCCATTCGTGAATATGGTTTCATTTCAGATAGGTATAATCATATCAGGATGTTTTCGCTTTTTTTAAGATCTTTCAATGATAGTATCTTAAAAACGGATCATGTTGCGGAACCTAATCTAAAATGTAAAACAAAGGATATATTCTACAGACAACGAATTTCATTGGAAGATGGCACTGATTATTATTTTTTCAGGAATTTTAATGATAAAAATAAGGAAGAATTTTCAATTACTTTGCTTGATCAAAAAAAAGAAGACGGTTCTTTTATAGAAGGAACTGTCATTCCAAAATTAGGTAGTCAGACTTTAAAACCTCTTGATGGTTTTGTAGCAATCGGAAATCATAGTTTTAAAGGTTTTAAAATAAAATTTTGCTCCCTTCCAATAATTATAAAAAGTTCTTACGCAGAAGGAACACTCTTGGTAGTTATACAAAATGGTGGAGAATTGCTGCTTGAGGGGGTTAATTTCAAAACTGATGGGTATATAAATGCCAAGATTGAAGAGAATTTTACAAGATTCTCATTTGTGAGGGAAGGATACGATACAATTACTTCACCAGATGGAAATAAATTGTATTTGGTTTTTTTGAGCGAAAAATCCGGTTTAAAATTTAATGCAAATTTATCTGAGGAAAATCCAAAGAATTTAAAGGCATTATGGGGTGCTTATTCTTCAAACTTTAATGAAAAAGGAGAATTGGAGTTGGAAACGCTAAATACGCAAGAAATCCGAATTATATCCCAAGATGAACAATTACCAGGATTTAGTAGTTTGAAAAATGCACATGTTCCCGGTGTAAAATATCGGAGTTTTGGAAAACCATTAGAGTCGCTCGATCTAAAGATAGGTGAATGGAAGAAGTTGAAAACTGACTGGTTGGATACAAGCGTTCCAGGAATTTGGAAGGAGATTGATATTGCATCCGATAAAAATTCACTCGATTTTGGTTTTACAAGCGGTCATATCCTTTATAAGTGTGAATTCAATCCTGGTTCCGAAGAAGATTTAAAGTTAAATACAGAAAATCCAATTGATTTTAAGTTGAAAATAAATATCAGGCATAAAGCAGGAATATGGCTTAACAAGAAGTTCATAGGAAAACAAAATAACTACAGTGTTAATAGATCTAAACCAGGTGCTATGGTTGGATTAGATCCGATAAAGAAAGGCAGTTTAGAATTCGATCTCACACCATAGTTAATACCTAGTGAAATTAATGAATTATTTATCATAACTAAAAGCCTCGGTCCAGGTAGAACAGTTGTTGTCAGCGACGATGCACATGATCCTCGAGGGATATTGTCTGCTAAATTTTCAAAGAAAACTGTAGTATATTCTTGGTTTATTTCGGGTATAGACGTAACTAGAATAAATGATCCATACAATACTTCAGGATTACCAGGAGAAAGATTAGACTATCATAAAGGACTGGGAGATGGATGGATTAATGTGGATAATTTTGATTTACACCCTACAGATCAAATTATGTGGTTTAAAACCATGTTTAATGGCTCAGAGATAATAAAAGAGAAAATTCCTGTTAATATAGAATTAGATGGAGAATTTAATGCAAGTGTTTTCCTAAATGGCTTTTTTATTGGACGTTATTGGGGAGAAGCTGGACCTCAACATGTATTCTAC
>SDBS01006517.1_pt1 | contig 11351 bp, 9 predicted proteins | sample 2277091 | NCBI WGS metagenome assembly SDBS01 (sample SAMN10404972, study PRJNA504765) | marine sediment metagenome | isolation source: marine sediment core GS10_PC15, 163 cmbsf | place: Arctic Ocean: Southern Knipovich Ridge | collected 2010 | reverse complement strand
AAATTGCAGATCAAATTGCAGATCAAATTGCAGATCAATATGAGGCAAAACCAATAGAAAATGCGCGCATTTACGCATATATGGAACATTTATTGTCAGGATCAAAAGAATAACAACTATTTCTTATTTTTAATAGCAAGTTCAAAACGTTTCTGCCTGTCTAAAAGGTCCATTTCTTTTAATTCTTTTTTTACCGCTCCACCGCCGACTCTAAGACCGCCATACTGTGGTTCCTTGAGGGCTTTTATGATCTCTTTCAGATCGTAATAAGGATTGTCAACTATAACAGTGATTATTCTTTTCCCCAGGTCGCTTGATGCCGCTGAATCGGTCTCTGCTTCCGGTTTTCCCGCTTCAGGTGACGGCGAAGGTTCTTTTTTAATCTCCGGGGCAGACTGTGGCGCAGATGTTGGTCCTTTTGCTGTTTCCCGCGCCGTGACCTGAGGTTTCACGGGCCCCCGGCTTTCTTTTTGGCCCCCCTTCCCTGACAAACTGAGAATAGCATCTTCAATTGATTCGAAAGATTTTAAGATAGAAGAAAATTCCATCAGCTCATAGACATCAAATACATCAGATGACATGTTGACAAGCACAAGATCACCGTTGTTTTCCCGTATTTCCCTTATCTCACTGACAAAAACCCCCCACCCCGCACTGCTCACATAATCTATATTTTCCAAATTTACAATTATTCTGTATTTATTGAGCGCTAACTGCTCCTCCAGCCTTTTCTCCAGATCAGGTGCAGTTGTTGTATCAATAAACCCGCGCGCAGAGATTATCGCGATCTCTTCATCTTTTCCTGTATATGTAACGTCTACCTGAATGTCTGCCATTCAAACCACCTCCGCTTTATACATTATAATTATTACTCACTCTAAAAATAAATTCAACTGAAAAACAAAAAAAAAATCACAAAATTTATTCCTTATAATTAGTTCTTGGCGCCACGCCGAATAAAACACGGAGTAGCCGTGCATGCCCGGCTTAATTAGTATTTTCACTTTAACCAAGTATTCTTAAGATTAGTCGCAGTGAAACGGCTCAATATTATTAATTAAGGTAATATAAACACTCCTCTATCATTTGTATACAGCCCAGGAGGGCATCTTTCTTTTGGCGAAGGCCACTCTCTTTCCCTTCGTGTCAAGCTTCATTCTGATGAGCTCCCGCCGTACGATACTCTCCTTTATTTTATGGCTGCCATATTCCCCGGTGCCCAATAATTTTGAGATCTTTCCGACGCCATAGTCCGGAAAGAAACGCACAATCTGAACGAGCGCTTTTATCTGGTCATCCGTCGCATGAGTGAGTTCGATCTTTTCCTCTTTTTCACCCGAATCAACTCTTAACCCCTCATCACCATCTCTTTCCCGCATCTCTTTCAGCACAAGATACTCTTCGTTGGATATACCTGTCTTCTCGAGCGCTTCCTCCAGAGGATCACCGTCTTCAAGATATTGAAACAGACTGAGCTTTTTTGAATATTTGATCTCGGCAAGACTCATCTCGAGTTTCAGCACAACAAAAGTAATGTCATCGGTTTGAGGGTACCCCTTGGTAAAAGTCGCGATTTCTTCGTTCAATCTCAATTTGAAGTCCGAAGCAGGCAGATGATTATACTTCTTGATAAACTCTATGAGCCTTTTTTCCCCGTACTGCTCTCTTTTTTCATTCATAGCTTCAGTTATACCATCAGTATAAATAAAAAGAATGTCACCCTTTTTTAATTTGAGCTTCTCGCTTGTTATCCTCTTGTTAAACTCCTCCGGGTCACCCAGGTCAATACCAACTGCTATCCCTCCCGGGTTTAAAAAACTCACTGATTTTGTCTCGTCCCTGTAAAGGATCATCGGGTTGTGACCCGCGCTTGCAAAATTCACTGACCTCTTTTTTGAATCCAGAATAACATAGAACATCGTGATATACATTCCCTTTCTAATATCGCCGATAGCAACCCTGTTCACCTTGTCCAGTACGTAGCTTGCCCTTTTGTTTCCCCTGGCCTCGAGCCTCATCGCAGTCCTGATCATTGTCATGACCATTGAGCTGCCGATACCTTTACCGGAAACATCAGCGACTACTATCCCAATGGAGTTTTCATCCACTTCAAAAAAATCGTAATAATCCCCTCCTACCTCCAGAGCTGCCCTGTAGGCAGCGTCAATCTCAAACCCCTCGAGCTTGGGTACTTCTTTTGGTAAAAGTGCGTTCTGGATTTCCTGCGCTAGCTGCAGCTCTCTCCTCAATCTTGTCTGGTCGGTCAGCTGTCCCTGGGTGATTCTTAAATTCCTCATGATCTCATTAAAAGCTTCACCAATTCTGCTGACTTCGGGGTTCCCGGCCTTCAATTTTAATTCCCGGGCCTGTCCCGTCATGCTTACCCTTGAGATTTCATCAGCAAGCTTACGGATCGGCACAATGAATGTCGAACCGATCACAAACACGCCGATTATGGTTGTGCTCCAGAAAAATATTGCGATGAAAGCAACACGCAGGCGCTGGGTCACCATATCGCTCACCTCGATAAATTTATCTTCCGGGATACCCAGATGCACTTCCCCGAGCTTTAAATCTTTGTATTTTACGACAGCGACAAAATCATTGTATGTCTTTCTGTCCCTCCCAGTGTAGGTGAATACAACTACCGGCTCTTTTGCACTTAAGGGTCTTACCCCGGGCGGTCTGTTATAAGTGCTGAAGATCTGTTTTACATCGGTATGAGCAACGATACGTTCATTAGAGTCTGTTATTATTACATATTCAAGCGGCGCTTCGCTCTGTTTTATCGAAGAAACAAGATTTGCGAGTGCCAGATCATCACCCTTCAGGATAATGTCCAGTGATGTTGCCGCGACCTGACCGGTTACCGACTTATATCTGTCGATAAATTTGTCCCTGATGGTCCTGACCTGGTACCTGGTCCCGAAATTATACAGGACAACTACCAGGAATGTTATCAGCGCAACCGCATAAAGCGCAAACCTTACCCTGATCGAGACCCTTTGTTTCAAACCCCCCAGCATACCAGGTGCACCAAGGGTCTCCAGGTAAACTTTCATGGAAAGTATATTTGTTCCTTCAACCCGGCTGTATTCAACTTCATCGATCTGTTTTTTGATATGCCAGATCCCTAGCCCGCCTTTTCTTCTTGTTTAAACGTACTTGTAAAGATCAGGTTCAAGGACCGAGTGCCAGTCGAATGCGACGCCCTGATCTTTTATTTTAATCACTACCGAATCCTCCTGCCGGATCATCTCTACCTGGAAACCGCCTTTTTTACCTTCATACGCGTGTCTGATAATGTTCGACACAGCTTCATCAACAGCGAGTTTCACTTCACTTACCTGTTTTAGCGTAAGGCGCATTTTTCGTCCGTATTTTATGACAAAGTTACGGACCCTGAGCAGATTTTTACCTTCGGCGCTGAGACTTAATTTTTTTGATTTTCCAGTCTTCATCGTTTTTGTCAGAGAAACTTAAAAAATTCACTCTAATCTATTTTGGATCAGGAGTAAAAAAAAAGTGTTCGCGCTACTATTATCGACCGTTAACATACCCGATTTGACTTATTAGTTGCCCGCGCTGACTTCCCAAACCTTGTTCACGCCAAGCTGCTCAAAGCCGAAATCTGCCTCCGAACAACCGGCTTACACGTTGACACAGCACTGTATCAGTTTACTTACAAAATGAATAACTGTAACAAAATAATCAACCAAAAATGATCAATCTAAAACTCTCAGATTTAAAAACGAAAACTCATTATTCTTATCCAGTCTGAGAGATTCCTTGTACGCCTTCGCAGCTTCCCTGGAATTTCCAGAATAATGCTGAGCCACGCCTAAAATCGTGTATAGATCAGAAAGTGCAGAAAAGTCCAGCTTAATATCACTTTCGAGGCATTTTTGTACGGTCCGGATGGCACTCTCATATCTTCCAGCCTCGATATATTTCAGCGACAGGTTGAAATAAGCTTCATATCTGTATGGAAAATCACGGACCAATTCATGGTACAGATCAAAAGCCTTTTGATCATTTTCTACTTCCGCCTGGAACAGGGACAGCCTGTAGTACTGTCCGGTGTGGTCCACAATATTTTTAGCATTAACCAAAAAATCTCTTGTTTTATCAGTATGCCCAGTTTTCATGTAGATCTCTGCGATCTCCATATAGGGTATGTAATTTCCGGGTTCTAAAGACAGCATCCTGTGATAGAGCTGAAGGGCGTTGTTGTTCAGCTCATTTTCCTGATACAGCTCAGCGGCCATTGAAAGATAGCGCAGATCCTCCCCGGCTAATAGAACCGCTTTTTCAACCAGCTCGCGTCCCTCGGGCTTCCGTTCAATATTGAAGTAAACATCAGCAAGACATATATAAGGCATAGGTCCGTCAGGGGCGCTGCTTATGAGTTCCTCACTTAAATCGACTGCTTCACTGTATCTTTTTTCTTTTATATAAATATTTACAAGATTCCTGAAAGCACCTTCATTCTCCGGGTTCTGCAGAGCTTTTATATAATATTTTTCCGCTTCCCGCAGCTCACCCAGTTTTATGTATATATCACCGATAATGTGCGCGATAGAAGTGTCACCTGTACGCTCGAACATGTCAAGATAAAGATCAAGCGCTTCAGCTAGATTTTCACTTTTAAACAGAGCCATTCCAAGCAGAGTATCAACATCCTCCTCCTTCAGCGTTCTGTCCACGGATCTCAACAGATCGACAGATTCCCGGTACTTCTTCTGTTTCATGAGAAGAAGAGCAAGATTGTACCTTAGAACGGGGTTCGATGGGAATACATTCAGGGCAGCTCTCAGGTACCTGACAGCCCTGATTGGGTCACTTTCCCCTAAAATACTGCTTAGTGTGAAATAGCTTACCCCTTTCAGGCTCTCCTCTGAATCGGGATCCTCAATTACTCTGCTCAGCAAATTAGCCGCATCCTCCGGTCTGTCGAGATTTAAATATGCTGCAGCTGCATTGATCCTGAACACCCCGTCCACATTTTCATGACCTTCATATATCGATAATGCCTTTTCATATTTTCGGGCCGCGTAATAGATATTCCCGAGAAGCAGAAGATTCGGCGCGTATTCTTTCTGCAGCTTATAAATCTTCAACACATTTTCCAGGGTCAATTCGGGATCACCCATTTTCATATAAGACTGCGCGCTGTTGAACAGAGCGAATACATTTTTTTTATCATAGGAAAGAGACTCTTGAAAATACTCAATGGCGCCGCTGTAATTACCCCCTTTATACTCTATATTCCCCAGATAGAGAAAAGCTATGCTGTCCATTTTTTTCCGGTTCGAGCCAACGGAGGCCCTTTTCAGCAGGATCCGGGCTCTTTCGTAATTTTCTAACCTGTAATGATTTATACCCTCGATGAGATCTCTGTTAAGATAGTCGATACTATCGTCTCGAAAACCCTCCCTTTTATTTATCGCGAAATACACCAGAATACTGATTACCAACGGCAGTACGACGCCAGTGTACAGAAGGATCTTCCCGTGTTTTAAATAAAAGTCTTTTGCCGCAGTTAATAAATTCTTGAAATAGGGAAGGTGTTGTTCCTTTTTATCCATGATGTTTCAATTTCAGGTATGGTTTTTGTAATATTACACAAGGGGCGTGCACATGTTTAAGGCCCGGATACAAACTGCTGATTGCTGTCCTTGCCTTTACGGATCCCGTCCAGCACTCCATTAACAAATCGATATGAATCATCAGTTCCGAACATCTTTGCGAGATCAATTGCCTCATTTATCACAACGGTATCGGGAACATCTTTCTGAAAAAACAGTGAATATGTCGAAAATCTGAGAATTGCCCTATCAACATATGACAGCCGATCCAAATCCCAGTGCTCAAGCTGAGTCACGATTTTCTTGTCGATCAACGCGGTTTTCCCCATGGTCCCTATAATTAATCCCCGCGCAAAATCCAGCGCGGGCGGGTTGACTTCTTTATCCAGCCAGTCGAAAGTTAAAACATCTTCAATTGTCTTATTACCAATGTCTATCTGATACAGGGCTTGAAGCGCAATTATCCGCGCACTTCTTCGCGAACCCAATTTTTACTCCATTTCGATCATATACTGGATTGAGACAACCTGTTTTTTTTCAACCAGCCATTCCCTGAATATTTTTTCTCCATTTTCCTTCTGTAAGTAACTGGTTATGCTTCCATAGGCTTCCTCATAAGAAAGAACTTTTTCTCCCTGCTTATTTTCTATTTTGTATATGTAATACCCACCCATGCTCATCATCGGTGAAGCTACATCGCCCATATCAAGAGAAAAAATCAAGGCGGCCCCCTCGGGACTCAATATTGTCAAAAGCTGTTCTTTTGTAAAAGAACCCTGAAAACCCCCTTTATCTGCACTTTCCGGTGTATCTGAATAAGTTCTGATCAATTCCCGGAAATCTGCACCCTGTGATGCCTGTTCATAGATCGCCGTCGCATGACTTTTTATTTCTTTTGCCTCTTTGTAAGACACGTCCCCGGGAACAGGGATAAAAATACGAGAAAGCTCGACAATCCCCGGGGTTGTAAACAATTTGTTATTTTCAGGAACATCATAAAAAATTTTCACTTCTTCATCTGTAACAATATTGACCCTCTGGGAAATAATCTGACTGATCAATCTCATCCTCAGCACATCGTTTCGATAATTTTCCTTTAAAACCTCCAAAGAAAGATTCTCGTTTTCAAGCTCCTTAACAAACTCCTCTCTTGTCAAATTATTTTGAGTTATCATATTATCCACAATACCATCAAGCTCTTCCTCGGTTACGACGATCCCTTTTTTTTCAGACTCCATTTTTATCAGGAGGTTATCAATTAGAGCATTCATAACACTTTTTTTTTCGGGGACCGGAGTACCGGTAAACAGAGACCTTAGCTTTTCCTGCTCATACGCGGTTTCAAAATCCTGGATGGTAATTATTGAACTGCCCACCTTGCATGCGATCCCGTTTATAATTTCAGAGTAAACCGGGTTTAGGACTAATAGGAACAGGGATAATAATAAAATCACCTTTCTCATAAAAACCAGCCTCACTCGCATTTAATCATCAAAGATTAACATAACAGAAATTTCATCATAAAGAAAGAAAAACTGATTTGCCTGTTATACGAATTCGAAGGAGCCTGGTGCGTTGGGGGACAAATAAGACAAGCTGTCTATACGGGTTTTTATTCAATTTTCCTTGACAAAAACACATTTATAGATTATTTATGTCGAATCATGCCCGGTACGGGCACCCGGAACTGATCATTATTTCCCGGACAATTAAATTGAGGATACAGTATGAATAAAGCTCATCATCTTTTCACTTCAGAATCTGTAACAGAGGGCCATCCTGATAAAGTGGCGGACCAGATCTCCGATGCTATACTGGACAGTGTCATAGAGCAGGACCCGGCCGGCCGTGTCGCATTAGAAACACTTGTCACCACTGGCCTCGCGTTTGTCGCCGGAGAAATGACGACCAAAGCTTATGTGGATATTCCGAAAGTGATCAGGGGAACGATCAAGGCAATAGGCTACACAGAGCCGGATCTTGCCTTTGACTGGGAGACCTGTGCTGTTATTTCGAGTATCGACGAACAATCGCCGGATATTGCCCAGGGGGTCCTCGGGACAGGGCTTCACCACGAAAAAGGCGCGGGCGACCAGGGAATGATGTTCGGCTACGCTGTCGACCAGACTGATGAGCTGATGCCTCTTCCGATAATGCTCGCCCATAAAATTCTGCTCAGACTCTCGGAACTTCGCAAATCCGGAAAGATAACATACCTTAAACCTGACGGAAAATCGCAGGTGACTGTTGAATATGACGAAGGCAAACCTTTGAGAGTCGACACTGTCGTTGTTTCAACACAGCACTCGGCGGAAGTGTCCCACGATGAAATAAGAGAAGATATGATCACACAAGTTATCAACCCGATTCTCCCGGAAAAACTGGTCGATGAAAAAAATATTACCTACCACATAAACCCCACAGGAAGGTTTGTGGTCGGCGGGCCTCATGGTGATTCGGGTGTTACAGGAAGAAAAATCATGGTCGACTCCTACGGCGGTTTCGGCAGTCACGGAGGAGGGTGTTTCTCAGGTAAAGACCCGACAAAAGTCGACCGCAGCGGCGCCTACATTGCACGGTATATTGCCAAGAATATAGTAGCGAGCGGCCTTGCCACTGAGGCTGAACTGCAGATAGCTTACGCAATCGGTGTTGCCCAGCCTGTTTCAGTGAGCATCGACACGCACGGTACCGGCCAGGTGGATGAAGAGGGAATAGTCCGGGCCATAAACAAAGTTTTCGACCTCACACCCCAGGGAATCATTGAAACCCTGGATTTGAGAAAACCCATCTATAAAAAGACCGCCTCTTATGGACATTTTGGAAGAAATGAGTTCAGCTGGGAAAAAACCGATAAGATAGAAGATCTAAAAAGGGCAGTAAAATAATCCTTCAATTACCCTGCACTTGACGGTTTAATTAATAGGACCGCCTGTACTTTATTATTCGCCATGAAAAAACTGGTTCTTTTTTTTATTGACGGCCTGGGGCTCGGTCCTGACAATCCCGATTGCAACCCTTTGAGATCACTTTTTGCCAGGTTAATGTCAGGCAGAAAACTGGTAGACACGGAAGGACCTCTGTTTTTCCCCAACGGAGTGCTGATCCCGACAGACCCGACCATGGGTGTTCCCGGCACCCCCCAGTCCGCCACCGGTCAGACATCGTTATTCACCGGGGTGAACGCTCAGAAACAGATCGGCCTGCACCTGCCGGCTTTTCCAAACAATGAACTGAAAATGCTGATCGAAAAGTACAGCCTCATGAAAATGCTGAGGCAGGGAGGAATTAAATCCACATCGGCCAATCTTTATTCTCAGGGATTCTTCACAAAAAGAAAGCACCACAGGAGGAACCTTTTTCCAGCGTCCACACTGACAATAAAAGCATCGGGGAGCAGGTTCAGGTTCAGGGATGATTACCTTGCCGGGCAGGCAGTTTTCGCTGACATAACCAACGAGTTGATCCGGAAAAGGGGATACAAGATCGATCTCATAAAACCCGAGCAGGCGGGACGGAATATGCTCAATATCCTGACAGCTCACCAGTTTGTTTTTTTTGAATACTTTATGACCGATCTGTACGGGCACAGCCAGAATAGAACGGAGCTAAAAAAATGCAAAGATATCCTGGACCGCTTTACCCAGACCCTGTGGAACGGTATCGATAATAAGAGCACCGGAATACTTGTTGTAAGTGACCATGGTAACGCGGAAGATATTTCTATTATAAATCACACAACCAATAAGATCCCTACCCTGCTTTTTACATGCAACAGAGAAGCTCAAAAGCTTTTCGCACGGAGAATCAAAAACCTGACGGATATTTACCACACTGTTCTGGAATACTTCGACGTCTCTTCGACAGCGCACTGAAAACTTATTTTGAACCGCTTTTTTGTGTGTTTTTTGTTTAAAACTATTTGACTGGGGGCTTATTCAAATACCTGCTTTACCTGAAGAACCGTAGACCTTCATCTTGTACCTGACCAGCTCTTTCATGGATATTTCCCCGCCTGCAAGAATGTCCTCTTTCAGTCCTGACCCGATACGGTATTTTGGTGATATGTTTTGCGAGCCGGATTTTTGTACACTGTCCATGCCATCGAGGAACGCCTGATTCAAAGCAGTGCCAAGGTTCATTTTACACAACCCGCGTTTTATCAACTCATTTATATCTTCGTCAGCTATGCCGCTCCCCCCGTGAAGTGTTAAAGGGATATCCACAACGCGGTGTATACGCTCAAAAAGCTCAAAATCCAGAGAAACCTTTCCATCCATCAACACTTCCACATTCCCGATGGAGACACCAAGAAGATCTATACCTGTCGCTTCTACAAACCGCTTCGCACTTTCAGGGTCAGTTAGAGAATGCGAACCGGTGCGCTGTCTCAGGTCATACTGGTCGGCGGTCGGGAGCTGTCCGAAATTAGCCTCAACGGAAACACCCTTGAGGTGGGCTTTCGCCACCAGCCTGCCGAACATGGCTATATTCTTGTCTATATCTTCGGATTCAGGTTCAAACATAACAGCGTTAAACCCCAGGTCTATCCCCTGCAAAGCATGCGCAAGCACCGGCACTTCATTTAAAATAAAGGATACCGGAACCGGGGTAATTTCTGCGGCTATTCTCCCGATTGCCGCGTAATACAATAGGTTGTCCGGTTTCAATACCCTGTCGGCATTTTTCAGGACCCCGCCGTTAAACCCTATTATCACAGGTGAGCTTTCTTCCTCAGCCGCACTTACAACAGCTTTTAGAGACTGCAGGTCCCAGGATTCAAAATACCCTACGGCATACTTTCCTTCACGTGCTTCGAGCATCAAATCTGTCATTGCCACAAGTCCCATTTTACCCCCGCTGTTAATCTGTAAGATATTCAAGTCTCATTTTTAAAATCCTTGCTACTTTTTCTATTTCACTGCTTATCTCAGCCTGAACCAGAGCAAAATGATGGCACACGCCCGCTTGAGCAATTCGGTTAAAATAGTGGTCCAGGGAAACATTCGGCTTAAACACGGTATGCTCATAGTGGATTTCAAAGGGAGGCAGGTCCACCGATTCACCGCGCGCCAGCCTCATCTCATACCCGGATTCCGCCCTGAATAAGGTAAGCAGGTTGACCGGACCGGGGTTTGTAATAAATTCGGGCAAAACTCCGTGATAAGGTGCCCCGGGGATTTTGCCGAAATTGACATATTGGGTGCTTCTGAGCTTCGGGCGTGTCCCTTTCCTGGCCATGCTGAATCCCGCAGACCCCCCTTCATGACCGCCGAGAACCCAGTTCTTTTTTTCATCAAACATCAAATGCTCCCAGAAATGGACCGGTTTTCCGCAGAGCTCGTTTATTATCAATGCTGACACAGCTACCGACAGATCGCCCTCGGTGGTGACTATTATTCCTTTGTCGATAAGCCTTGCCATCCCCACACAGGGAATCATTCCGCACATAGGTATCATGCCCGGGCCGGTGTCGATCATAATAGCGTCCAGACCGGCTTCGGTCACCAGCTTCTCTAAAGCGATCGCCTGTTTTGCCGCAAGGGAGATCTCCTCGGGCGGCGGCTCTATTACATCGCACATCTCATAAAGCTCTTCGGTCAGATTTATTGTTTCCGGACCGGGCACCTCCCCCATCCTGTCCAGAAGCTCCTTTATGTAATGATAACTCAATTTTATCCCGGTCTGACCAATCATGCGGGACTCGTCAGGGTATGTATCATACATCGGCACAACAGCGCTGCGGTGAGGCAGAAAACCGAC
>SDBS01006516.1_pt1 | contig 11351 bp, 10 predicted proteins | sample 2277091 | NCBI WGS metagenome assembly SDBS01 (sample SAMN10404972, study PRJNA504765) | marine sediment metagenome | isolation source: marine sediment core GS10_PC15, 163 cmbsf | place: Arctic Ocean: Southern Knipovich Ridge | collected 2010 | reverse complement strand
CCCCCGTGACTATACCGGAGGGGAAACACCTCTTCCCATTCCGAACAGAGAAGTTAAGTCCTCCAGGGACGATGGTACTACATGGGTAACTGTGTGGGAGAGTAGTTAGTCGCGGGGGCTTTTCTATGTCTAAAAAGGTCAGAGTGTATATTTCTTAAGTAAGTCTAAGGTTGATGTTTATGTATGAGCCCTCGCAAAGGGCTTATTTTTTTATGTCGGAGTTAGCTTCCCTCCAGATTTTTTATAAGCGAATACCTACCTATTTTTCACCTCCTTTGATTTTGCGTTCAATAACTTGGCGCACTAGTTCTTTTCGTTCTCTCTTGACTATAGGGTCTCCTAATCGTTCTGCAATTCGTGCATAGGTTATTCTAATACTATCGGGTGAATTATACTGGTTTTTCTTTGCCTTGTGCTTTTTATTCCACTTTCTTTGAATGTCCACCCAGGGTGTTTTCTTTTGTCTCTCGTTTTTGGCAAATATGTACAATTCGGACTGTTTCTTGCTCAGTGCTTTTCTACCCTTAACATTTAATTCGGTTCTTAGAATTCTAAATACGTCTCTTATCTCTTCGTAGCTAAAATCATTTGTGTAAATATCAAGACTAGCTTTGTATATACTTATCTCTTCATTATGTAAGATCCTTAAACGGTATCTTGGCAAATCTGGAGCAATGCCAAGCGTAATATAGAGATATGCTTCTCCTTCATCCCATCCAGTTAAAAGTGATATCTCTTTTAATCTGCCATAAATAAGCTTCTTTGTTGTTTCTGCGTCAAGCTTATCCGCACCTCCCCTTGCATATAAAGCTGCCATACGGGGTTTTTCGCCTTGTTTTTCTAATAGACTGGATACATCGTCTTTCGTCATTCTAACTCTAAGCTTTCCATTCATAAAATCACTTGCCCATTGATTTGCTTCCTTTTTAATAATAAATGGACCGCTTTGTCCCAACAATTCCTTTCTTGTCTTTTCTACGACTGGATGAAGTCTGTGAAGAATAACCTGCTTTGTTATTTCATCCTGCTTATCCTGTATTAGTAGCTCTTCTCTTTCTTCTTTTGTTTTTGGAAATAAGTCTATTATGTCCCTTATTTGCCTTCGAAGCTTTCTTTTGACTGGATCATTTACAGATGCTTTGGTCTTAACCATTGCTTCTGCAACTCTTTTTGCAAACTCTCGGTTCTGTGTGAAGGGCTCTATTATGTCTTTGATGTCGTTATCAGTATAGGTCAAAACGTACACTCCTATGTGTAAAAATGTTCGGTCTATACTTAAAATATCTTACTATTTGTATGCACTATATGTCAATAGCACTGACCAAGGGGGTGAAATATATGTCAAAGAAGATAAGCAGACTTGAACAAAAACGTAGGGCATTGGGTATGTCTCAAAAGACTCTAGCAAGCAAAATCGGCGTAAATCCTAGCCTAATCAGCATGCTTGAAACGAGGCGGATGAAGGCTTATCCAAAACTCAGGCATAGACTAGCGGAGATTTTAGATTGTGATGAGACGTATTTATTTGGCAGAGATTAAGAATTGAGGTGGTTTCATTGACTAATGGACAGACCGTTGATGCACTCGAAGTTTATTCAGAAAAGACAGAGCTCCCTTTGAAATATCTCAAGAGCATAGGGATGCTCTCGGAGAATGGTGTACTGTCAATACCTTATTATGACTGTAACGGCGATCTTATAAGTATGAGGTATAGGAAAGGTGATAAACGGTGGTGGAGGAAAGGAGACCGCACAGCACTATATGGATTATGGAAGCATGGTTCTGGCAGTGGAGACATTCTTTATATTACTGAGGGTGAATCAGATTGGCAGACTCTTGATTATCATGGATATGTAGCGCTTGGGTGCCCTGGAGCTACAAACTTTTCTGCTCAGTGGGTTATTCACATGAAGAATTACAAGGAAATCTGCATTGTACCTGACAACGATAAGGGTGGAGAAGACTTCGTTAAGAAAACAGTTGAGCAGCTGAGAAAAGCAGGGTATAGAGGGAAAGTCTCAGTTCTTGCTCTGCCTAAAGATGTAAAGGATGTTAATGATTTACACCGTAGAAAACATGAGCTTTAAGAGTGAATTCGATAGGCTAAGTAGCGAAAGGACCAGTGTCACAACGTCATTTCCCCTACCTACTAGAAATGATGATGCTCTCACCTCGGATTTTAATGATGGTTGTGACGCTAATGTGACGCTAAGTCCATTTAATATCATCCGCTTAGCAGATGCTGAACCAGAAGATATTGAATACATTGTTGAAGGTATCTTGCCAAAAGGACATATTTCTTCCTTCTACGGTGATGGCGGAGTTGGTAAATCGACAATTGCTTTAGGTCTAGCTGTCTGTATCGCTGCTGGTATTGATTTTGCAGGTAGAAGTGTATCTAAAGAGAGAGTCCTATATCTAGATTATGAGCTAGACCAAAGCCACCAATGTAAAAGAGCGAAGATGATTGCTAGAGATGTGGGGCTTGATGATACACCAGCTGACTTATATTATGCATCTCCTGATATACATATTAATGCTCGCAGCTCCGAGGACTTCTTTTCATCGCTAAAAAAAGAGATAGATGAGAAGGGCATCACCTTTGTTATCTTGGACAGCTTTGGCGCTGGTTGTGCATGTGACGCTGAAAGCGCCAAAGATGTAACTAGGATTCTTCAAGGATTAAAACGTCTTGGGATAACTGTGCTTATCATCGACCATCAAGCAAAACAGCAAAAAGGTGATTCTTATGAATCTAAATCACCATTTGGTTCAACTTATAAAGGAAATCTTGTTAGAAGCCTCTTTCAGTTAAGGTCAGAGAGTGAAAAAGAAAACGAGCTTGTAGTTAAACTCGAACATAAGAAAGCTAATTTCTCTGCTCTTAAGAAACCAATTGGTCTAAAGGTCACTTTCGGTGAAGATGAGATAAGCATAGAAGACTATCCATTAGGTGCTCAAGACTTTGCTGGTCGGTTAACACTCGATGACAAAGTGGAAAGAGCTTATCGAGAACTTATACGAGCTAGTGCTAAACAAGTAGCTAAACATTTAGGTGAAAAGGAAGGGTCGATTCAAAATTCTATTACCAGGCTATTAAACAGAGAGGACAAAGTAATTATAGATACGGGAGAGAAAGATGGTCGAGCACCTATTTACGAGTTTATCTTTGATTGTGACGATAACCATGAAACACCAGGTGACAGCATCATCACAAATAGTGGACCGAGGGATTGTGATGATGACGATACACCACCTTTTTAATATATTTTCGAGGCTAATCTGAAATAATTGCAGATAAGATACGCTATGACTTTAATAGTAAACTGTCCGCTAGCAGATAGGTCGAAAACTGTTAAAAAGTAGAAAACCGCTGTTTAACCACCTTGAATTACCTGTGTTTCTACCTATATTTCTAGTATTCGCCTGGCAAAATATGGTTATTTTCTACCTTTTTATGGTTAATGTTTAGTTAAGTTATACTAGTGAATTTTACTCTGTACGTGAGTATTAATCTTGTCGAGCAAGAAAACAACAAAATCCTTGTTCTTGGCACTTCTCTCTATTGTCCAATGCATGGTTGGAGCAAAACCTTTCGCTAGTGTATGTGTCTCGTTTATTGACGTCTCAAGCACCTCTTCTGTTATGTCGTCATATGATAATTTACTAAGTTCTTTCTCATCATAGTCTTTATTCCCAGACAGTTTAGTAACTAGCACCATTGCAATATGGAACTTCAAGTCTCGCAGTTCCTGTAATTCATCACCTGAGTATCCCTTCTTTATTGTATTGTCGACTCGTTTCATAGCTCTTGCGCAGAAGAGATAGAGTTCAGGACTTTTAGATTCATCAAAGATTCGAGGATAATGTTCATCACTCTTTATTAGGGTCGTCGGTCTTGCACGAGCATTGTCAGGTTCTCGGAGAATCATAGCTATTATTGCTTGTGCTAGATATTGTATGCTTATAATCTTACTACTTGGTCTTCCTGTGTTCTTGTAATAGTTCTTCCTTCTATCATAAAACCAACCTTTAGTCTTGAAGTAGTCTTCGATATCTCTTTGAATCTTGTCTCTAGCTCTGAATGATGCTGGTGTAATTGCAATTTGAAAATTAGTGGCCTTAATAATACGATCCTGAGCTTTGCTATCTTGAGTTACGATGATTCTCAAAAGCAATGATCTTTCCTCATCTTTTCTGTCTGTTCTAGTTTTTGACTTAAAATAGTCAAAAATAATTTGTGTTGTTTGCAGCCCATTGACTATTTGTACATCATCAAGTGTAATTGTTTTTCCAACAACGCTAGCGTCAGTTGCAAGAACTGTGACCCCGTTGTTTAACCACCAGAAGTCCATTTCATCGTCGGAAGTCAGACTTCCTGCGATATCTTTATTAACTGCCACATTGCTCCCTTGGAAGGCTCTAACATTTGCATCGAAGAGATAGCTACGTAACTCACCTTCCTCATCTGTAATGAATGATAGATAGTCAGCCAAACTACATAAAAGGATATAGTTTTTTTCACCTGTAGGCATTCCCTCGCCGAACTTACATGGTAGCGAATAGCTTTTTATTTGCCGATATAAGCCAAGAACCTCTTTAGCACCTATAAAATCAGTTAGTGTCGTCCCGTTACTAAAAAATTGGTCCCCAATTTCTTGAAGCATCTTTGCCTTTGTTTTGACTTTTTCATGAATTCGACTTGTATCACCTTTGCTTACATAAACAAATTTGATATGTAATAGTGGATGGAGTATCGATAAGTCAAGAAAGTGTTTACGAAACGTCTCAACTTTTGATACTAGACTGTCATTATATAGGCCCTGTCTTGCTCTGAATTCTTTGTCAAGGTCAAGTATGTCTCCCAGCGTTGCAGTAACTCGTTCAACTGCTGTCTCTAAAAATGACTCCGAGTTTTTAACCTGTATGATAATGAGCTCAATTATTGGATTCCGTTTTGTATCTTGAACATCAGTATCTTCACTTAATAAATCACCATTAAGGAAGGTGAATATCCCGTCAATGCCACCATCATCTCCTCCGTCTACATTTCCATCAGATAATTCATCATATGACAACTCATATTGCTTTAGAACTTGATTGAAAGCAAATATCTGAAAGTACTGATCTTCCGAACGAACTTCATCAGGCTCTTTCATTTCACTTTCTATAATATTGTCCAGAACAATAACATCATTTCGTCTCATTTGTTCCCTCTCTTTATATAGGTGATTGATGAAATATATTTTGATTTGCTTAAGTTTTGCTATTATACTACTGTCCATAGTAGTGCTACTAGTAAACAACTTAGCTTTTTGTGATGAACGAGGGCGATAGTAGTATTACACGGATAGAATCTTTAACAATATGTGAATTTGAAGAGATATCAGTGTTAATAAAATGATAAACCATAGCTTCCAGAAGCAGATGAAGCAACATTATGGTCAGAGCTGGGCAGGTTCTCAAACATATGAGAAAGTGGTTCGGAACCTACCACACTTTAAGAGTGCTATACAGGTGCCAATTTATGTCATAGGGATTGATTTGTAGTCATTAATTGTAGAAGATAACGAAAAGGATAGCGTTGGTCTGTGCAGTTTATGGTTTTATAGTGACAATACTAGACACCATGTTTTCCGCAGCTATGTGGGCTTTCTGTTTGCTGTTTGTCATATCACCTGATGCTAGAGTTTTAATCCTTACTACACTATTCGGAATTATGGGTAATGCTATCGCTGTATTTGTGGGAGTCTTTCTTGCCTTTTTTCTAAGCTTAAGCTTAGAAAAAAGGCAACAACTAGCAAGACATAGAAGTGATATACAAAGGGTGCTAAGGTCTCTTGAAACAGAGCTTAAGAAAAACAAAAAAGCGCTTGCCGGGCTCGCGAAATTCTGGAAGCATGTAGAAACTCAAGAAATACTTAAACAATTTCCAACACATCATGAAGACTGGTTGATTATGAAAATTCAGATGCACGAATCGATTACCATGAGAGCTTATAATGGAGTAGTTCATACAGGAGACCTAGTCTATCTTGAGAGTGAAGCACTCTATATTCAGATAGTTGATGCATATACACATCTTGGAGATATGAAAGAGTTTATCGAGAAGTCTTTGGTCTTTGAAGAGAGTCTTCACAAGAAGTTTCCTGAAGGAGTTAACAAACTTGTGCGCTCAGGTATCTCAGAGACGTTCAAAAAACAACTGTCAAAAAGTGCTAAAGCGATTAGGAAATGTTTAGAAAGTATAGACAAGGAACTAAAAAGTCACAAGGAAGTCTAAAAGTATTATCGTTGCAGTTAATCCAATGCATTGATAAAGTCTGAAATAATCTCTACATAGCTAACCAGTGGTTAAGCACCATACATATATATCTATCTATCACATATATACCACCCTCTATTCTTATACAACAGCCCGCCTTGGAACATTATGCTTCAGGTAGTCGTATCCTAGAATGTCATTTCAATAGCATATACTTAAAATGTGCTTTTAATATCATTAGGTCTAGTATCTGGTCTCTTTGTTGCCTAATTATTAGATGATAGAATTGATATCTATTATTATATTAAGTAGGATTCTATAAACAGATTTGTAATATAATAGAGCCAACATTTTTCCAAGTATATCTAGACTAATAGGAAGTGGAATGTACTGTATTCACTGTGGCAACCAATTGCCTAGAGAGGCGAAGTTCTGTAGCTCTTGTGGCAAACCTACTCTAGAACCAGATACACAATTAACGGATGACAAGCAAAGTCATAGTACACAGGGTGTTGAAATAACTGATAAACAAGTCACGTTAGCAGAAGAAGCTAAACCTGCAAAACTATCTGGAAGCACAAACATTGCAAAAAGGTCGATTGCTTTTGCTATTGATGTCTGGTTATTGACGTTTCTTGTGTTAATGATTGCTAGAGGTTTTAGCGACTTCCTCATTGTCGAATACGGATTGGAGCCTGAATGGTGGGCAGTCTTTCTAGCTTATATATCAACTATTGTTTTCTTTCATACAATTTCTATAGCTTTTTATAGCACGACAATAGGCAAGTTTATGTTTGGACTTAAAGTTGTTGATTTTAAAACTCATGAGAAACCCAAGCTTTGGCAGGCATTTATACGAACTGTTATTTATCTGCTTATTGGGTTTTGGTTCTTTGGAGCGATTTCTAATATCATCTATATTGGAGAAACAGGTGCGTCATACAGCTCGTATAATAATCCAGTCTTTGGTCTTGTAATTCCTTTCGTGTATTTTCTGTTAGCTCGAGGGGAAAAAAATCAAAGAGCATTGCATGACCTAGTTGCTCGTACATGTGTTGTTGAGGTAGGTAAATCAATACCACAAATAGAAGATAAGAAACATCTCGAACTGAGTACAAATATAGAAGAAAAGAAAGAGAAGAAAACAGGACCTAATGATTGGTATACGAGAAAATCACCACATGAAAAAGCTGTATTTTATATTATTGTTCTTATGCTTGTAGTTCCAGTCGCTTTTGTCATCATGCAAAGTATCTGGGCTCGTATACCTTAGTCGATTCAATGAATCAACAGCCCACATTGAAACATTATGCTTGTATCCGAAGCTCAGCAGCTCTATAAACATCGGTCAGCTGGTGAGTGCTCGGAGTGAACCTTTTAGTTATTTCTACCTTTGTTTGCAGTATTTCGTATATATGTCTAGAATATTCATACTTTTTACCTTGCATATTTAAGAGGGGAGCCTAACATGAAGAGAAGTTTCATACTTGGAACTCTTAGCATTGGAATCATTACCTTTCTACTAGTCGCCTGCTGTTGTCCTCCGTCTAAAACCGACAAAGATAAGAAGAAAGAAGAAATCAAAACTGTAGAAGTAAATGAGGATTTAACTGTTGGAGAAGTTCGTTGGAAAGTCCTAGAAGTAAGTAAATCAGCAACCATTGAACGAGCATATACAGAACCTTTGGAAGCTAATGGTGTTTTTATCATACTCAAACTTGAAGCTGAACTCATTGGCAAGGAAAGCGGAAGTATATCTGGGAGTCAATTGAGAATCGTAGATTCAAAGAACAGAACTTTCTCCACGAGTACTGAGGGAGAGTTTGCGTTACCATTAGAAAAGGAGAAATTACTATTTGAAACAGTACAGCCAAATGTACCTGTAGTAGGATACACTGTTTTTGATATTGCCAAAGATGCAATAGGTTTAAAACTGAAGATTGAAGACCTTCGGTTAATGTCAGATGAATACGGTTTTGTAGAACTAGGAATCTAGCTATATAAAAAAAGCAGACGATGGTGAAGTAAAGCAGAACTGGGCAGGTTTGTTAACATACGAGAAGGTTATTCGGTACCTACCACACTTGAAAAGTGTCATACAGGTGCCTATTTATGTGCTGGGGATTGATATTTAAAGGTAAAAGGTGAAATGAATTCAGAATATAGTATTTTGGTCACAATAGGATTTTTGACAGGTGCTGCAGCCACAGTCGCTGTAATATTAGTGCAAGGAGCTTATAGACAGCTTAAAGGTTGGCTGAGGTATAGATGGTTGCGTGGTACATATCAAGGTTTTGGATATAAAAAAGGCACGGCAGAATTGAGTCAAATACCTCAAAGCAGAGCAACGATTAAAAAGGGATATAAGAATATTTTCAAGCAGAATTGTTTCACAATAATGGTTGAGCATGGTATCGAATGCACATCACAATGGGAAGGAGACCTGACTCTATACGCAGATACCAATAATTATGGCGTGGTTGTTTGGAAGTATATTAAGAGACCAATAGACAAAAAGAATGAACTGCTATTCGGCTTTAAACGGTGTCATCTAAACCCAAGAGAAAAGTGGTTTTATCTCCAAGGAGAAATAGGCTCAGGCTATGGTGTCGAAGCTTTTGAGCAGATTTCAAAAAAGAGATGGGAAAAGTTAAAAACCGAAATGAAGGACCCGCAAGAATAGCAAGCATATCAGTATTAATTCAGCATAAAAGTCTACTACGCTATACCTGAACAATCCTTTTTCAATGAGTGTTCTGTATGTACGTTAATCGTATAATACCGCCCCCTATCCTTCTCAGAAGGACACACCCAACCATTATGCTTATATCTGTGAGTACTTTTTATGCATCTGACCAATAGTAGTATTACAGTTTGCTTCTCTGTGCCTATTCTACGTATATGACTGTCGTATATATACAGCTATACATGTTATATGGCAGGTCATATTGAAACATTATGCTTGGTTAGAGACTAAAAAGCTCTATAGATAACCGTTGGCTGGTGATGTTAGAGACCTAATTTTGGTCATGACGGCTATGTCCAAAATATTCCACACTTAAAAAGTTTGTGAATATTGATAATGATATTGCGTACTAGTAGTATTATTAGGACTTGTATTATTTAAAATGAAAGGCAAAAACCATGTGGATTTACATATCAAACTTTATTGTCGAGAACTGGCTTGCGCTTACTCTTTTTGTTCTAGGTATTGTCGGTGCTTTCATAATTGGTCTGTACTTCTATAAAAAAACAAAGATGGGTGCTCGACTTGTCTATCAAACAAGAAGCATAAGACTGATAGGTGACGAGCAAGCATTACCAGCAGATGTTGTAATTAAGTTTGGCCAAGCAAGGATTAGAAGACTAACGAAAACGCATTTAGTGTTATGGAACAGTGGCATTAGAGAAATAAAAGGAGAAGACATTATTCAAGAAGAACCTATATGTTGCACGTTTAGCGAAGATTCTAGGATTCTTAGAGCATATACTATTAAGCAGACAAATCCATCGAATAAAGTAAGTATTGATATTGTAGATAGAAGCCGTCCTTTTGAGGCTGTACTTGACTTCGGGTATCTGAATCAAGGCGACGGAGCAGTTATAGAAATACTTCATAATTCAGAATTAAGATATCCAAAGATAAGCGGGCGCATAATGGGTGTCAAAGATATTGAAGACTGGGGAACCATTACATCTCAAGAATCGAAGCCAAGTTTATTTACCCAGTTAAGTTCATTTACTGCTGTTTTATTATCATCATTTTTCATGATTATGGGCGTACGGTCTAGTAAACTTAAACCGCAATCTGAACAAGTTTTCCTGGTTATTATATATATTGTCATTGCTTTAGCGATTCTAATTACCGTAAAGTTCATTTTTACAATGTTTCATCATAAAACTCCTAGGGAATTGGTACTCGGAAGCAACGAAGTGGAGCCTTACCGCCAATTAGAATCAGAGGAAGTGGTATATGATAGCACCTTTGATGATAAGTCGAAGTGGTCTCTAAACCATTGGTGTGCAAACATCTCAAAAATAGAAGGAAATACCATGATATTTGAAGGTCAGTCTGTGACTAGCGGGCAAACTGAAGATGGCTCTCACATTGACTTGAAGAAAATTCTCGAAATAGGAGGAATATACGAAGTTAGCTGCCATGTACAATCTCTACCTGGGACAACTGCGCAGTTCTATCTTTGGTGTCACGATAATACACCAGCTCACGGTGCAAGAACGAATGCCAGAACACCAAGTGTAGATGGGGAGAATATTACACTTACGTTTCATGCCATTAATAATGATTTTGTCAGGATTCACTTACAATATGTGCCTGGACAAGGTAAGATTATCGTATCAAGAGTCAGTATAAAAAGAATTGCATAACTTATACAAACAAGTCGAAAAGTATGAACATCCCACGTATATGACTGTTGCATATATACAGCTATATAAGTTATACAACCGCCCACATTGAAACATTATGCCGTTTCTTGATGCTTGTTGACTCTTACTTAATTCCATCTAGAGGACTGTGTCTGAAGTAGTCTTTATTTAAATGATACGCTTCAATGGCGAATACTTAGAATGCGCCTCCTTAAGGTCTTTTCCCACTAGATTAACGTATACATCGACCATTCTAGGGTCTGACTGTCCGAGTTGTCTTTGTAGGCTTACAGGGTCACCACCGTTCTTAATCCAAAAAGTAGCAGCAGTGTGTCTAAGAGTGTGTGGCGATATACGCTTGTTTGTTATACAGGCTTTGTTTCCTAGTCGGCTTACCATTCTCAAGATAGCATGACGTCCTAGACGTTCACCTTTACGAGAAACAAAGAAAGTGTCTTCGTATGGTAGAATGCCTCTACGCTTAATAAATGCAGACAGTGCTTTTGCTGTTTGTTTACCAAAGTGAACAGTCCTTTCTTTATTTCCTTTGCCCTTGATGTTAGCAGTTAAGGAGGAAAGGTTTACATCATCTAGAACTAGACTGATAACTTCTGAGACCCTCGCTCCTGTATCTAAGAAAAACAAGAGCATCGCATAGTTTCTTTTTGCCTCAAATGTTTTACCTTTAGCAACCCTCAAG
>SDBS01006514.1_pt1 | contig 11353 bp, 8 predicted proteins | sample 2277091 | NCBI WGS metagenome assembly SDBS01 (sample SAMN10404972, study PRJNA504765) | marine sediment metagenome | isolation source: marine sediment core GS10_PC15, 163 cmbsf | place: Arctic Ocean: Southern Knipovich Ridge | collected 2010 | reverse complement strand
GTTGTCTCTCCAATATCCATTTATTTCTAAAAAAATACTTTACCCATTATCCTCTTTTTACAATATCGTGCGGATGAAAGGGGGAACGTATGTGAGCAGAAAGGGGTTAATTTAAGTGAGCGCCAACGAGAAAGATCATATACTTCCTATAATATATATTATATCTACTTCTATTAACACAACATGTGCGTATAGTCTCATCGATATATGTTACCGAGCCTCGCCCATCTACTTTTTAATAATATTATAAATATATATAACAGCTAGAATAATTATAACCCAACTTTTCAGAAAAAATGATATGATAAATCTTACAAGCTATAAATAATCTAGAAAATTTTTTGATTTTTAAAGTAAAAATGAAATAATTTGTGTAATTCAGTTTTTCCTTGCGTAGGGAACAATAACAATTATTTTTTGTTTATATGATCCAGGTATGATTGTAGAATGATCTGTGCGGCGATATCGTCTACTGCTTTTTTTCTTTTTTCCAATTTTGATCTTGTCTCAAGAAGTGATTTCTTCGCAATAACAGTCGTGTATCGCTCATCCCAGGATATGACTTCGACGTTGAAATATTCTTTTAGACTGTTAAAATACTTCTTTACCTTTTCACCCTGTTTTCCTAAAGTACCGTCACTTCTCACAGGCAGACCTACCACAAACGCATCAATTGTTTTTTCGTTTAAAAGTTTTTTTATTTGATTAAATCCATAGCTATTATTTTCTCTCTCTATAACGGCCAGCGGAAATGCTATTGTTTTGTTCTCGTCACTTATTGACACTCCGACCCTCGAATCACCTACGTCAATCCCTACATAACGACCGTGGTAAATTACATCGTCTGGCATAGTATATACTTCCCTATTAGTATAACATGCGGACATTTTGCGGCCTTAATGTTTCCGTATTTTAAAAGTATCGTAAAAAAAATCAAAATTTTAATAAAATCCCTCGTGTCGAGTTATTTATAAAATCAATTAGCTGCTTCATATCTTCGGAGTCTTCATATTTTTTTAACTCTGACAGAGAATGCGAAACACTGAACCCGCTTCTGTATAATGTTTTATAAGCCCACTTTATTCTTTCTCTTCGTTCTGCATTAAAACCCTTTCGCTTTAAACCTACACTATTTATTCCTCTGACAAGCGCGGGATTGCCGTCAACCATCATAAACGGCGGAACATCTTTGGCAGGTTTTGACAACATGCCGCAAACTGAATGACTGCCGATTCTTACAAATTGATGCACAATTGTAAAAGCCCCTACATAAGCATGATCATAGATCTCGACAAACCCGGCTAGACTGACCGCGTTGACCATTATAACGTGGTTATAGACTTTTGTATTGTGCCCCATATGTGTAGCGACCATTAAATAGTTATCGTCTCCCAGTACAGTCGAGCTGCCGTCTTCGGTGCCCCTGTGGATCGTTGTAAACTCTCTTATGGTGTTATTGTCCCCTATTTTTACGTATGTCTTTCCTCCCTTAAACGACAGGTCCTGAGGAATATTACCTATATACACGTGTCCATGGATATCGTTGTCATTTCCCATTATAGTATTACCAGCAATAACCGTCCCCGGGCCGATAGTATTGTTATCACCCATGATCACACCGCTCTCTATGACAGCATAAGGTCCTATTTTATTATTTTTACCTATCTCCGCTTTTCGATCTATTATTGCTGTTGGGTGTATGGACATGGTATATACCCCGTTACATAATCGAGCTTGATCAAATATTTATTATTTCCTTTTTCCGGCCATAGCTGCCATCTCTGCCTCAACCACTAATTTTTCACCAACGAAACTCCTGCCCTTTACTCTTGCGATCCTTCCCCCGAACCTAAGGATCTCGATTTCGATACGAAGAGTGTCGCCGGGGATAACCTGCCCCCTGAACTTTACCTTATCAATGCTTATAAAAAAAACCGGTTCTTTTTGAAGCTTGTATTTATATATAATAAACAGGCATGCTGCCTGCGCCATAGCCTCAATTTGTAAAACCCCCGGCATTACCGGATAGTCAGGAAAATGCCCCTGGAAAAAATCTTCATTTCCGGTAACATTTTTAATAGCGACCAACCCATTTTCCTCTATTTGTATAACCCTGTCCAGAAACAGAAAAGGATATCTATGTGGAAGATAATTTTTTATTTCTTCAATATTCATTGTTCCGTCTTTCTCAGGCATTACTTTTCTCCTAATATTTTTATGAAGTAAAACATGTCTTAATATTTGTTTTCACTCAACAACCGGTTTTGTCTCAAAATACTCTTCGTGCTCGTTGGAAAGAGGAACCAATGGTTCACTTTCCAGTAATTCAAGTAATTTTTCTTCGAGCCGAAACAGTACTTTATCCGTTAAATTAATATCTTCACTGCCATAAATAAAATTTCCTGTGTTATCCAGGATCATGCTGAACCCTTCTAACTCGCTTGTTTTTTTAATAGATTCCATAAGATTGAGTTGTATGATCTGAAAAATGATTTCATCTCTTATCTCGCCTGATCTCTGCCAGAACAGCTGGTTGTACCTGATCATACTGAGTGTATTTCTCTGGTCATTTATCTTTCTTTGAAATTCTTTTTTTTCAGCTTCAGTCATCTCGTAATATTTTTCATTATACTCACCCTGCAATTGACTAAGATAATCAGATCTCAATGCAATTTCAGTTTCAAGATACTTTTCAGTATAAGTCTGGATCAATAAATCAAGGTCGATATAGGCCACCCTTGCCAGGGGTATCGGATAGACGAATAACGGCAAGAACATAAAAAGTAAAACCGCAAATACAAATGTCCTTTTTTTCATAGATAGATCCTTGCGTAAAAATCCGAATTAAAAGAAACCTGCGACTGCGAAAATAAAATCCCAACTTTCAAAAAAAACCTGGCTGTTTGCCAGCCTTACTTCACCATAAGCAGGATCATACTTAAACCTTCTGGCAAGATACAGCCTGATCGGAAAACCCGGGATCAGGAAACCCACCCCAAGCCCGGTGCTGTAATAAAATTCCCTGAAATCAATTGTAAAATCTGCAGGTTTGTCGTACAGGTTGCTTATATCAAAAAAAGCCAGCCCCCAGGCAATTCTTTCTGAAATAGGAAATCTGTATTCAAGACTGAAATTGAGCTCTGACTCGCCCCTTAATGCGTAGAGAGATGTGAATTGACTTGGTCTCTGCCATCCTCTTCCTTCATTCATACCGTCAACTCGAAGGTAATCTGTGTCATCTATTATCAGAGAGTCTCCAGGCCATGGCAATATAAAACCAAAATTCAGTCTTGCCGATAATATTAATTTCCAGAAAGTTTTCACATTTATGTTCATTTCCGAATTTAATTTCACAAAATTACTGTACCCTCCGAGAGGGCCTCCGAAAATGGTTACATTTTGACCAACGTAATACCCTTTTGTTGCAAAAATAGAATTGTCCCTTGTGTCCCGGTAGCCTGTGAGGCTCAGATAGTTTTTCCAGAGTAAAGGCCATTCATCATTGTATTGATCTCTTAAACTTTCATTAAAAGGTATATCGTCCGTGTTGCCGGGTTTATTATAAAAAACAGAAAACGCCAGCTCTGAACTAAGCCCCCAGTAATGCGCGAACCTTCTGCCCAGACGAAACGCGACCTTAAAATTGTTGTTTACGTATTTCATTGAGTTTGCTTTTGAGTAGTCTATCTCGTCCTCAGGGCCATCCACTCCAACGGGAGGGTTATCCACATAAGTATCGTCAGGTACCGGCTCACCAGTCTCAGGATCAGTGTCTCCATCATTGTAAGTATAAACAACATCCCCCGGTCTTGTCCCGTACTCGGTCCGGGCCCAGGAGAGGGTCAACCCGACAGAAGTAGGTGTATTAAATAGCCAGGGTTCATCAATCCCGACTTCGACAGATTGCCATGTATACCCGATGTCCACTTTTTCGTGGAGTACTAACCCTCTTCCAAGGAAATTATTTGCGGACACTTCTTCAAACAATGAAATGCCGTAACCCGCAGTGGAATAACTCAAACCAAAAGTAAACAGACCTGTCCTTTGCTCCTCCACATTAAAAATCAGGTCGACCAGCCCCAGCTCTGACCCCGGCTTTACATCTACGTTGACAGTTGAAAAATATTGAAGATTATACAGTCTTTCCCTGGATATTTGAATTTTATTAGCATTGAAAATTTCGCCTTCCGATATTACTACTTCCCTTTCAATTACAAACTTTTTTGTTTTTTCGTACCCGGTGATAAATATATGCTCAACGTGAGCCTTGTTGTTTTCTGATACATGTATTTTGTACATAATAGTCAGTTTTTCGCTGTCTTTTTCCTCCTGAATATCCATTGTATAATAAATATACCCGTTTTCAGCGAAGAGATTTCTGATGTTTTGTACACTTATTGCCCATTTTGTTTTATCAAATGCAGTGTCTTCCTTTAACTCAATAAGAGAATACAGTTCCTCTTGCGTAAATATCTTGTTTCCGGAGATCTCAACACCTCGATACATATATTGCTTCCCCTCTTCTATGTATATCGTCAGGTCTATTTCATCTCTTTTCCATCTTTCATTCCACTCAACACTTCTATCCACTTTTACGATTACAGCATCAATGTATCCTTTGCTGCTGTAATATCTCAAGATCTCTCTTTTATCCAGCTCAAACTGGTCTTCCTTCAGGTAGCCTGCTGAAAATAGATATCCTCTCCGTCTGGTTTTTATCATCCTTTTTAGTTTATTCTCTTCAGCGGGGGATGATATTCCGCTGAAATTGACGGATTTAATAATTACTTTTCCGCTTTCTTTTATGATAAATATCAGGTCTACAACATCTTTTCTTTTTTTGGTTTTTTTGTCTTTTTGGGTTGTTTTTTTAATTTCATAGGTGACAGTTGTACTGGGAAATCCTTTTTCTTCATAAAGAGCTACTATCTCCCGGAGTTCTCCGGGTACATCCTGTTCCCTGAAAACCGAACCTTTTTTCAACAGAACTCTATCTTTTAATGCCATTTTTCTAACTCTTAGGTTGCCTCTGAATATTATATCCCGAATGGTCGGCAGTTCGTTAAAAATATAGGTTACAAATAAGCCTTCATCTTTTTCAACCACATCAACCTTTATGTCATCAAAAAGTTCAAGGTTGTAAAGGGCTTTAATATCATCGTTAATAGTTTTATATGAAAAATCAGATTTTACTTTTGTTTTAATAACACTCCTTACTGACAGAACATCAGTCTGAATAAGACCTTCAAAGTTTATATCAGAAATCTTTTTCCCTTCATAGCCATCCTTTGAAAAAAGATCAGCAGGAACTTTCAGGACGAGTAAAATAAATATCACAATAATTATTCGACAACGAAATTTTTTCATCTGATATCCCATGTTTTATTTTTCAAGTACAATCAGGTAAAAGGATAGCCGTATCCCCATTTCGTACAGGTTTACAAAATTTTGGAGAAATGGGGGTTTCCCCCCCCTTTTAGGAGGGCGTTTTTAATTAGTATATAATATAATAAAAAGCTGGATGAAAAATAGTATTTTTTTATATCATTTTTAAGAAACAACGGAAAATTATCATTTAATTGTTTTGACTGTTGATCTTTGTAATTTGTATTAATTCTGCTTTTCTCTTATTGCTTTTAACAACTAAAAAGCGGTGGCCTTCAATTTCAATAAAATCCTCTTTTTCAGGTATTTTGCCAAGTTTTTTAAGGATCAAACCGTTTAAATGAGAGACGTTCGAAGTATTTATATTTATATTTAAAAGCCGGTTTACTTCATCAATTTCCGCGTCTCCCTCACACATGTACTCTCCATCTTTTATTTTTATAACATGATTCCTGTCGTATTCAGTGACCCCGACTTTTCCGATAATTTCCTCTCCGATATCGTATATCGTCACCATACCGGTAACCCCTCCATGCTCGTCAACAGTAAAAACAACCGGAATATTTATTTTGTTCAATTTCCGATAAACCTCGTTGATCTTATTATTCTCCGGTACAAACACAGGCTCTTTAACTACCCTGTCCAGGGGCAGGTCCTCGTCTATCCCGAAAATATCGTGAGCATAAATAATACCCTCGATGTTATCAATTCGCCCCCTATACACAGGTATATAAAACTTTTTGTGTTTACGTATAAAATTACTGCACTGTTTTATCTTAGCGTTTACCGGAAGTGCTTGAATTTCGACAAGAGGCACCATTATATCGGTCAGTTCTTTGTTCCCGATATCGATTGATTCCAAAAAAAATCTTCTTTCATCTTTTGTGAATTTTTCTTTGAGGCTCGCCTGCAGGAATATTTCGACATCTTCTTTTTTTTTGAAAATACCGGGACCAAATCCTGTATATGATATACCGAATATTCTTATCACAATTTTTGAACAGAATATAAAAAATTTACCGATAGGAAAAAAAAGAATATAAAAAAAATACATCGGGATTGCGGACAACAGTGTGATTTCAAGACTGTGTTTTATTGCTAGGTTTTTTGGAATGATCTCACATAAAATAAGTGATAATAGTGTTATTACAACTACCGAAACGATGGGTGCAGGCCTGCTAAGTATCTGAAAAAATAAAACAGAGGTGAGGTTAGCTGCCAGCACAAGACAGATATTTGTTCCCATTAATGAAGTCGCAAACAATCTTTCAGGTTTATTTATGAGAAAGTGTGCCAGAAGAGCGTTTTTTTTACCCTGTTTTCGAAGACTGTTCAATTTAAACCTGTTTATTGATATGTAAGCAGTTTCAGACCCGGCAAAAAAGGCCCAGAATATGAACAAAACTATGATTTGAACTATATTATTTCTCAACCCTGTTTATCTCCAGTAAATCTATCTGTTTTTCATCGCTTTTAAGTATTTTCGCGTATATCCCGGGGGCCAGGCTCAGTGTTTCCCCCTCTTTTGGTATCTCTCCATTCCTGTTGACTATATAACCGCTGATCGTGTTTGACTCGATGGGCAGATCTATGTTGAAATACATGTTGACTTCAAATATTTTCGTATCACCGTTCACAGACCATATACTTTTATCTTTTTTATGAATTAAATTTTTAATCAGCATGTCTTTTATGAATATGTAATCAAGTATATCCTTAAGTGTTATAAGCCCGCTGGTTCCTCCGTATTCATCAAGAATAATCGCAATATAAATGTTGCGGATTTTAAATTCGCTTAAAACCGATACGATCGTCTTTGGTTCAGGTATAAATAGAGGTTCCTGAAGAATATTAAAAAGCTGTTGTTTCTTGATATTAATGAGGCCCATTTTATTTACGTAGCCTACAATATTATCAATATTTTTATCATAAAATATAATCGAGGAATGAGGAGATTTTGCGATAAATGCTTTAATTTGATTCCATTCCCCGGATAGATCAACTGCCCGGATATCCGCTCTCGGGATCATGAGATCTGTTACAGGCCTGTCTATCAACTCGATCAGGTTCTTTAAGATATCAATGGATACAGCATCCAGTCCAGCTTCTGAGCTCACATCAATAGCAGAGATAAGCTCATCTTTCGACAGATCCAGGTTTTTGTCGTGATCGCTGCCACTGCTTGTTAGTTTTGATATCAAAAGTATAAGAGGATAAAATATTTTATTGCTTACATCAACGACACGGATGATCTTTTTCGCGAAAGATAATGGATTGGATGCAGCTATGTTTTTTGGCACTATCTCGCCCAGCAACAATATGAAAAATGTCATGATAAAAATCGAGTAAAACAGAGAGTTGTCTGTAAATACAGCATTCGATACCTGTTCTCCGAGAATGGATGCGCTTAAATTAACGATCATATTGCCGATTAAGATCGTGATCAACGTTTTTTTAGGCTGGTTTATATAACTTAGCAGGAAGTTTATTTTTCTCTTTTTGATCTGCTTGAGTTTTAAACGTTCCACCTCCGATATTGAAAGCAGAGCGACTTCAGAACCTGAGAAAATAAATGAAAGTGACAGGAGAATAAGTACAACGGAAAGTTCAGCAATAGCTATTATCATTATTTATTGTTTTCACTGCCAAAAGGAAGATACCTCTTATCGAGATGGTCAATAATTTCCGAAAAATGTTAACCCAAAGACTATGCCTTTGAAAATCTTTTGGCTTGTAAAAAACCTACCTGCTTTGCAGGTGGTTTTTTACTATTTATGCAGACTGTATTTTTTCACGCTCCTTTTTTTTGTGTTTTTTAACGGCTTCAACAAACGATATTTTGTCATCCTGATAATCAACTATTATCACGCTGCCTTTTTTAAAAACGCCTTTTAAAATTTCATTCGCCAGTGGATCTTCGATCTCCCTCTGGATCGTGCGTCTTAAAGGACGTGCTCCGTATTTTTCGTCATAACCTTTTTCAATAAGGAAATATTTTGCCGGTTCTTTGATTTCGAAAGTCATACCCTTTTCTTCCAGCTGTAATCTGCTTTCGTCCAGCATTATATCAATTATTTTACTGATATGCTCCTTTTTCAGTGAGTGAAAGACAACAACTTCGTCCAACCGGTTTAAAAATTCCGGATTAAAAACCTTTTTTAGCGCCGATATAGCTTTGTCTTTTATTTCAAGGAAATTGTTTTTATCATCAGAAACGGAAAACCCAAGGTTCCCGCCTTTGTTAATTTCTTTGCTGCCTACATTGGAGGTCATGATGATAACAGTGTTTCTAAAATCAACGGTGTGGCCAAGATGATCTGAAAGCTGGCCCTCTTCAAGTACCTGAAGCAGAATGTTAAACACGTCGGGATGGGCCTTTTCTATTTCATCAAATAGAATCACACTGTAGGGTTTCCGGCGGATCTTCTCGGTTAATTCGCCGCCCTCCTGATATCCTACATATCCGGGCGGTGCACCGACAAGCCTGGACATGTTGTGCTTTTCCATGAATTCACTCATATCTATTCTTATCAGGGCTTCCTCAGTACCGAAAAGAAAATCAGCCAGGGCTTGTGCAAGGTATGTTTTACCAACACCGGTGGGGCCCAGGAATATAAAAGAACCCGTCGGTCTTTTTGGAGATTTCAATCCGGTCCTTGATCTTCTTACGGCCCTGCTGACGGCTTCTATTGCTACATCCTGGCCCATAATTTTCTTGTGAAGCTCATCTTCCATTCGTAAAAGTTTTTGTGACTCGCTTTCCAATATTCTTACAAGAGGTATACCTGTTAATTCACTGGTTATCTGGTAGATTTCATCTTCATCTACAACCGGTTTTTCATTACTAAGGTCCTTTTTCCACTCATCCTTCATTACTTCAAGCTTTTCCCGCAGGGTGTTCATCTTATCTCTCACCTTCGCGGCTTTTTCATAATCCTGTACTTCCACAAGATGGGTTTTTTCCTCCCTTAGACGTTCAATCTCCTGCTCAATTTCTTTAAAGTTCTCCGGGATCATGGTGTTTTCCAGCCTTATCTTGGACCCCGCCTCATCGATAAGATCGATTGCCTTATCAGGAAGATATCTATCGGATATATATCTGAAGGAGAGATTCGCGGCAGCGCTGAGCGCATTATCAGTGTACAGGATTTTGTGGTGCTCTTCGTATTTAAATTTGATCCCATTCAGTATTTCAACAGTTTCATTTACGGTGGACTCATCCACAATTATAGGTTGAAATCTGCGCTCCAAAGCTGCGTCCCGTTCAATATACTTTTTATATTCATTCAGCGTGGTCGCTCCGATACATTGCAGCTCACCTCTTGAAAGGGCCGGTTTTAGCATATTGGCGGCATCGATCGCCCCTTCAGCTCCTCCGGCACCGATAATAGTGTGAAGTTCATCAATGAACAGGATGACATTTCCTGCCCTTCTGATCTCAAACATTACCTTTTTTAATCTTTCCTCAAATTCACCTCTGTACTTGGTCCCGGCGACCAGAGACGCAAGATCAAGTGTTAATACCCGCTTGTTTACAAGGGTTTCAGGGACTCTCCCAAGCACAATATTTTGAGCGAGACCCTCGACTATTGCGGTTTTACCAACCCCCGGCTCTCCGATAAGGACCGGGTTGTTCTTTGTTCTCCGACATAATATCTGTATCACTCGTTTGATCTCTTTTTCTCTGCCGATAACTGGGTCCAGCTTTTTACCTTTGGCTAGAATGGTCAAGTCTCTTCCAAACTCATCCAATGTCGGTGTTCTTCGGTCTATTTTCTTTTTAATTTCAGTTCTATTTGTCCCGAGCAGCCTGTTTATTTCCTCCCTCACATTGGATATCTTGATTCCCTGCTTGTCAAAAGATCCCAGGATTCCGCTGTCGCCTTCTCTTAAAAGACCAAGCAGTAGATGCTCGGTCCCGATATAATTATGGCCCATGTTGCGGGCTTCATCAGCACTGAGCTCGAGAACCCGCTGGGCTCTTGTCGACGGCGGTACATCACCCAAGAGGAGGATCCCCCCCGTTCTTTTAGTACTCGTTATAATTTCCTCCCTCAGGGTTTTTAATTCCAGGCCGAGATTGATGAGTGCTTTTACAGCGACCCCCTCCCCTTCCCTTATTAAACCAAGAAGAATGTGCTCGGGAAGAAGTTTATCATGATTCAGTTTTTTTGCTTCTTCCTGTGCAAGTATATTTATCACTCTTTGAGCTCTTTCTGTTAATCCCTTGAACATCACATTACCTCTTTTAAATAGTCTCTTAAGTATTGCGCCCTGACTTCTTCCAAATTCTGATTTTCATCATCTATATTATATCTTTTTTTCAAGTGAAAATCCTGTATATAAAAAAGCAGAAGATTGATATCTTTTATTTTAAGATAATTTATGATCCCGAGACCAATTCCGAGACGGAGATAAGACAGCAGATCAAAGGCTTCATATATCGAAATCAGCCTTGAAGACAGTAATATGCCGTAACTTCGCCATACTTTGTCCTCTATCAGTCTTTTGTTCATAGAATATTCGTTTTCTCTGCTTTCTCTTTCATACCGTAGTACCTGTTTAAAACTGTCCAGGGAATGATTAAAAACATTTTTTTCAACCAAACCTTTTGAATATTTATTAAAAATCTCGTAATAACCATCAACCCAGCTGCTTCTCACACCCATACTTTGTTTTTCAAGCTCGAATATTACCTCATTTATTTTACTTGATAAGATCAACCCGGGTAAATGAACTGTCATGATCATTTCCAGACCGGAACCGGAATTGTCAGGATTTGCCGTAAGATAACCGAATGTTCTCGAAAAAGAAAACTTGATTCTATTTTCTATATCTAAGATAACTTTTTTACCATCCGTGTAAATGTCGTTAAAGTGTAGACCGGATTTGTGGGTGACATATTCTATATGGTTTTTGTCACATAGAATGAAATAATTGTATTGGTCTTGAGAAAGAACGAGTATAC
>SDBS01006513.1_pt1 | contig 11353 bp, 14 predicted proteins | sample 2277091 | NCBI WGS metagenome assembly SDBS01 (sample SAMN10404972, study PRJNA504765) | marine sediment metagenome | isolation source: marine sediment core GS10_PC15, 163 cmbsf | place: Arctic Ocean: Southern Knipovich Ridge | collected 2010 | reverse complement strand
ACTTCAGTGCCTCCATTAAACGATGTAAGACATGTATTGCCCGCTCCTGGAGAATCTCCAACCGCCGTTACAGGAATATCGGAAAGCGCATTAACAGCCGCCGCCAGTTGGGTTGATACCGTTGAACCAGTTACATTGTCTGCAATAGCAAGACTAATCGTATGATTTATCTCAGACCCAATCGCTATTTCAAAAACACCCGCAGCGGTCGACGGTCCTGAAAAATCAATACTACCAGTAGCTTGCACGCCGCCCCCGTCATCAGATAACGATATAACATCCACCTGACTAACTTTGTTAATCGCTTTAAAAGCTCTAACCTGTGCAGCAATCATAGAGTCCACACCAAACAACGCATCCTCACTACCATCGTTAGGTATATTCTCGATCAATACATCAGCAGGCGCTGTTCCTGTCGTTTTTTGACCAACAATCAACACCCTTTGCGGCGCATTAACCGGCGTTTCCGCTGCGAGGACTAAATTTAAATCAATAACTGGTTCTGTGCGGCTCATTATTTTTCACCTTTTTTTAGAGAAGGAGACTTTTTATCTCCTTTTTTGTCGCTGATAATTTCAACGCAATCATCATCTTTAGCATCAATAACCCTAGACGCCCAATATTTGTTGACAATGCGCCCCCCACGATCTACCGCAAGCGTTACAATACTACCAACCTTATAGCCTAATAACGGCGCTTTTATCTTTATTTTAATGGTTTCTTTATCTGACATTTTAACCTCAATGTTAAATAACTAAAATAATACACTACCGGTTGCAAGGATATTCGACGGCTCATCAAATATACTAAAATCAATCTGTTGTAATGCCACCGTATCACTCACCGGTAACCTGTCACATCCGGTTATATCAACCGTCTGCTGTAAATCATATTGGTGGACATAATAGGCATGCACATACTCATTTTTATTGTCACCGTTGTACGTCACCGCAGACCACGTATACTCCGTTAATCCTGTGGGTAATCGCGCCCCCACAATACTGCTAATAATATCAGCCATAATGACCGAGCTTGCATCATCCCGTTCAGCCCCGCCCCGTATCGATTGCGTCGCAGGGAAGAAAACAAACAAGGATGCGTTAAATATTATCCGTTGACGAGCATCAAGACCTGTCGCTTTCTCCTGCCCCGCATCTGTGCTAATGTCCCTGTCTTTACTGGACTCGGTGTTATCTAACACGGCATAACACCATAGCTCAGTATTGTTCTGCCTGCTGTAAGTAGCCTCGGCACTCTCGATACTCTCTGCCCGCGTAATGCGATGGCGCATCCTAATAACCCCACCCACCCCATCTTGTAACGGAATAAATGAAGTCAATGTGTATTCAAAAACTGTCGTACTAACAACGCTGGTAACAATATGCCGACCATTAAACCCGCGCCTATCAAAAAACTGTAGCAATGTAGGCGACCCTGTAGCCGGTGAGACCGTCGCATCTACCAATAATCGATAACTAAAGGTGTTACGGTCTGGTACCGAGACAATCTCTAGCTCCCCGTTATATTCTGATTCCGTCGCCCCTGTAATCTCTACGGTATTTGACAGCGTGCTACCTGGTGGTAACTCTGTTAGATCGTGCGGGTCGGCTGTTGCTGCCGTTGCAACATTGCCCACCGCTGTCAAACTAGTAATAGTATTGGGTGCCTTAACATCAACAATATTGACCAGATTTCCAACAGATAATCCATGGTCTGTACTAGTCGTTACTGATATCGTCCCGCCGCCTGAATGCACAATAGTCGCGATTGAGACCTCGTCCGAAAATCGCCCCGTTCGTTGTGGCAAACTAAACGCTAATTGTCTGACAATATCTTCAGCCCGCACGCTTAATACCTTTCTTTATTTCTTCTGCAAAATGACGCTCTATATTACGCCTGTTATCAACAACAGACGGAAACATATAAGGCCGTGGTTTGGCTGAACTTGTTCCTAATTCTAACCCTCTCGCATAATCAGTATTAGCTGAGAATTCTAACATCGATGAACCGCGAATTTTAGTCTTCAAACTACGTCTCAAATCCCCGTTTAGATTAGCCGGTGATTGGCCAGGTGCGCTTGCTCTGTGCGTCTTTAATCCAGCGCGAACACTGGTTAATCTTTTTTTCCCATTCCGAATAATGATACCGTACAATCTGCCCTTCTTATCCTTCGCTAAAATACGACCATTAGCCGTTTTGACCAAGTCCTTACCAATTTTAAACCACGCTTGACGCATTCCTTTTTCACTTATGCGCTTTAAATCTTTTATTTTTACAATAACTTTTAACGACTTTTGGTCAAACTTTACCTCGGCCATAATGGTCACCGTACTCGGGCAGAGCACTCAACGTCTACGCAGTATTGACAGGTCTTGCTTCGTCTCCCCGTTCAGTCGTTCGTAAAATTAAAAATCTGTCCTCTTCGTCAATATTCGTAACGTCTAATATCCTAAAATTCCGACCTTTGAAAATAACCATATTCTCGAACGTTACGCCAGGGCGAAAATCTATAATAAATTGATGCGTTACAACAGCGACTACAACACCCGTTGAATCAAAAATCTCGGTACCATTCACCGTCTCAACGATGGCTCGCACCGTTAAAAAATCAGTCAATAACTCCCCGTGATCAACGCTGCTACCTACCGGTACCGTGATAGCTCTCACCTGTACCTTAATCTGCTTGCGCATATCCCCTATGCAATAGCGCGTATTCTTACGAGGTATATTGTTGCAGATTGCCACATCACTATCCCTCAGATTGCACTATTTTTAACGATAGAATCCTACGCTGCTTATAAGTATTGAGGGACGTGCTGGGTATTAACCCCTCATCACAACAATCACCCGCCTTAGTAAATACCGATACAATATGGGCTAATAAGGCCATACGTATATCGCCTGGAATGTCTGTGTCAGCCGCACCAAACCCTGCAACAAACTGTATCTCTATCGTCTCAGGTTCGGGCTTTTTATCACCTGGCCAGGTTTGGTCGTCACGCTCAAAAACACGCTGGTATTGGGTCTGTGTCAACCCGTAAACCGTGTTAACGACCGTTTGTTGCGCGTCATCGTTATCAGTGTATTTAACGTGTGTAATGGCTGATATGGGCGCACGCCGCAGCTCAAAACTATCGGTGAAAAAATCACGAAAGGTGACATAGTTTTGATCGATAAAGGTTAGCCCTGTATATCGCTCAGCAAACTCCGTAACACCAGCCGTTAATAAATCAATTAGAGCGTCAAAATTGGTGTCACCTGAATCAATCCCAAGACGCGCCTTAACCGTCGCCTGTGATACAGCAGCAACACGGTTAGTATTCAACCCCTTATAAACAAAAGGCTTCTTGCTGCCAGTGATAACAGCGCGGTGTGTGTGAACAGGGGCTAAAATACTGTGCGACATGACACCCCCTTAACTATTATTGAGGCTCGGAAAATGTAAAACCAACCTGGTTTTTGCGAACCGGTGAACTCTCAGTATGTAAGAATAAGTTGCAAATAATGTTAGTCGTACCCGCCATCGTTACCGTTGTGGATATGCCGATCTTGATGAATTGCTTAGCATCGCGAACCCCAAAATGACTCACCAATACATCAGTTCCCGTCGGAGCCTCTAACTGTAAAATATGCTGTGTTCCAAATTCTTTGACGAATAATTCAGGGAAAATGAGCCGATCCGTTGGAATCGATACAAAAGTTCCACCCGATGTATCACCCTCTAAAACCGATATATCACTAATTGATTCTCCCGTAATAGCCACCAAATTCCAGGCAATCGCTATTCCATTTTCAAATCCACTCACATCAATCGCAGCCGAAATATTGTTTCCCGTAGCAGTCACCGCAATATTATGCGTCGTAAATGCTAAAACATCATTGATTCTGTCGTAAGCCATAATAAACCCTTACAATAAATTATTATCACGGATAGCCAGTCGAACAGATTTAGCCCAAATCTGCACTAAAATATCAGCACCTACCGTCACACCACTTGAATTAATGACAATACGTGCCGCATCTGTTGCAAAATCAATCACACCCACTTGACGGGGAACATTGAAAATAGTACCTAAAAATACATTTCCTGGGGATGCAATCTCTAAAAGATTATCGTTATTCAAGCCATTGTCTTTCGCAATTTGAGGAACAATGATTCGCTCATCATCGATGGTTGAGCCTGTCGCCCCACCATCCGTCGACTCTTGAATACTTAAATTATAGGTCCCGTCGGTATAAGAAATAGGTGCCCAAAATAATAAAAACCCATTAGTAAACGATTTTAAACTGACACCAAAATCAGTAATACCGTTTACCGATATTTGAGCCTGCTGAAATTCAACAGGAAAAAAATCATTAGCAATATCAACACTCATTATCCACTCCAACATTAAATATCGTCAAACTTAAACACTATTTGGAGATAGTATGTCAGTACTGGTTACTAATTTAATAGACGACGGTGAAAGCTCACCAAATGGAAATACATTGGCCAATACACTGATCGACTGCCCCCCAGGCACAACCGTCGTTACTTTTACCAACATAAAGGCTTTAATCTCTTTAACTCCAAAAACACTCACCGCCTTTTTAGGACCAGTCACAGCACTTAGTGACAAAATATCAGCCGGATTAAGGTCATGGGCGGGATGGACATTGCCGAACACCGACTCGCCCAGGACGGACGCGCAACGGTCGAGGTCGGCGACAGAATCATCGACCTTCGCATTGCGACATTGCCCACCAGTTTCGGCGAGCGAGCGGTCATTCGGCTGCTGGACAAGAGCGCCCGGCTGTATCAGCTCCAGGAGCTTGGCATGGCGCCGAACATCATGGAGACCTTCCGAACGCTGATCCGCAAGGACCACGGCATCATACTCGTCACGGGCCCGACCGGCAGCGGCAAGAGCACCACGCTGTATGCGGCCTTGCAGGAGATCAACGCCAAAGAGCTGAACATCCTGACGCTGGAAGACCCGATCGAATACCGTCTGGAAGGCATCAGTCAGACGCAGGTGAGCGACAAGAAGGGCATGACCTTCGCCAGCGGCTTGCGGCACGTGTTGCGGCAGGACCCCGACATCATCATGGTCGGCGAGGTCCGCGATTCGGAGACGGCCCGCATGGCGATCCAGTCGGCCTTAACGGGGCATTTGGTTTTCAGCACGTTGCACACCAACGACGCAGCCGGCGCCATAACAAGACTCCTGGACCTGGGCGCAGAGCCATATCTGGTTGCCAGCAGTCTCTTGGGCGTGCTGGCCCAGAGGCTCGTGCGACGGATCTGCACGGGCTGCAAGCAACCTTACTCGCCGAAGCGGGCGGACCTGCGCCAGTGGGACCTCAAGAACGTCAAGCTGCCCAAGGGCGCGCTTTATAAGGGCCGAGGCTGCAAGGAGTGCATGCAGACCGGCTACCTGGAGCGGATCGGCATTTTCGAACTGCTCACCGTTACGGAGCCGATCCGTGAGCTGATCCTCCAGCGCGGGAAGGCCTCGAGCATAAAGGCCCTGGCGCTATCCGGCGGCATGTCGAGCCTTCGCGCCGAGGGAATCGCAAAGGCTACCGCGGGTATCACAACCATGGACGAGGTGGCCCGTGTAACGGGAAGAGATGAGTTCTAGCAAAACTCGAATATCGAAATTCGAATTTTGGATTTGAGGCTTTTATGGCCGTCTTTGAATACAAGGCGGTGGACCTGGACGCGACCAGCGTGGCGGGCACGATTATTGCTGACACGCCTCGTCAGGCGCGTGATCTGCTGCGCGATCGCGGTCTGACGATTACCAGGGTCTGCCCGCCCCGGAGGCCGCGCCGGATTTGGCCCCTGCGTGGAAGGTCCAAAGCCGCCGAGGCCGAGGCAGTGGCCTTCATCCGCGAGCTGGCCACGCTGCTTGCCGCGGGCATCCCGCTGCTTTCGGCATTGCAGACGCTGGCGCGGCAACACAAGCGAAACTTCAGGGCCATGATCCAGACCTTGGCAGATGAGATCGCTGCGGGCCTGAGCCTAGCCGAGGCGATGGCCCGACAGGGCAGCTACTTCGATACGCTTTGCGTCAGCATCGTTCGCGTAGGTGAGAATACCGGCGAGTTGGATACGGCCCTTCAAAAACTGGCCGCCTTCAAGGAAAAGACGCAAAGCCTCCGCAATCGCGTCACCACGGCGCTGCTCTACCCGGCCGTGGTCTGCGCCGTCGGGGTGTGCGTCTCGATATTCCTGATGACCTATGTGGTTCCCAACCTGCTCGGTACCTTGAGCCAAGCCGGCAAGGAGCTACCGGCAATCACCCGCACCGTCAAGGCGGCCAGCGACTTCTTGCTCGGCTGGTGGTGGCTGCTTCTAGCGGCCCTGGTGGCAGTGGTGCTGGCCGTCAAGCTTGCGCTTCGCACGGAGCCCGGTAGGCTGGCTGCGGATCGCCTCGTCCTGCGCATCCCCATCATCGGCGATCTGGTCCGAAAGGAAAACACCTCGCGGATGGCCATAGTGATGGCCGGGCTGCTGAGTAGCGGTCTGCAGTTCGTCGAGGCCGTACAGATCACAAGGCAGACGCTGCGCAACAGCGTCTTTCGGCGGGCTATGGAGGATTATGAGGACGCGGTACGGGCCGGCAGCGACATCGCCGCCCCGCTGGAGGCCGCCGGGGTCTTTAGCCCAATGGTGGTGAAGATGCTCGCCGTCGCCCAGCAGGCCGGACAGCTGGAAGGGATGCTTCAGCAGCTCGCGGAGGCCTACGACAGGGAAGTCAGCATCGCCACACAGAGGCTAACGTCGCTACTGGAACCGTTGCTGATCGTCTTGCTTGCGATACTGGTAGGCTTCATCGCCTTTGCAACGATACTGCCCATTCTGGAGGTGAGCGATGTACTGTGAGCGATTGCGGATCGCGGAATGCGGATTGTGGATTGAACAGAAGCGAACGGGTCACAAATGCTCGCCACTGAGCTATAGTTCAATCGTCAATCGTCAATCGTCAATTGTCAATCAAAAGGGTTTTTCCCTTGTCGAAATAATGATTGTCATCGTCATTATTGGTCTGCTTGCCGGGGCCGTGACGCTCAACGTCCGAAGCTACCTGATCAAGGCCAAGCACAACGTGGCCCGCCAGGAGATCGCCACGATCGTCCAGGCTCTGGATACCTTCTACGCCACGTACGGCCAGTATCCGAGCAACGAAGAGGGCATCGCCATCTTGACGCGTGCTACGGATAAGCTCCCCGAAGCTTTGCTTGCCAGCGACCCCGTAGACCCCTGGGACCGGCCGTATCAGTACAACTCACCGGGCACAAACGGGCCGTACGAGGTGATCTGCTACGGTGCTGACGGCCGGGAGGGCGGCGAAGGGGCCGACGGGGACATAACCAGCGATAATTTGAAAGATTAGCTATCGGCAATCAAGCTACCAGGAATCAGCTGAAAGCTGTTCAATCGGAAATTGGAAATTGGAAATTGGAAATCCGCATGATCGTGGCTTTACCCTTGCGGAGCTGACCGTGGTGTTGCTGATCGTCGCGATCGCGGCCGCGACGGTGACGCTGCGCGTGCAGGGGCCACTCCGCCGCGCTCGGTTCGCCGAGCTGCGCGGCCGACTCGCGGTCTTCGACGCCCTTACGCGGAGACACGCAAGGGAGCACGATCGCCCGGTCCTGCTGCTCGTGGACTTGATAGAGAACCGTATCTGGCGAACGGACGAAGAAGGCAGCGAGCAATTGGGCGCTGTGCTGAGGCTGCCGGCGGACGTCACGATCCGCCGGCTATGGATTGGCCAGAAGCGGATCACTGCCGGAAGTGCCTCGATCGCATGCAGTCGGGGCGGTCTGACACCAACCTACGCCATGTGCCTGGAAGACGGAGACGGCCGGAAGTTGCGGTTCTTCGTGGCCGGGTTGACGGGGCAGGTTTTGCGTTTGGACAGTGATGAGCAGATCGAGGAAATCTTGGCGGCGCTTCAACCGAGGGGCAACGCTCATTGAGGCCGCTGTGGGCACGGCCCTTTTGGGGACGTTGCTTGTCTCGATCCTGATCGGCAGCAGCCGGCTCCAGAGTCAGTCCGCCAGGGCCTCGCGCCGGATTGAAGCCTGTAAGGCGGCCGACGCGCTGTTGGAGGCCTGGTGGGACAACGAGGCGAACTTCCCCCGCTATGGAAGCGGCAGCGTACCCGGCTGGGAAGAATGGACGTGGCGAACCGGCAGGATCCAGAACCCTGCCGCGGATGAATGGGGCGGCGAGGTGATCGCAGTGGAGATTCTCGCCGCCGACCCGGGCGGCCGAGGGGCAGGTCTCCTGGGGGAACCTTTGGTACGCATTGAAGTGATATTGCCGGCAAAACGCGATGAGAAGGCATACGGGACTGACGCTGATTGAGATGTCGTGCACGCTTGCGATCGTGGGCATGCTGACGGCCGCTTGTCTGCGCGTTGTGGTTAGCTTGTCGCGTTCGGCGGCCCTGATGGAAAGTCGCCACGGCGCTGCGACTTTGGAAGCGGGCTTGGCCAAGCTGCTTGCCGCCGACGTCCTTCACGCCGAACGATACATGGCCCTAAAGGACGGGCAGCAATTGGCTCTTCAAACCCGCGCGCGGCTGGAACGGGAAACCCTAAAGCTTCGCCACCTTCCCTGCCAGGTGACGTACGAGGTCCGCCAGGTCGCCGGTCGAAACTACCTGCTCCGCAGGCAGCAGATGCCCAATCAACGCGATTGGATCGAGCTGGTCTGCCGGGATGCTGCGCGGATCGAGCTGATCTGCCTTGGAGAGAAACGCCTTGCCCGCGAGAGTTGGCGGGCGATGCCGAAGACGGCGACGGTAAAGATGCACTTTGACGACGAAACGCAGGTGGAACTTGAGTTCCATTACCGTCTGAGATAACCGGTGCATAATATCAGGGACAACTCGGGCTTCGTTCTATTGATTGTACTGCTGGTCCTGGCTGTAGCCGGGACGATCCTGGCCGCCTCTGCCCGAAGGAGCGGTCGCCAGACCCTGGAAGCTGGGGCCGCACAGCGGGAGCTTCAAGTCAAATGGGCCGCGCTTAGCTGCCGGGCCATCTGCCTGCCACTTGCCGAGGAGATTCTAAAGGGCCGCAGCGCCAAGCAAGGCCGGCCATGTACACGCGTTCGCCGGAACATGGTTCTGGGCGGCCTGCCGTTGACGCTGATTCTTTCGGACGAACAGGCCAAGGCCAACGTGAACATGCTGGTTGGCCGTCATGGCAGATCTGTTGCGGCTGCCAGAATCAACCAGCTCCAGGCGCACCTTCGTCGGCCCCAGCCGGTTTACCTCCGGCCCTTCCAATTGCGGGTTCGAAGCATAAGCGCCGTGCCAATGTTCTACGCCAGCGTCGATCAGGTCTTTGTCTTTGAACATCCATCCCAGCTTATCGAGCAGGAAGCGGACGAACCCTCGCCCTTGGACCGCATCACGTGCTGGTCCAGCGGCAAGGTGAACTTCAAGAGGGCCGAGCCTGCCGTCATCCGCGAGGCGACGGCAGGCCTGCTGACGGAAGGCCAGCTGGCCGAGCTCGTGGCGCTTCGAAACGAAGCTCGGGACTGCACGCTGACCGAGGCGATTCAGCACCTTCAGCTGGAGAAGGAGCAAATCGAAGCCATCAAGAAGGTGCTGACGGATACCTCCAGCTGCCACAGCCTGTGGGTTATCGCCCGCGGCCCAACTAGGAAGTGGCATCGCCTTTACGTCAGCCAGCGCGGCGACATGGAAAACGATTCGCGAAACTGGACCTTTCAATGGTAATGCTATCGATATCCAGCCGAAGGAGACTGCTGATTGGCCTCAACGTCGCCTTGGCGTCGGGCATCGCGGTTTGCTTTTGCTTTGCCACCTTCTTTGCCCCTGAAGCAAAACTCACAGATCGGGCCTCACACGAGCGCCCACAAGCGGCCACCTCGCAGGACGCTCCAAAGGTCGCGGCGCTTGAGACCCACGCAGTTATCTATCGACGCAATCTCCGCAAGCCCCTTTACGATCCGAAACCCGTTGTCGCGAGGAAGCCGCCTCCGCAAAAGCCGAGACTGAACGTCGAACTGGTCGGTGCGGTCCTGGAGCCGGGCTTTACCTACGGGATCTTCAGAACGGGCGCAAAACAGGACAAATTGCTCCGCGTCGGAGACGGTATCGAGGGCGCGGAGGTCCTGGCCATCCGGCAGGGTTCGGCCGTGTTAAGGTTCCACGGCGAGCAGATCACGCTGAAGGTCAAGGAGAAGGAGGTCCCTAAATGAAGACCCCCGCCTTCTTCCTGGCCCTTGACGCTGACCGCTGGCAGGTCGCCCGCTCCTACCAAGGCGACGTAGAGCTTCGTGAAGTGACCGTCGAGGATGCCGCAGAACCGCTCGAATCGGCCGCAGAAGTTCGGAAAGCATTGGACGAGCTGGGCTACAAAGGGCAGGGAGTCTGCCTGGGACTTCCCTCCGAGCGTGTGCTGGCCGGGCGAATCAACTGCGGCAACCTGCCGCGCAAGCAGCGAAGGACCGCCATGTTGTACCGCCTGGAAGAACAGATCCCAATTGAGGCCGAGCGTCTGACGGCCGCCTTCCTGCCGGCCATCGGCGGACAGGCTCTCGGCCTTGCCGTCGAGACGGCGCCGGTTCGATCTTTGGTAGACGAGCTCTTCGGGGCCGGCGTCAGTACGGTCGCAATCTGCCCCACGGCGCTGCTATCGCTTTGGGGGCATCTTCAAGATGCACAGCCGTCCGATTACGCGATCCTCACCGATGCGACGCGCGCAGACGTATTCCGCCTTGCCAACGGTCCGCCGGACGCATGGCATACGGCCAGGCCCGAGCCTTCCCAGGTGGCCCGCTGCCTGCAGATCGATATGCTCAGCCGCACGCTCGGGCCTGACCGGCCCACGGCCCTGGTCGTTGGCCCGTTGGCCGAGGAGGTCAAGGCTGCGATTGAGGACGACGTCGCCGCAGTTGCCCTGGCCGGTCAAAGAGATTCGACCATCTCAGCCGCAGCCCGAGCGGCCGGCCAACGGCTGGCCGGCGGAGCAGCCGGGTGGGTCGACCTTCGTCAGGGCAAGTTGGCGACCAGCAGCCTCTGGAGCCGCCTGGGCGGGTTGATTCGCCTGGCGGCGGCTTTGTTCGTTGTCCTGATGGTGACGCTGGCGGGCACGCTCCTGTGCCGCGGAGCGTCTTACGAGACCGTCGCGGCCGGGTATCGAGGGAGACAATCGGCCGAGTACAGAAGGCTCTATCCAAACGGCCGGATCCCACTGAACGTCAAGAGCCGGTTGGGAAGCGAATTGAAACGCCTCTCCGGCATCAGCGGGCTGGGCTTCGAGCTGCCCGACCGGCCCAGCGCCCTGGAGACGCTCTGCCGCCTCGCCGGCAATCTCCCGG
>SDBS01006512.1_pt1 | contig 11353 bp, 8 predicted proteins | sample 2277091 | NCBI WGS metagenome assembly SDBS01 (sample SAMN10404972, study PRJNA504765) | marine sediment metagenome | isolation source: marine sediment core GS10_PC15, 163 cmbsf | place: Arctic Ocean: Southern Knipovich Ridge | collected 2010 | reverse complement strand
GTTGCTATAGTTTCGTTGTCTTAATACAATTGTTTACGTAGTGGACGTCTAGCAGGTCATATTGGGATTTAAGAGAGGTGATCTTCCTTTTTTACACGAGAAGCTTCGTTTTTTAGCGACATTTTTGTCAATAGAATTTCAAAAAGATTATCAAATGCAGCGAATTATTTCGATTAAAGAATTTCCTGATATTACTCCTGCAGAGATAACAACAAAAGTGAATGTTGAAAATTTGCTAAAAATCCGCTCCACCAAAGAATGCATAGAATTTAGAGAATGGCTTCCTTCAATAGAGTCTTCATCAGATAAAGAGATATCGAAAAGATTAAATAGTATTCAGTCTAAATTATCCTCCCTTCTATATGGAAGGAAAAGTAAAGCAATTCGATTCTTATTATGTACAGGTATTAGTCAACTCTTAGCAGGAAATCCAATCCCAGGTGTAGCTTTAGGTCTCTTAGATTCGTTTTTAATAGAAAAGATATTTCCTTATTCTGGGCCGACAGCTTTTATAAATCGACTATATCCTACGATCCTTAAAGAATAAAGCTAGATTTTATACATTTTCAGTATGTATTAAATAAAATATTTCTAGCTTATAAGTTAAACAAAGGATGGTACTGCTGCTTGCCAAGCAGAAGGTCATGCGTTCAAATCCCATCGTCCGCTCCAGACAACCTCCTTATTTTTCAATAGTTTTCCTCAGAGTACAGTTTTAGCCATAGTATGTTATTTTAGGTTATTTTTGCCATTCAGTGGCAAATCTGTCTACTGTATTGCTAGCGAAATTCAACAATTTTTTGTTAGAAATCTATGAGATGGGGAGGAATGTTAAAATTTAAAAATTTTGACACACTTTTTTGCTAATGGTATAAGTCTAATTAAGTTAAGTAAAAGGCTTTGAAGATGGCAAAAAAAGAATCCTGTCATTTATGTGGTTTACCTTCTGATTTTCTTCCTTATAGACATAAAGCAGAAAGAGGTATTTCCTGTAAAAGGTGTGGTGATTATTATATCGATGATTTATTAGTAGAATGTGGTGAGCCAACCAATAAAGAGGGGAAGGCAATATTATCTGGATATACAAGATGGCAAAAAGAGCTGGGTAATCCGATTCCTGAAATAAACGCCCAGAATATAGAAAGAATTATAGAAGAAAACAAGAAATATTCGGACGAAGAGAAGGTCGATAAATTATTACTATTTTACTCTAAAAGATATCCTGATAGAGGTTCTTTCGCTAATTATGACTTAAATTTAGACGATTCTATTACCTACTCAAAAAACAGTGATGAACTCCTTTATTTGCTTCAAAAAGTAGCAGATGAATACCTAGGGTTAATAAAGGTTAAGGCGAGAGGAGTTTTTCAAATATTACCTGAAGGATGGAAAAGAATAGAATGGCTGGAAAGAGATAAACTCGCCAAAGAAAAATTCGATTTAGAAAGTGGAAAAATTGATTCCAAGACTGAAAAGGAAATTATGAATCTGAAAGAAAAATCACACATAACTGATAACAGATATTCAAGTGGTCTAGCGAGAAAAATAAAAGACGTATTTTTAGAAGGTTCAAAAAATAAAATTGAGAAAAAGTTGGAGATTGATAAAAAAATAATTTTGGGAGTGGAGGTCGTATCGAAAACTGATGATATAAATATTTTATTTAATCGGATAAATGACTTAGCAGAGTTCGAAAAAAAAATCTTAATCAAGAAAATTAAAGATGCTTATGAAGATTGCTATGCAAGAAAGCTCTTTGAGGCAGACAAAGAGGTGTTCTTATCTGAAATAGATGATAAAACTAAAGAATTGCTTATTTATTTACAGTTAGAAAAACTTGGAAAATCTTTCCAAAGACTTGGAGAGCTTAGCAAAGATAAAAGGTTAAAAGAAAAGAAGTCTACATTAGATGATTCCAAAAAGGCGAATCCAAAAAAAGTATTTGTCGTACATGGAAGAAATGAATTTGCTAGGAAGGCTATGTTTGAGTTTCTTCGTTCTATTGATATTCAGCCTATTGAATGGGGAGAAGCAGTAAAAGCTACAAAGAAAGCATCACCCTATATTGGGGAGATTCTTGATAAAGCCTTTAGCATTGCCCAAGCCATTATTGTTTTATTTACTGGTGATGATATTGTGAGATTGAGAGAAGAATATGTAAGGGATGATGACCCTACGTATGAAAGGATTCTTACTCCCCAGGCAAGAACTAATGTTATATTTGAAGCAGGATTAGCATTTGGAACTCATCCAGATAGAACGATTTTAATACAACTTGCTAATGAAAAAACAAGACCTTTTAGTGATATTTATGGACGGCATTTTATAAAATTATCAAACAGTACTGAATCAAGATTTGAATTAATCTCAAAATTAGAAATAGCAAAATGTGAGGTAAATTATAGAGGTCGAAAGGATTGGATGAAAGCAGGAGATTTTGATATTGCTGTTGTTGAATACAAGCCTTATGAGAAAAAAAATAGTTTGAAAGAAAGATTAAACAATAAAAGTCTTATTAAAACTCGAGTTGGTAAAAGAGATGATTTATTTAATTATTATAATAAGATTTTATCAAAAGGAGCAATTGACGTTCTCCATCTACTATCAGGATTTGTTGGTATTGGCGTATATGAGGATGAAGTTTCGAGTTATTATGAGAGAAAATTTAAAAAACAAAATTTTCAAGATAAAGTTGCTGAGCCTTTATTGAAAAGTGGATTCATAATAGATAATGTAACATTTAGGGGGACAGAGTTCAAAATTACAAAGCTAGGTCTTTTGTTTTTGGATTTTTTAGAAGAAAAGGGATTATCAAAAAATGAAATTAAAAAGAAATTAACTTCAAAAAAAAATAAATGAGAACTAAGCCAACCAGAAGCCAAAGACCCTAAATAGTCTTGGCTTCCCCAGAACTGAAAAAGACGATTTGGATAGCGATAAATTCTGAGCACAGAGGAAATAAAAATGAACTGCTATTTTGACACAAGTATATACAACAAAGTTTTAGACGATCCAAAAAAAGATTTAATTATAAGAGAGATAAATAAAAGAGAAATGACAACAATACCCAGTGCAGTAAATTTATGCGAGATTTTATCAACCAGTGATAAGGAGAGGAAAAGAAATCTTATAAATATTTATCACAAAATCAGAAATGAATATCATGCGTTAAAACCATTTACCGATTTACTCAGAGATGCTACTTTAGCAATCCAAGAAAATAAAGATGAAATCGAGGTTAATTATCCAATAAAAATCGACAAAGACACTGAAGATTTATGCAGGCAAATAACAAGCTCAGAAGGGAAAGAATTTGAGAAATATATTTTAGGAGCAAGAAAATTCCTTAAGGAGATTTCTAATAAAGAGAATTCCAATCAGATAAAAATTCCTGATGCTAAATCCTTTTTTAAAATATGTGATGCTGAAAGTATGCACAAATATTGGATTCATCTTTTTACTGAAGCATGCAAAGGTTTAGGAATCCAAAACTTAACACTAAAGGAAGATGAAATAATTAGATTAATTCAATCGTATTATGCTCCCTGGAGATATTATTTAGATTCCTCTTTATATTTTTTTTATAAAAGAGCTTTTCTACAAACAGGTTATGGGAGAAAGAGAAATCCAGGTGGTTCTGATTTAGAGCAATGCATTTATATATACTGGGCAGATATATTTGTAATTCAAGATAACTAATTTTATTATTTTTTGAAAGAACTCAATGAGCTAAAAGGATATAATAAGAAAATATTTAATTTTGATGAATTTAAAAATTATTTAAGTTTGTAATGTTTGTGAATTACTTTTTTCAGATTCTACATAGATTTATTATAAGGGGGAGATAACTATGGAATATGAATATAAGAGAGATAAATTCATGGATTATTTAAAATCAGAATATTCGCTAACCACGTTTTATTATTTACAGCTATTTATTCATACCTTTAAACTTTGTATTGACCTTGTAGTTCTCGATGGAGTTACAGTGAAGTTTCTCGATGAGGGGAAAATAAAGCATGATTATAAAAAAGATGATCTATTAGCACTCAAGCCTATGCTTATTTTAAGTGCTTTATCAAAAATTATGGTTCTTATTGAAAGTTTTTTGTCTATTTCTGACTCCCTATTATCTGATTATAAAAAAATTCCAAAGAAAATGCTCAGATATCGTCAAAATAATATAGATAATTTTATTGAGAAAATTAAAAAAGGATTACTTACTAAAAGTGATATCTGGACGATTTACGGATTCCCTAATGTAGACGACTTTCCACTACAAGATAAAGAAAAATCTTTAGTTAAAGAGGTTCTTATTCACTCTACGGAGCATATCCTTACATTCTATAAAAAGATTGTAAAATTTTACGATAACCATCGAAGACCATATAATAAATTTAAACATGGGCTCTCAATAATATCGGGCTTAAAGTCTCTTTCTTCAAAAGACAATTATCCGCTGATCGCAACACTTGATAGATATGGAGACATTACAAAGATGAGAGGAGATTACGTTTTATCTGATAGAATCCTTCCGAAAGAATATGAATGGTTTAATTCAATTACTCTGATTCCATACAGAGATGAAACTTTTAACGCATATAATGATATTCTATCTGATTTAAAAAGACTGGTGAGTGTATTATCAGAAAATCATCTAATTAGAGGTTTTAATCTTGGAATTAATTATCTTCCCAAGACAATTTCTACGAGTAAGGAATTTTCTGTTAAAAAATTTAAAAAGCTAAGAAAAATTGCAGACAAGAAGATTTATCCCAAAATGTACGATCCTCTCCCTCCTACTTTTAAGTTTGTATTAACTTTTAATGATCCAGTTCTTACTGAACTAAGGAATCATATTGGAATCAATAATATCGCGACCATCTTGATGAGGTAATTTAATAACTTTTTAAAAAAAATAAAGACAAAAAAGCTGAAAATGAGTTGAGCCAACTGGAAGCCAAAGACCCTAAAACCCTGGCCTCCAGATACTGAGAAGGACAGCGGAGCGGATTAGTGGCTATAGATGATAGAGAAGGAGGGGGATTCTTAAATAAAATGAAAGGAATTAAGACTTAAAAACTTCTTTAGGAAGTAGAATATATGAAACCGGACGATGAACCTCGTGACGAACTTATTAAAGAAGTATTTGCATGTTTTGGGACCGCTTACTACGAAAGTGAGTGTCTTTATAGGGGCCTTTGTAACTTATATGTACTAGCGACTTTTAAAGGCAAATCTGACATTACAGGTCCACGAATTGAAGAAAAGTTTTCGAAAGCTTTTAAGATAACCCTTGGCAAAATCTTAGATGAAATAAAAGACTTATTACCTGATAAACTCTTTAATCGGCTTCAACATGCTATTAATAGTCGAAATTTTCTAGCTCACCATTTCTGGTTTGAACGTTGTCATCTCATGTTTTCTAAGGCTGGTTTAGAGAAAATATTAAGCGAGCTTTTAAAGTTAGAGACTTTATTTCATGATCTTGATAAGGAAATTCAAACTTTTATTTACCCTAAAATCAAGGAATTCGGTATTGAAGATTTTATCCAGAAGGCATTTTCAGAAGCTCTAGCAGGTAAAGCGGAGGGATGGGAGCCACTTATGACGCAGAGACCTCTAAAAAAGAGAGAGCGAATTTTAAGGGCTTGGGATGTACAGCTCCAAGAAGGCACGGCCCTAATATTCCAGCTTGAAGATGGAAGTTTATGGCAATTTTGTGATGTTGGTTTAGGTTGGACTCGCTATGAAAAACTTGGACCCAATTGGAGAGCAAATAAGTTAATACAAAAATACTTACCTGCAACAATTAATCCACGCCCTAAGATTATCAAGCCGTGGAATTATGAACTCACTCTAGCTAAAGGTGCAATGCTTTGGGTTAAGAAAGGCATCAAAGAAAAGACTTTTAAGTGGGGAATCAGATTATTACAGTAATAGGAATAAACAGTTATATTAAGAATGTTACTTAATCAGCTTCGCTTCCAGGAATTTATCTATATCTTTTTTCCTGAATAGAAAGACGCTGACCCTGGTATTGCTGAAATTGATAATGCGAAGATGAGGGTGGCTGGGTTGAAGAGCTAAATCCCTTAAAGCCCTGGCTTCTCGGGATTGAAAAGGACAGCTGAGCGAATTTGCAGCTTTTAAGAAAGATGGATTAATGAAAATATTAGTTAAGGAAGATAAATGAAATATAAAAAAAATATAAAGAATATATGTCAGTTGATTGGATTTACCTTGTTATCTGATAAAGAAGTTCAGATAGATGATAGATTTCGAATAAGAGAACTTTTACCTAGTGAATTGAAAAGTCTTGAATCAATTTATAAACAATCTGCCCCATACTATACCTGTGGGGGGAAGTCTTCTCGTTTCTGTATTGAAAATTTAGAAGAAATTGACAAATGGAAATTATCCTCAGAAATAGACAAAATCATCATAGCGATGTGGCTATTTAGTAGCAAGTCTATTAGCAAGGGAGCATTAATCAGAGAACCGGCGCCTATATCAGGAAGATATCTTATATTGGATTCTCCAAGATGTATATGGGGAAGAGGAGATTGGCAGGTTACGGATCTAGAGATAAAAAAATTTATTGATTTTTGGAACACTATAAAAAACAAAGGTTTAAGTTTAAAAGATATATCAATTAGATATTTCAAAAAAGCAATGTGTTCAATAACTCAAGATGATAGTCTCGTAAATCTTACTATTGCAATGGAAAACATCTTATTGCCCAAAGAAGATAGAGAATTACGTTATAAATTTTCATTAAGAGCTGCTCTTATACTGTCAGAAAAATTTGAAATAAGACAAAAAATTAAAGATATTTTCAAAAAAATATATGATACAAGAAGTAAAATTGTTCATGGAGGGGAACCAAAAGTTTATAGAAGTAATTTTTTAATATATTTTCATCTTTGCAGGAAAATTATTTGTATTTATTTAGAAAATAAGCATAAATGGCATAAATTATTGGATGAACTTACTTTGGGAAATAATGAATTGTCTTATGGTCTCGTAAAGTATTTAAATGATCAAAAAAATCAGCATATAGATTTAATATAAAAATAGCGACTTCACTTAATAAAAGTATAGTATATTTTGTGGCGAATGGAAGCCAGATATGTTAGGGCTCTGGCTTCCCGATTCTTGAAAAAGACAGGAGAGTAAAAGATCGCCCTATCCAGATAAAAAGAATCAAGAACAGTATTTTGAAATATAGTCTTTATTAACATAGAGTTGCTCAGAGAGTTTTCCCTCTAACCAGTCAAAAAAAATCGAACGAGTTAGACGTACCCCAGCAAAATTATCACAAGAAATTACATAACACCTTTTCCGTGTGCGAGTTAGAGCTACTATAAGTTTACATATATCTCTGTTGCTAATTGAATCCGGCTTTCGGGGAAAATGTTCATTATTCATTCCAGCAATAAAAACATATTGGGCAGCTAATCCTTTAGATCCTTCAAAAGTTGTACAAAAAATACTTGGTGAGTTATTAGCTTCTTCAGGAGTTTCTTGATATTCTGAGGTCATCTCTGACTCAATAACCTTTTCTTCTGCAAATATCATATATTTCTTAATTTCTTCTAATGTAAGTTCCAAGGCTTCCTCAATTTTGGATTGTTCAAATACACTTAATTCTTCACCATTCATTATCTTGCCCATATGATTAGCAAGCTCCAAGTGTTCAGACTTAAACTGTTCTGAGGATATAAGTGTATTTATATCTGTGTTTTCAGAGATAGCTTTTTTAATAATTTTGTTGGAGTCTCCACAAGGTTCGCAATGAATTATAATACGCCATCCAAGACGAGAATTAGGATTATTAACAAGAAATCTATAGCCATCCAAAATTCTGACCTCTGTATCTGTTGAAGGTTTCTCTTTTTCTGAATATCCAAATTTTTCCTCTAATATTTTTTTAATTCCCCTCAAAAACTGACTGGGACCAATAACTAAAACAGTTGGCTCTCTTAGCTTCTTAGACTCCTTTATATACGACACTGGTATTTGAGAAATCTCTTCTGCTATGAATCTGCCCATGTAATGACAATTATCTCTCTCAACGCTGCAACGTACATTTATTATTTTTGGATGACGTTCACTATCTGATTCTTTATCAGGTGGAAAAAATTTAAATTCCTTATCAATTCTTTTTTTTAGACGCTCTTTGCTTTGAGCAATTTTTACTATGTCATTTACAGCGTCTACAATGACTTTAGTACTCCTAGAACAATAAGGAAGTTCAAACCGCTCGTAACTAGAATCCTTGGCCAATCTCCTAATATATTTAATAGATGCATGTTTAAATGCATACAGAGCTTGGTCATCATCTCCGACAATTAATACAGGGCTCTTGTAAGATAGAATTTCGATTAGACGTGTCTCCAGAAAATTAAAATCCTGATATTCATCCACCACAACAAGAGGATAAACTGGAATGTATTTAGGGTGTGCCTCGAAAAATTTAATAACCCGGAACGCTGAATCAGAATGCCCACTAGCACGGTAATAATCACAAATATTTAAAGTCGATTTTATAACTTCTTCATCCTTAAGATCATAAAAACAACCTTCTAATATATTTTTTTTATAAGGTTCGGACCCTAGAATTCCAAAATCGCTACAGATAATTTCAAAAAGATTTGGATAATAGTCAAATCCATCACTCCTAATGGAGCACAACCTGGATTTACAGAAAGAATGAAATGTTTTAACTTCTGCTAGCCCTAATAAATCCTTTTTAAGGTCAGCAACTAAATTCCTAACAAACGTAATTGCTAAGCCATCTTTACCAGTGGCTTTTTTAGCCTTTTTTAATGCTTTCCTAAAAACATAGGTTTTACCGGAGCCTGGCCCAGCAACAATTAGCTTTTTATGACTAGTAGAGTCTATGATTTTATTTATGTATCTTTTTCTATCTTTCTTAAAATCCTCAAATATTTTTTCCTTTTTGTTTATAACAAAAGTATCTTTCGGTTTTGCATAAATTTTCATTTACTGACGTTCCCTTACGCCTATATCATAAGAAAACATATGGTCACTTTCAAGAAATATAAATATGACTATTTATAGCTGAAAATCTAATCAGGATTTAATAGTAGAAGCCAAAATCCCCCAAAGTCCTTACTTCCCAATTCTAAAAAAGATAGCCGAATAGGAAAAGCTAGCACGCCCGGAGGGATTTGAACCCCCCCCCCTTTGGATTCGAATACAATATCTTCCGCTGCTGCTAATGAAAAAGCCTAACACTTTGTTAGGTTTTGCTATTATGCGCCACAGTGATGACGACATTTCCCTTTTTGTGCCCTTTATCGACATACCTGTGAGCCTCGACAATCTGATCCAACGGATAGCGTCTATCTATGACCGGTTTTATCTTTCCCGCCTCAATAAGCTCTTTGAGGAAGATTAGATCTTCAGTCTTTTCGCTTATTGCCCAAAATATTACTTTCTTGCTGCCTACCATTGACGTCCATAACTTTTGAAGAATAATCGCCAGCGTAGGGACAGTTGTAAGATAGATTCCTCTTTGCTTTAGCGAGCTTTTTGAGCGCGAAAACGAACTCTTGCCTACCGTGTCAAAAATAACATCATAGGTCTGGCCGCTTTCTGTGAAATCCTCTTGAGTGTAATCTATTACCTTATCAGCTCCCAGGGATCTCACCATTTCCAGATTCGTGGTACTGCAAACCCCAGTAACTTCCGCCCCAAAGTACTTGGCAAGCTGCAGAGCAAATGTACCTACACTTCCTGAAGCTCCATAGATAAGAACTTTTTGTCCACTCTGGATATTTGCTTTTCTAAGAATAAGCAACACTGTATTTCCCCCATTAGGAACGGTGGCGGCTTCCTCATAGGTCATATTGGCCGGCTTTATTGCCAGCATCCCGTCTTCAGGCAGACATTTGTACTCGGCATAAGCACCCAGTCCAAAACCGGTAGCTGCAAAAACCTGGTCACCTTTTTTAAACAGCTTTACATCTTTGCCTACTGATTCAATTTCCCCAGCTAGCTCCATCCCTGGTATTTTTCTTCTTGGTCTTATGAAACCTACCATTATTCGCATGGGGAGCCAGAAAAAGGCAGGGATTGTGAAACTTCGCATTCTTGTGTCCCCTATATGTACTGTTGTCGCATATATTTTTATCAGTACTTCATTGTCCTTGGGGATAGGTTTGGCTACTTCTTTGAGCTGAAGAACTTCCGGTGGTCCGTATTTTGTGCATACAATTGCTTTCATTGTTGCCTTCCTCTTCCCTCCTTGGCTTTGAATAATTCTACCTAATTAAACATTGGATTTTTTTGCGATTTCTTTTTTAGCTTATAGCACTGGCAGAATTTGATGTCAAACCATAAGCGAACAGACCACTCCCTTTGTCACCAGATCTGACTAAATTCGCCTAATCTAACTAAAAATGACCAAAGGAAAATGTGGATTTACCTGGGATATGCTGGCACGCCCGGAGGGATTCGAACCCCCGACCTTCGGATTCGAAGTCCACTGCTCTATCCGCTGAGCTACGGGCGCACCTTGAATTTCAACAACATTATAACAAATTATATGAGTCTTCTAAGAATTTTTGTTGAATATAGAGACCTGACCTCTGGCTCCCGCTTTTAATGATTGATGCAGTTTCTCACTATTATACTTTCGTATATATTCCCCAATACTCTGTTTGCATTTCGCTAGCATCTCATATTTCCTTCTCTGTTATTTTTGACCTGCTCTTATGCTTTGAGTTCTTCAATTCCTTCCTGGACAAGTTCAAGGGCTTTAATCATATACTCTATATTCTGTCCATATCCAAAGCGGACGTAACCATCCATCTCAAAGTGGTCTCCCGGGCAGAGCAGGACACTTTTTTTCTCTCTTAATCTATCCACAAGCTCTGTTGAATTTATATCGAGGCTATACCTGGCAAAGGCAATGGCGCCTGCTTTGGGTGGAAGACAATGGAATATCCCGTCCTGGCGGTTCAACCATGATTCTAAGACAGGAAAATTTGTCTTTAAGATACGTCGTGTCCTTTGGAGAATTTTTTTTCTGTTCTCAGGCCTTAGTACGAATTGAGCGAGGCTGTCACTCACAGCGCTCAAACAAATGGATGTGTAATCTTTGTAAGCCCACACTTTTGCAGCGAGATCTTCTGGAGCAACAAGCCATCCCGCTCTCAAGCCCGGAAGGCCGTATGCTTTAGAAAGCCCGCACGTAACCACAGCTTTCTTATAGGTTCCCCAGAAACTCGGTGTGATTTTTTCATCCAGCTCGGCACCTTGGTAGACCTCATCCACAAAAAGCCACGCATCCGCCTTCTCTGCAAGACTGATGATCGCCTGT
>SDBS01006511.1_pt1 | contig 11354 bp, 10 predicted proteins | sample 2277091 | NCBI WGS metagenome assembly SDBS01 (sample SAMN10404972, study PRJNA504765) | marine sediment metagenome | isolation source: marine sediment core GS10_PC15, 163 cmbsf | place: Arctic Ocean: Southern Knipovich Ridge | collected 2010 | reverse complement strand
TTTCTGTACTCGATTTGAGGATAAAATCATTTTCTTTGTGTCTTTCAGTTAACACATTCGTTATCGTTAGTAAAATATAGACACATCCTATTTTTTCTATGGTTTAGCTTTCCATTTTACAAAATCTTCCCTTGGGGCATCTATCTATAATAATACTTAAAGCCTCAATAGGGGTCAAATCCTTATTCTTGACAGTTAATCAAACTATTTGTCAACAATAAAGATTTGACCCCTATTTACTCTCTTTAATTATTTCCATCCTTTTATCAAAAATTTTATTCACATGTATGCTTGAATGGAACATTCCTCTTATATTAAATTCTCGGGAAATCCTTGATAAGTCCTTCCCCAAATTTGACGAAGTTTTATCTATTTCACGAAAATATATTAAATCAGAAAGTTCAAAAGCTTTTTTTATTTTAGATTCAATGTCACTCATTATTTATCTCCAGTTAAAATATATTTAAAAATTAAACTTATTCTCCTTTTAAGTTTTCATAAATACCATTAAACTGCTCTAAATCAGCTTCAATCTTAGATTTAAAAGTTTTATATTTCCCTTCTCTTAACTCTTGAAAAAAAAGATCATAACTTGACGGGGAGAGAAATTTAAAACAATACCTATATTCAGATTGTAGTTTATTTAATCTGTTAAAATGCTGCCTTGCATATTTGAGTTTTGCTTTATTTTCTTTAGATATATCAGTATCTATTTTTATCTCTACTACCAATACATCTCTCCCAATTTTTATAAAAAAGTCAGGGTTGAAATTGCCTTGCTTAGGATGTTCTCCCTTTCTCCAAGAGTATTCCACACTATAAAATCCTACATCAAGAGATTTTATCCACGCATCTATCTTCTTTGCATTTTCTTCACTAATCAATCTCTTAATAAAATCTCTTTCTGGTTTATGTGAAGCAAGAACAATATTTAAAGGTGTCTTAAAATTGAATGTATTTCCGATTTTTATTAACGAGGCGCTATGCAATTGTCCGTCTTCGAACATCTCGATAATCTCTTTCAATAACTTCTTATCATTATCTTCCCCAATTTTCAAAGAGTAATCATCATAAAAAATACTACCATCTCTTCTTAAGGCTCCAATCCCTAAAGTATTTTTCTTAATATCCGCCGTATTAGTCAAAAAAAGATTCTCAGCTTCAATTTTATATCTAAGGCTTTTACTACTCTTTCTTCTTACCACTCCAAACGCCTGTAAAATTTTCTGTTTGTTTTCCTGGCTAATTAAATCATTTTTTTCGCCTATTTTCTTAAGGGAATTTTTTATTATTGTTGAGATTTTATCAAAGGAATAACTCTGTGCATAATTAGTACCTTCATCCATATCCCAACTTTTATATCTGTTATAAACAGTTTGAGCAACATCTTCAGCAGTGTACATCTTGAACTCTATTAGAGTCCTTTTCATACGCCTTGCTTTTGTCACCACTCGCTCATAGGTAGTTTCTTCTTCTATCCTAGATCTTTGAGTGCTCAGAGAAATAAATCCTTTACTGAAATTATACTCAGTAACTTTCGGAATTTCTACAATCTCCTCTGATTTTTTGTAATCTATGTTATGAATCTCAAAATTATAATCCTTATCCTTACGTATAACATAACTGTGAATCCTTTTCTCTATCTCAAGAACTTCATTGACTAGGTGCTTGATGCTACTTGACCAGCTATCATGATTGAATACAGTCACAACAGGTTGTTCCCCTTTATATTCTGGTGGTATTCTTAAACCTCTTCCAAGCACCTGTGCAATAAGCAATTTAGAATTAAAAGCTCTTTCTTCATGGGGAACAATCTGACATACATTCTGTACATCCCATCCTTCAGACAGCATGCTAACCGATGTAATCCACTCGATGGGATTATCCTTATCATCCACACCTTTTAATTTTGGTATATTATCTTTGTGCTCATTGGCAGAAGTCACAATCAAAACTTTATTCTCTGCCGCCTCTTTGCTTATGTTCTCCTTTTCCGTAATAAACTCAATTAAATCTTCTTTCAGCCTCTTACACGCACTGATATCTTTAGTAATTAAAATAGTAAGTGGCTTAATCAATCGATATTTCACTGTTTTATTCTGGATGTGGTTATCGTAAATTTTCTGGAACTTTTCTTCCTTTGAATGAGAAACATCCTCGGCAACATAATCAATCGTTTTTATAAACCTTCTCTCAATCGAATCTCTTAAAGAGAAACGATAGATCACATCAGCAAAATAATCATTTTTAACATAGCAGGTTCCTGAGTCTCCAACAATATATCTAAAGCTATATTTATCATCCAATAAAAACTCTTTCCACTTCTTTATAGCCATATCTCGAGCAGGAGGATTAGCCATGTGGTGAACCTCATCATTCAACACCAGCGTTCTTTCACCTTTACCTACTAGACTATCTTCTATAGCGGATTTAGTTCGCTCATAAGTGGCATGGATATTCTCTATACAAATATCACCTTTTCTTATGGTTTGGGTAGCATTAATGATTCTTGGATTTAAAATCTTTGCAGAATCTGGTAGTAAATCCTTTAACGTACTGTCGGCTGATAATGAACGGAATTTCTGTGTAAGACCAGTTTCGATAGTATTAGATGGACAAAGAACTAATACCTGATCCACTGCTCCCTCAGCAAGCATAATTCGAGCAATTCCATAAAGAACGTAACTCTTACCGGTAGCAGTGGCTAAATCTATTGTGCAAGAAAGTTTGTCAGGTAGCTGCAAATGTATATAAAAATCCGACAATGTTCCATATCTTTCCTCCAAAACTGGATTTCGTTGATAATTCTCCTCTGATAATTCTTTAAGGTTATTATATTGACCTCCCAGAAGATACTGCAAGGTAACTCTTGTAGCTTCTTTCTGATATTCCCTCTCTCCATAGAGGGCATCGAGAAATGCCTCATATTTATTTATATCAAATTTTTCAGGGTCAATATTTGGAGAAACCTTAAGGACAAGGTCCTGATTTTTAAAAACCCTCTTATCTTGTATCATATTTGTTTCCCAGCAGGCAAAACAATTTTGCTTGAATCCATGAAGCGTGGAAGTGTCTCTTTTAGATCTTTAAGCAATTTTCCTCTAATTCTTTTCCAAAATTCATCTTCGGACTCTTTAAGATTTTTAGAAACATTTCTTAGTTCTCTATCATAAGTTATCAATTCATCCGATTCTGCTAATATCGCTGAAGCATAAACATAAATATCTGCAGTTCCTAATAGAATATGCCTACTTATTACTCCCGCTATTTTATATATGTCCTTAAATACTCCATCGTGGTCTTCCAAAATCTTACACTCTATTCCCTCATTAGATAAAAGTCCTTTGAAATTCTCCAGATATTGTATGATTCCACCATAATCATACCCTTGTATGCCGCTTAAAAATAGTCTACTTATCCTCTTTGTTCTCAATCTATATGGAATACCCGCCTTTGTTAGATTGGAGTCTACCGATCTTTCTGCCAAGAGATGTAACAACTCAAATTTACAAACTTGGGAAGATATAACTTCCACTCCTTTTTCAGACTTTTCCTTTAAATAGAGGAATAACTTTTGACCATCTTTTATCGCCTTTTCTAAAGCAAAAATCCTTCGTGGATACCCTACTTTCTTCCAAAAAGAACTTCCTTCTCCCAAATCGATACTTGTGTCACTTGGATTTAACTTAAGTGTATCACAAAACTCTATGTATATTGATAAGCGACTTAATGCATTCGAATCCAAGAACATTGTCTTTAAAAGAATTTCATTTCCCTTGTTCTTCATTTCTTCCCTCTGATTTTTGAGGTGGATAAATACTTTCTATAATTTCTCTTATAAAATCTTTTGAAAATGGGGATTTCTCTTTTCTGCTCATAGCTTCGGATAATATAAAAAACCCTATCCTTACGAGAGGTCTCGGATATCTTAATTCTGCTTCTTGTAGGAAATCTATCATAGTGTCCAAACATGGAAATAAAGTTCCTTCCTTACTTGATCCCTTCGGACGAGCTCTATCTAACCACCATGTAAGAAGTGTCTTTGCTTCCTCGGATTCGAGAGGATTCAACTCAAATTTATACTTTCCTCCCTGAGTAAACCTCTGCCATAAGGCTATATCAAGCTTTTGGGTTGAACTAGCAGCCTCTGGCGTCATTGATAAAACGATCCATAAATTCTCTGTTTCCGAAATACTTATCAGTCTCCTTAAAGTAGCAAGATACTCATGAGCTTTCCTTTTAGGCATGCGTCTATATAAAGCAACATCTTCAAATTCATCTATAAGAAAGACAATCCCACGGACATTGTATATCTTAGTAAGAGCCTTTATCACCGCTTTAAAGTAAGGTGCCTCCTCTCTCTCGGCTACCAATGTTCCTTTTATCCCGACAACAAAATCTCTATATTCAAAATATGGCTTGACAGCGGTTTCTGCTACAACTAAAGAAAGCCTATAAGCGATTTCTTCATCAGGAGTTATATTTAATTTATCTTTTATTATCTTTTGCAATTCCGTTGCTGCAGTGTCCCTCTCGGTCTTTTTTGATAAAGTAGATAACCACTCCGAGAAGCTCATTGGTATTAGTCTCAATTGTGCGGATTTTTCAATATGGGGCTTAGCCAATTCCCATAAACTTTTGGCGAATTCATACCTACCTATTGATCTCATAAGAGAATTGGCAAGATCATAAAATTGAAGTCCAGGATTATCGAAAAGAAATGGATAAATCCCCTTTTCCTGAAAATAGCCCCTTAAGTACCTAAGAAAAACTGTTTTCCCGCTGCCATATTTGCCGATGATAGGAAAGGCTTTGGGCCCTTTCCCTGTGCTTAAAGAAGATATATAATCTTCTGTTTTATTCATCCAGCTTTCGGGTATGTAAAGTTTCCCTTTTTCTCCTATATCTATTCCTGCAGCAGCAGGTGGGAAGGGATTGAATTTAAGAGCGTATTCCTCTGGGGGAGAACCATTGACATTTTTTAAATTCTTCATAGAATGCCTCCTTTTTTCTTTCGTAAAGTCTCATATAGATCTTTATGGATTTTTACATGAGATACGAATTGTCCTTCTTTATCCTGTAAGTAAGCTTTCATAAGTACTCGATCTTGCAAGGCGAAAGGTGTTTTCAAGGCTATAAAGCTAGAAGACGAAGGGATGAAATCTACATACTGTGGAAATTGCTTCTTTAGTTCTATAATTGTATCTTTAATCTCTCCAATAGACACCCTCAAGTGCAATGCTATCTCTTTAATTATATCCTGCATACTTATGGTTAACCATTTCTCTCCTGATTGAAATTTCATAAAAGATACGATATTAGACATAATTTCGGCTTTTGGTAAACTGCCTTTTTCCCTAATCGGGTAAATAATTCTCCCGTCTTTGTAATGAATAAAGATTTCATCTGTTATTCCAAGCTCTAATGACCACAGTCTTATTCCCCAAAAAACAGCGTGCATTAAATCTGGGGTATCAATACGAAATATAGCATTGTCTACTAAATTCCGTAAAATTACGCCTTCTTTCCCTTTTGTTTCAACTTTTATCGAATTAGCCTCGTCCCGAAAGGTGGTTAAAGCATACTTTTGCTTTTTAATAAAACAATCAAAAAAATATTTTTTACAGTCAGGGTTATTTATTACTATATCAGCAATGATTTCTTTTTCAATTTCTGTTAGAGGTTCCTTAAATTGAATAAGACTCAAGAGCTTTTTTATTTTTCCGTTTTCGAAAATAAAATAAAAACCTCTGGTGTTTGTTGCCATACCTAAATGCTCAATAACCTTCCTATAATGATAGCGTGGAGAATGAGCAAATGGGGTTCCATCATTTTTTACCAGAATCCCCTTTTTTACTCCAATTTTTTCTAATGTCCCCGCTCTCAATTTGCCATTATTTTCTGCAATAAGCAGTAGAAGATCTCTAACTCTTCTAAAATCAACATACCTCATCCAAAGTGCTTTTCTCTTTCTTACTTCTTTTTCCATATTATTATGCTCTCTTTAGAAGGCATCCTCCCAAATTTACCCATCTGCTGGGGACTATTACCTCTAAATCTTGCTACTATTGTTTCCTGGTGGGACAATCCTAAAGAATTACCTATTTCTATAAGTATATCACTAACAGGAATCAAAATCCCACCATATCGAACATCCCCGATTACAAACGCCGTGAAACCACCTCGCTTTATTACTTTTACCACTTCCTTAAGCACTAAATACATATCCTCAAAATAACCTCTTATCATAGAAATAACTTGCTTATTGGGTAAAGACTTTTTCTCCAATTTTTTTATTATCTCTTTTAACTCAATGGGTTCTTTATAACCATCGCAAGTAAAGAAATTTTTAGCCTCTACATGGGAACGCAAGGTCTTATATCTTAATTCCTTAATTTCGTCATCAGACTTCAAGAATCCGATGGCTAACTCCAAAATATACACTCTTGTATAATCATGTCTGTTAAGATAAGGGGGAGAGGTAATAACTGCATTAAATGATTCTCCTAGAAAGCAAGTTTGTCGTGCATCGCCCAAGACAGCTTCAGATCTAACATTATTTTGTAAATTAGTACTATATTCGATGTCAGTGAGCATTTCATTGAATTTACTAAAAAGAACTTCTTTGAATTCTGGTATTTTTTTGTTAGGGACCATTCTTAAAAAACCGCCATCCTTTTTGGCATAAGCTATCTGTTCAACTATAGAAAGAAGAGCTGTAAGGAAAAAATATCTCAAATTTTCACCTTTAATCCCTTGAATCCAATTCTTAATAGCAAAGATACTAAATAACATCTTTTCGTCAAAGACCTTACGAAGTATTGTAATTTCTGGAATCGATACAGGATAGTTGGTATTATTGTCCAGAGGCTCGTTAAGTTCTTTAGCCTTATGCCTAATTTTTTTAATATCATAATTCTGTAACTTAGCGTTAGAAATAAATACAGAAAGTGGTAAAATATCTATTCCTATAGCAGATATTCCCTTTTCTTTCGCAGCTAATAAAGTTGTTCCACTCCCGCAAAATGGATCTAATATATTACTTTGAGAGCCAAGGTTAAATTTATCTATTAAATACCAAACTAAATCCCTTGAGAAACTGTGGCTAAAATGATACCATCTATAAATTGGAAGCATTCTATTTTGATATGGAGTTACCAATAGATGAAATTTATTTATATCTTTGCTCATTTCCTAAAATCCTTTAATTTTTTCACTTCCCTTTTCTCATTCCCAAAAATATCTATATAGATAATCATAATTTTCCCATCTATTTTATCAGCATCAAAGCGGACTTCCCATTTATTCTTTTTTAAATCCTCGGCATAAAAGACATCATCGAAGTCAAACACTTCTCCATCATAATCATAATCCACCATTATCATTGAAAGGGTTTCTCTATTTTCAAATTTGAGAGGTTTCTTTGATAAGATGTTGCTTTTGAATTTGTTGATCTTGATTACTATCTCTTTATTGCTTTTATCCATCTCCATTTGCTCTTTTTTGTCTTCAATAAAATAATCACATTCTACATCAGGAATCTGAATAAAATCAAATCCCACAGCATCAATGGTATCGTTAACATCTGCTTCTCTGATTGGTTGCTTGATATGGGTAAATCCTTTACGGTGGAGTTCATCAATTATGGAATATGGAATCCTTAAGGCAAAATATTTTGTCTTTCCCTTTTCAATATAATCCTCAAAGAACATAACGCTTGCTGCTGGAGCAATAATAAAGAACTTATAACCTACCTTGTCACCAAAGATTTTATGCAGGTCATCAACAAATCCTCTATCTAAAATCACATCTTTATGTTTTTTATAGTTGAAAACCATCACAGGATCTCGACCAAGATAGCCGTCCAATTCTACACCAGCAATCCTATGCTTTTCATCTCGACATTGGAAGAGTTTAAGTACAAACTCTCTATATTTATCCCAAGGAAGGTCTTTCACCATCTTATAATCATATAGACCGGCATTATAAAGTGTAAAAGGTTTAGGCTTCAAAGGCTTTCCTTTATTACTGATCTCTTTCCGAAGATTAAGTAATCTTTTTTGCATTGTGTAAATAGCAAGTTTCCCGCAATCAATCATTATCCATCTTCTACCAAGTTTTTCTGATACGGCGCCAGTTGTGCCAGAGCCAGCAAAGGCATCGAGGATGAGGTCGCCGAGGTTGGAGGAAGCAGTAATTATCCGTTCTAATAGTACTTCTGAGTTTTCAGTGGGATAGCCACCAGGGCGTGCTGTATAACCAGGTATATCAGTCCAATTATTTGAGATTTCAGTATCAATCGTTTTAATTTCAGGTTTTCCTGTTTTGGGATTTATTTTTGCCAATCCTTTACTATAGGCAATATCCAAGTTTTTTTGGGAAAATGCCCAATGTCTTCCTTGTGGGGGATAGAATTTTTTGTCTTCTATCACTCTATACCTATTTGTTTTACTTTCACCAGGTAGATGTAAAAAAGGCCTCCAGATTTGTTCTTCAACAGGTTTCTCTTTTCTTATGCTACTGTATTGATAATTTTCTGATTTTGTGTAAAAGAACAGAGAATCTGTTTTTGTTAAAAATCTTCGAGAGGCAGTTTTTGTGTATTTTGACCTGTTAATAATAATCTCATTTTTAAAATTATTCTTCTCAAATATTTCATCCATCACAGCCTTTAAATAATGTTCAAAATGGTAATCTATTCTCACATAAATAGTTCCATCATCAGCTAAAATTTCCCTCAAAAATACAAGTCGCTTTCTTAAGAATTCAATAAATTTAGCACCTTGAAGTTTTGCTGAATAGGCCGGGGCTGTGCCTTTAGCATTATAAATATCACCCGTCCCAAAAGGAGGATCAATATAAATTAACCTTACTTTTCCCCTACCTGTGTTTTTATCATAAACCTCCAGATCATCCATTAAGGCTTTAAGAACCTGAAGATTATCACCAAATATCAGTTTGTTAGTCCAACCACCATTTCCATTACCAAATGTCTTTACAGGTTGAAGAGGAACAGCCATTGTATCAGCAAGTATATCCTCTTCCCGTTCTTTACCTTCATAAGTTAATTCGTATTCTTTCTTAGTTTCAAAAGGAATAATATATCTATAACTATCAGGAAGGGGTTTGCCTTGCTTTAGACATTGAGTCATAAACTCAATTTCCTCCTTGTTTAATTTGCTCATTTATTGGCTCCTCTCTTGTTACTCAAAAAATTTAGATTATATTCTTCTATCAATCCTTCATCTGCAAAACTAAAATATTTATTATCACCTATGATAATATGATCCAAGATTTTGATTTGCATAAGATTACCAGTAAAAACTAAATCTTCCGTAATATCCTTATCGCTCTCGGAGGGTTCTGGATTCCCTGAAGGATGATTATGAATAAAGATAAGGCCTACAGCATTATTTTTAATGGTACTTTTTATTACCTCACGAGGATAGATCGACGATGTATTTAATGTACCTTCGAAGAGATCCTCAATCTCTATAATCTGATTCTTGCCATCTACAAAGATGACTTTAAAGACTTCCTTTTTAAGATCGCGCATAGAGTGATAAAGATAATCGAAAATTTCTTTCGAAGATTTACACACAGGCTTTTCGAAAATCTTTTCTTTAAGAAATTTCCTGGCTACTTCTTGAACAAGTTTTATACCAAAAATATTATGAGGCCCAATACCCTTAATTTCCTGAAGATCTTCCACTGGAGCTTCGAGAACGCCTCGAAGAGTTTCGAATTTTATTATAGCCTCTTTTGCCTGTTGCTTGCAGTCTTTTCGGGGAGTCCCAAGGGTTAACAGTAATTCAACTATTTCATAATCATGAAATCCAGAAATACCTGACCTCATAAATTTTTCCCGCAATCTCTTCCTGTGGCCTGCTTGGTTTTTTAATAGATTAATTTTCATTAATTTTTTTTGCTGTATTTGGTATTCTGATCCAAAATTTCTATTATTTATTTTCAATTCTCCCCTTTCCTACATGTAAACCAATGATTACGATTATCAGTCATTAATATCAAACCATTCATCTTTTAATAATTTGTATAAATATATTTGAGATTAAAGTTTAATTAAAAATAATTTATAAAAATATATATAATTTACATTCTATAAAATTTTCAAAATTCCTCCTTTTTAATAAAAATAATAATTTAGTTAGAACTATGTGAAAATAATATTTATTTTTGGTGTAATTAATAATATGTTCTTTAATAGTTGTTTTCGCCATTACTCCTTCTCTATTTTTTTATCAAATAATATGTAAAAATCATGAGCCTTATCGTGAATATAATCATGAATATTATAACATTATATAATGAAGAACTCTACCCTTGCCTTGAGACTTCAATATCTGTAATTCGACAAGCTTATTTATCTCATCTAAGGCAGCTCGATTGGAGAGCTTGAACATCTCTCTTACATCCCGATTGGTTATTTTGCCATTTTGATTTATAAATTCTATAATTCTCATCTGTCTTTCGGTTAAGGCGATCTGTTTTCCTTTTGCTTTCCTCAGTCTTTTGCTACTGAGTCTTACTATTCTTTCTTTAACTGCTTCAGTACTTATATTTACTCCTTCGGTAAAATATTCTAACCAATTAGTCAAATCTAAAGTATCGGGTCTAACGCTTTGCAATGCTGTGTAGTATGCTGGCCTATCAGAATCATAGTAATCATCAAGGCAAAAGAATTGATTGGTATCAAAGCCGCGCAAATAAAGAATTAAAGCAGCCAGAACTCTTGCTGTTCGACCATTACCGTCAATAAAGGGGTGAATTCTGACAAATTCATAATGGACGATTCCTGCTTCAATAATCGGATCAAGCTCTTTTGATTCTTTTGAGTTTATCCAACTAAGTAAATCTTTTACCAATCCCGGTACTTCCAGATTTTGAGGAGGTCTAAAAAAAACCTCTCCGGTAAATCTATTTGCCACTACTACATAACGATTTCGATAAACTCCGCAATCTTCGAGATTATCTAAAGTATTTTTGGTTACCATACGATGGATATTCAAAATATCTTTTTCGGTTATAAAATTTTCTTTTATCAGATTTTTCATGTTTCTTAACACATCTAAATAATTCAAAACTTCTTGCTTATCTCTCCGAGCAGCCGTTATTTCTCTCCCCCGGGCTAATTCGCTTACTTGTTCCAGAGATAATCTATTTCCTTCAATACTGGTAGATGAATGGGCACTATGGATTATCGCTTCCTGCCTCAAAGTGACATTCCATTTTGGGATTAAAGGTGAACTGAGAATTATTTCTCTGACGGCAGAGATTTTGGTAAGTAATTTAACTATTTCATTGGTGTATTTGAAATTTGGTTTAAACATTTTTTA